>Ga0182735_1001010_pt1 | contig 19878 bp, 16 predicted proteins | sample eDN5th30CKraftMG_FD_128524 | JGI IMG/M metagenome (GOLD analysis project Ga0182735, IMG submission 128524) | Enriched Miracle-Growth compost microbial communities from Emeryville, California, USA - eDNA 5th pass 30_C Kraft MG (version 2) (version 2) ...
CAGTACGGGCAGGCCCAGTACGGGCCGCAGCCTGGTCAGCCCGGCTACGCTCCCCAGCCCGCTGCCGCGCTGCGCGCGGCACGCCCCGGCGTGATCCCCTTGCGACCGCTGAGCCTCGGGGAGATCTTCGACGGTGCGTTCAACGCGGTGCGCCGCAACGTGAAGGTCATGCTCGGGCTCACGCTCGCGGTGGTCGGCGTGTGCGTGGTGGTCTTCACGCTCCTCGCCGCCGCCGTCACACCCTGGCTCGACGCCCGCTTCGGCTCCCTGACCACCGATCTCGACGACAGCTCCGAGCTCACCCTCGGGTTCACCGGAGCCGTGCTGACCACCTCGCTGGGGACCGAGATCGGCATGCTCCTCGCCGGGGCCGTCGTCACCGGGATCCTCGTCGTCGCGATCAGCGAGGTCGTGCTGGGCGCCAGGCCCAGCGCTCGCGACGTGTGGACCCGGACCCGCCGCCGGGTGTGGGCGCTGATCGGCGTCTCGCTGCTCTCCGGCCTGATCGCGCTGGTCGTCGTCGGTGTCCCGGTCACCGTCCTCGTGCTGGGGATCTGGCAGGAGTCGGCGGTGACGATCGTCGTCGGGGTCCTGCTCCTGCTGCTGTCGATCCCGGCCGTGGTCTGGGTGAGCGTCTCCCTCAGCTTCGCGCCGGCCGTCGTCGTGCTCGAGGAGTCTCGGGTGCTGCCGGCGCTGCGGCGCAGCTGGCGGCTGGTGCGCTCGTCGTTCTGGCGCGTGCTCGGCATCACCCTGCTGGCCGTCATCATCGTCGCGGTGGTGCAGCAGATCATCGGCGTGCCGATCGGCGTCATCGCCGGCATCGTCGGCGCGACCTCGGGCAACGACGTCGTCGTCATCGTGCTCTCCACGCTCTCCAGCATCCTCGGCTACACGATCGGCATCGCGTTCAGCGCCACGGTGACCAGCCTGCTGTACATCGACGTCCGCATGCGTCGCGAGGGCCTCGACGTGCAGCTCGCGGCAGCCGCGAGCGCGCCGAGGCGATGACCCGAGGTACCGGCGCGCTCGGCCTGGTGCGGGCGGAGGTGCCGGTCGCACCGGACGCGCCCACCGCCGAGGACTGGCTCCGCCAGGAGCTGGCACGCTCCGAGTACCACCCGCACGAGAGCCCGGTCGAGTGGGTGCTGCGACACCTCACGGACCTCTTCGACCGTGCGACCAGCGCCGCGGGCTCGGGCGGCACCGCCACGTGGATCGTCGCGGGCGTCCTGGTGGCGCTCGTGGTGGGTCTCGTGATCCTGGTGGGGCCGATGCGGCGACGACGGCGGGCGGCCGGCCCCGGCCAGGTCGCCGTGCTCGACGCGACCACCACCACCGACCAGTGGCAGGCGCAGTCTGACCGCGCGTGGGCCGCCGAGGACTGGTCCACCGCGTTCGTGGCCGCCTACCGTGGCATCGTCCAGGACGCCGTCGACCGCGTCGTGGTGGAGCCGTGGCCGGGGCTCACCGCGCACGAGGCGGCGACCTCCCTCGGGCGGGCGCTGCCCGAGGTCGCCGAGCGGATGCTCGCCGCGGCGGCGACCTTCGACGCGGTCGCGTACGGCTCGGCGACGGCGTCCCGGCAGGATGCGGCCACGGTGCGCGAGCTGGCCCGGCAGGTCCGGGGCACACGCCTGCGAGCGTCAGCGGCCGTGCCAGCGGGCGATCCCGCCGCGACCTCCGCGGGAGGGGTCCTGTGATCCGGACCGTCTGGCGTCGCGCCCGCTGGTGGGTGGCTGCTGCGCTCGTGGTGACCGTGCTCGCCGTCGTGCAGCTGGCGACCAGCCGCACCTTCTCGGACGAGCCCTACTCGCCGGACAACCGTGACGCCGACGGCACACGCGCGGTCGCCCAGGTGCTGCGCGGCCAGGGCGTGCGGGTCGAGGAGGTCCGCACTCCGCAGGCCGCCGTGCGCGCGCTCGACGGCGCCCACGGTGCGACCACGCTGCTGGTCACCTACGACTCGTCCGTGCCGGCCGAGCAGGTCGCCGTGCTCCCGGGCGGCGCGACCGACGTGGTGCTGATGGCTCCTTCGAGCGAGCTGCTCGACCGGGTCGCGCCCTCGGTGTCGTACGCGTACCGCGATGCGGCCGGCCCCCTGGCCGCCGGTTGCGCCGACCCGGACGCGGTCGCCGCGGGTTCCCTCGCAGGCTCCGGGACAGGGCTGGTCTCGAGCACCGCCGACGCCACGAGCTGCTTCGTGGCGGACGGGGCCGCAGCGATGGTCCGCGAGGGGAACGTCACGGTCCTCGACTCCGTCGACCCCTTCGTCAACGCGCGGGTGCTGGAGGCCGGCAACGCCGCCCTGGCGCTCAGGGTGCTCGGTGCCCACGAGACCCTGGTGTGGCTCACGCCCAGCCCTCGGCTGATGGCGGCCGAGGCCGACGGGAACCCCGCGTCGCGCTCGACGTGGCTCGTGGTGCTGCTCGCCCTCGGTGCGCTGCTCGTGTGGTGGCGCGGACGCCGGCTCGGTCCCCTCGTCGCCGAGCCGCTGCCCGTCGTCGTGCCCAGCGACGAGGTGACGATCGGGCGTGCCCGGCTGTACCGCCGCGCCCGGGCCGCCCCCCACGCCGCGGCCCTGCTGCGGGCGGGCACGATCGACCGCATCGCGTCGAGCATCGGGCTGGCGCCGCACAGCGACCCCGACCAGGTGGTGGGCGCCGTCGCACGTGCGGCCCGCCGCGACCCGCACGAGGTCCGGGCGCTGCTCTACGGCCCGGCCCCCACGACCACGGCCGCGCTGGCCGACCTGACGACCGCCCTCGACCAGCTCGCCAGAGAGGTACGACGACCATGACCCAGCCCACGCCCGCAGCGCCCGCCCCCGACCCGCGAGGCCCTCGACCCCCGGCCGATGCCGGAGCACCGCAGCACGCGGCACCAGCGACAGCGGCACCTGCCCCGGCACCTGCTCCGGCCTCGCCCGCCCGGGCGCACCTCACCGCCGTGCGGGGCGAGGTCGCCAAGGCCGTCGTCGGGCAGGACGGCGCCGTGACGTCGCTGCTCATCGGGCTGCTGTGCCGCGGGCACGTGCTGCTCGAGGGCGTGCCCGGGGTCGCCAAGACCCTCCTGGTGCGCTCGCTCGCGGCGAGCCTGGACCTCGGCACCAAGCGGGTGCAGTTCACCCCCGACCTCATGCCGGGAGACATCACGGGCTCGCTCGTCTACGACGCGCGCACCGCCCAGTTCTCGTTCCGCGAGGGGCCCGTGTTCACCAACCTGCTGCTCGCCGACGAGATCAACCGCACGCCGCCCAAGACGCAGTCGTCCCTGCTGGAGGCGATGGAGGAGCGGCAGGTGTCCGTCGACGGCGAGCCGCGACCGCTGCCCGACCCCTTCATCGTGATCGCGACCCAGAACCCGGTCGAGTACGAGGGCACCTACCCGCTGCCCGAGGCGCAGCTCGACCGGTTCCTGCTCAAGGTGACGCTGCCGCTGCCGGAACGCGCCGGGGAGGTAGAGATCCTGGCCCGGCACGCGGACGGCTTCAACCCCCGCGACCTCGCGCAGGCCGGCCTGCGCGCCGTCGCGACGGCGCAGGACGTCGCCGCGGCACGCGCCGAGGTCGCGCAGGTCTCGGTGGCACCCGAGGTGCTCGGCTACATCGTCGACCTCTGCCGCGCCACGCGGTACTCGCCCTCGCTGTCCCTCGGTGTCTCGCCCCGTGGGGCGACGGCGCTCCTGGCCACCGCGAAGGCCTGGGCCTGGCTGTCCGGGCGCGGCTTCGTCACGCCCGACGACGTCAAGGCGCTCGCCCACCCCACCCTCGCGCACCGCGTCTCGCTGCGCGCCGAGGCCCAGCTCGAGGGGGTGACCGTGCACACCGTGCTCGACTCGGTCCTCACGGCGATCCCGGTACCCCGATGACGACCTGCGGTCCGCGAACCCCGCGCACCGGTCGCTCCGCGGCCTGGAGCACGGCCCGGCGGCACCCGTGCTGATCACCGGACGCCTCGTGGCGCTCGGGTGCGTCGGGCTCGTGCTCGCGCTGCTCCCGGTCACCTGGTGGCTGGGACCCGCGTGGGTGCTGCTCGTGGTCGCGGTGGCCTGCGTCGACGCGCTCGCCGCACCCTCGCCTCGCCGGGTCACGGTGAGCCGTACGGTGCCCGGCAGCGTACGGCTCACCACCGCGACGTCCTGCACGCTCGTGGTCCGCAGCGCGACCGAGCGTCGGATGCGCCTGCTCGTGCGCGACGGCTGGGTGCCGTCGGCCGGGGCGGGTGCCGACCGCCACCGCCTAGAGCTGCCCGGGGGCGAGGCGCGCCGGCTGACCACCCCGCTGCTGCCGGTACGACGCGGTGACCTGCACGCGGCCGGGGTGACGGTCCGCTCGTACGGACCGCTGGGGCTCGCCGCCCGCCAGTCGAACCTGGATGCTCCTGCCCGCCTGCGGGTGCTGCCCGAGTTCGCCTCCCGCCGGCACCTGCCCAGCCGCCTCGCCCGGCTGCGGGAGATGGACGGGCGCTCGGCCGTGCAGGTGCGCGGCGAGGGCACGGAGTTCGACTCGCTGCGCCAGTACGTCATCGGCGACGACGTCCGGTCGATCGACTGGCGCGCGACGGCGCGACGCTCCGAGGTCGTCGTGCGCACCTGGCGCCCCGAGCGGGACCGCCGGGTGCTGATCGTGCTCGACACCGGCCGCACCAGCGCGACGCGCGCGGCACAGGGCACCCGGCTGGACGCGGGGATCGAGGCCGCGCTGCTGCTGGCCGCGCTCGCCTCGCAGGCCGGCGACCGCGTCGATCTCGTCGCCTACGACCGGACCCTGCGGACCAGGGTCGCCGGCGTGGCCGGACCTCGGCTGCTTCCCGTGGTCGCGGACGCGCTCTCGGACGTGCGCCCGTCCCTGCTGGAGACCGACTGGCCGGGGCTCGTCGCGCTCACGCGCGAACAGCTGTCGCAGCGCAGCCTCCTCGTGCTCGTCTCGGCGCTCGAGCCGGCCGCCGTGATGTCGGGGCTGCTGCCCGTGGCGGGCCAGCTGACGTCGCGCCACAAGGTCGTGCTGGCCTCGGTGAGTCCTCGCACCCCGCGCCGCGGCACCGACGACGTGTACGACCGCGCGGCGGCCGAGCGCGTCCGGATCGACCGCGAGGGAGTCGGGTCGGCGCTCGGTCGTGACGGTGTGGTGGTGGTGCAGGCGGACGCCGAGGAGCTGGCACCCCGGCTGGCGGACACGTACCTCGACCTCAAGGCCTCGGGCCAGCTCTGAGCCCGTGGGCTCAGCCCGCGTAGGCGACGGCGTAGCCGGCCTCGGCCTCCTCGAGGTCGCCGGTCTGGCCGGCCTGGACCGCGCGTCGCCCGAGCACCGCGACGTAGGCCACCACGAGCGCGAGCGCCAGCGTCCCGAGTGCGATCTTCACTCCCCAGGGCAACGACGAACCGGTCACGAAACCCTCGACGGCACCCGAGAGCGCCAGCGTGAGGGTGAGGCCGATGCTCAGCGTGATCAGCGACCTCCCCTCGGCCGCGAGCGCCTGCGACCGCGGCCGGTTCCCCGGCGAGACCATCGTCCAGAAGGTCTTCAGGCCGGCTCCGCCCGCCACGAAGATCGACGTCAGCTCGAGCAGCCCGTGCGGCGAGATGAGCCTGAAGAACAGCCCCAGCTGCCCGTACGCGGCCATCAGCCCGCCGACCGCGCCGACGTTCACCGCGTTCTGGATCATCGCCCAGGCCGGCCAGATGCCCGTGATGCCGAAGGCGACGCACTGCGCGGCGATCCAGGCGTTGTTGGTCCACACGACCGAGGCGAAACCGGCACCCGGCTCGTAGTAGCCGGCGAAGGCCTCGTTCACGTACGCCTCGCGCTCCGCGGGGGTGCCGACGAAGGCGAGGCCCTCGGGGGTGCTGGCCACCCAGATCCCGACGCCTACGGCGATCGCCACGACCACGACCGTGACGCCGAGCGTCCACCACCGCACCCGGTAGAAGGCCGCGGGCAGCGACACGGCGAAGAAGCGTCCGAGATCGCGGAACGACGGCTCGCGCGCACCGGTGATGCGTGCCCGCGCGCGCACGAGCGAGCCGGAGAGGTTCGAGATCACGGTGGGGTCCGCCGCGGTCGAGCGCACGGTGGACAGGTGCGTGGCGACCCGCTGGTAGAGGTCGACGAGCTCGTCCGCCTCGGCCCCTGTGAGGCGGCGGCGGGAGGCGAGCGCGTCGAGACGCTTCCACTCGTAGGAGTGGACGAGGGCGTAGGCGTCGAGATCCACGACCCCACCTTGGCACACCGTCCACGGTCCCGGGCCCCCGACGCCGCTGTGGGAGGATGCGAGCGTGGCCCAGCACCCGACGCCGTCCTCGCCCGCCTCGCGGTCAGCGGGCAGGGCGCGGGCTGCGCTGTACACCACCCCGGCCCGCGATGCCGAGACGGCCGCGGGCTCGATGCTCGACGGCACGGTGCTCGGCGAGGGCGTGGTCGTGGACGCCCGCGCGGCCTCGTTCGCCGTCCGGCTGCTCTCCGGCCTGATCGACGCGCTCGCGCTGCTCACGGTCGCCTCGGTCCTGGTCGGGGCGGGTTCGGCGGTCGGGATCGAGACCCTGGGCAGCGAGGACGCCGCCACGGTGCTGCTCCTGGTGGCCGTCGTCCTGGTCATGGTCGTCGTCCCGGTGGGCCTCGAGACGCTGACCCGCGGCTATTCCCTGGGCAAGTACGCCATGGGCATCCGGATCGTGCGGGACGACGGCGGCCCGATCCGTTTCCGGCAGGCGCTCGTGCGCGGTCTGCTCGGCGTGCTCGAGCTGTGGATGACGGCGGGCGGCCTCGCCGTCGTCGTCACGTTCTTCAACAGCAGGGGCAGGCGGCTGGGCGACATCATGGCCGGGACCTACGCGGTACGCACCCGGTCGGGCGGCGTCCGGCTCACGCCGCTGATCATGCCCCCGCACCTGGCGGGCTGGGCCCGGTCCGCGGACATCCGCCCGCTCCCGGACGGCTATGCGCTGGCCGCGAGGCAGTACCTGGCCCGTGCCGCGGGCCTCGACCCCACCTCGCGTGCCCGCCTCGGCCAGGAGCTGGCCGCGCTCCTCGAGCCGTACGTGGCACCCGGGCCCCCGCTGGGGACGCCGCCGGACCTCTTCCTCGCGGCGCTGCTGGCCGAACGCCGCGACCGCGACTTCGCGCTGGCGCTGCGCAGCATGCAGCGTGCGGAGACGAGGGCAGCCACGGTGCGCCGTCTGCCCTGGGGACTGCGCGACGACGCCTGACGGGTCGCGAGCGGCGCAGCGGCGGCGTTCGTGGACGGCCTGTGACTCCTGTGACTAATGTGATTCCACGACGTCGCTCCCACCGGCGTCCGACCCGTTCCTCGTCCCACCCGTCCTGAGCCGCACTGGCCCCACCCGACCGGAGCCTCGCATGGCGCTGCCCGCACGTCCCACGCTCGCTGCCGCGGTCGCCCTGGCCGTCGGCTGCGTCGTCCCGCCCGTGTCGGCCGCCGCTGCGCCACCCCTGGTCGTACCCGCGGTCGTACCCGCGGCGGTGGTCGCGCCCGCGGCCACGGCCGCCACGGCGGGTTCCCTCACGCTCGACGCGCCCGCCTCGACCCTGGCCCGGACGCGCACGACGCTCGCGGTGACGTGGAAGCCCGCGACGACCAAGACCGCGACCGGGACGCTCACGCTGCAGCGCCTTCGCGAGGGCCGCTGGTCGTCGGTGCGTACCGTGAAGCTCGTCGGTGGCACCGGGAGGGTGGTCGTGAAGCCGGCGTCCACGACCACGTACCGGGTCGTCGGCCACGGGCTGCGCAGCACAGCCGTGCGGCTGCCCGTCCTCGCGACCGGCATCCGGGCCACGGTCTCGCGACCCAGCGTGGTGAAGGGCACCGCCTTCACCGTCAGCGCGCGGATGGTGAAGAAGGCCAGGCCGCTCGCCCGAGGGACCCTCCGCCTGCAGGAAAGGCGTGGCGGGGCCTGGGTGACCGTCAAGAAGGTCAGGATCGTCTCCGGGGAAGGCAGCGCGCGGGTACGCCCGACCACGACGCGCACCTACCGCCTGGTGAGCACGACGGTCACCAGCCCGAAGGTGAAGGTCACGGTCACGAAGACCACCTCGCCCCCGGTCACGACCCCCGACCCGCTCCCTGACCCTGCGACGGTCCCCACCACCGCCCCCGCGACCTTCACCGCCAAGGGATCCGGTTACGGGCACGGGGTGGGGATGTCGCAGTACGGGGCCTACCAGCTCGCACGGAACGGTTCCAGCGCGAGCAGCATCCTCACGCACTACTACACGGGTACGGCGCTCTCCGCGCGTGCGATGCCTTCGAGCATCGCCGTACAGGTGTTCGGACCGGAACCGTACAGCTTCGTCGGCTACGCGGACACCGCGACCTCCACGACCTTCTCGCTCTCCACGGGTTCCTGGCAGCTGCGTCAGGGCAGCACCACGCTCTACCCCCGGCCCGGTGCGAGCCCCGCGGACCCGGCGACCTCCGCCGTCCAGGTGAGGCTCTCGGTCTCCGGGACGAGCGTCCGGGCGACGATCGTCGGCGGGAGCGCCGCGGGCACCTCGTTCACCGCCCCCATGCTGCGGCTGCGGTGGTCCGGCACCGAGTACTACCTGCCGAGCGGGACGGCCGCCGTCGCGACCCTCACCGGCGCTGGCGGCACCTACCGGCACGGTCGGCTCACCGCGACCGTGATCGGGGGCCGCCTCAACGTCGTCAACGAGCTCAGCATGACCGAGTACCTGTACGGCATCGCGGAGATGCCCAGCTCGTGGGGGCTGGGCGGCGGTGCCGCGGCGCTCCAGGCGCAGGCGATCGCCGCCCGTACCTACGCGTACGTCCGGGCGGGTGCCACGGCGGCCAAGCCCGACGGCACCCGCAAGAGCGCCTGCAACTGCCACCTCGTGGACGACGTGCGCGACCAGATGTACACCGGGTGGAAGAAGGAGGGCGAGGCGGTCGGGAGCACCTCCTACGGGGCGGTGTGGCGTGCCGCTGTCGACGCGACGACGGCGAGCACCGTCGTGACCTACGCGGGGTCACCGATCTCGACGTACTACTTCTCCTCGTCAGGCGGCGCGACGGCGAACAGCGAGGACGTGTGGGTGTCCGAGGTCCCGTACCTGCGTGCCGTGCCCGACCCGGAGAGCCTGAGCGCGCCGGGGAACACGATGGCGTCGTGGACCCGGACGATCACGCAGGCCCGGCTCGCGGGCATCTTCCACCTCAGCGGCATCGGCCGGGTCGAGGTGGTCGCGCGGTACGCGAGCGGCCAGGTCAAGACGCTGCGCGCGACGTCGACCAGCGGCGCGACCACCGACCTCACGCTCAAGTCAGCCGTCTGGAGCAGCACCCTGGGCGGGCTGCCGTCGTCGTGGATCTCGTCGATCAGCTGACTCGCCGACCCCGCTGCGGGCCCGTAGCGGGGTCGGCGAGCGCACGGGTCAGTACCGGTAGTGCTCCGGCTTGTACGGGCCGGCGACCGGGATGCCGAGGTAGTCGGCCTGGTCCGCGGAGAGCTCGGTGAGCCGCACGCCCAGGGCGTCGAGGTGCAGCCGGGCGACCTTCTCGTCGAGCACCTTGGGCAGGCGGTAGACCTCGCGGGCGTACTCGCGCTCGCCGACGGGGCGCGCGGCGTCCGCGAACAGCTCGAGCTGGCCCATCACCTGGTTGGTGAAGGAGTTGCTCATCACGAAGGACGGATGGCCGGTCGCGTTGCCGAGGTTGAGCAGGCGACCCTCGGACAGCACGATCACCGAGCGCTCGGGACCGTGGGAGTCCGCGGGCAGCGTCCACTCGTGGACCTGCGGCTTGATCTCGGTCTTGACGACACCGGGCACCCGCGCCAGGCCCGCCATGTCGATCTCGTTGTCGAAGTGTCCGATGTTGCCGACGATCGCCTTGTTCTTCATGCCGAGGATGTGCTCGGCGCGGACGACGTCCTTGTTGCCGGTCGTCGTGATGAAGAAGTCCGCCTCGTCCAGCACGTCCTCGATCCGGGCGACCTGGAAGCCGTCCATGGCCGCCTGCAGGGCGCAGATCGGGTCGACCTCGGAGACGATGACACGCGAGCCCTGGCCGCGGAAGGCCTCGGCCGCGCCCTTGCCGACGTCGCCGTAGCCCGCCACGAATGCGACCTTGCCGCCCATCAGTGTGTCCGTGGCCCGGTTGATCCCGTCCGGCAGCGAGTGGCGGATGCCGTACTTGTTGTCGAACTTCGACTTGGTGACCGAGTCGTTGACGTTGACCGCGGGGAACAGCAGGGTGCCGGCCTCGGCGAGCTGGTACAGACGGTGCACGCCGGTCGTCGTCTCCTCCGTCACGCCGAGGATGTCGGCCGCGATCGTCGTGAAACGCGCAGGCTCTGCGGCGATCGAGGCGCGCAGCGCCGCCTGGATGACGTTGGTCTCCTCGTTGTAGCCCGGCTCGCCGTCGACGCCGTCGGCCGGGACCTCGCCGGTCGCCTCGTACTGCACGCCGAGGTGGACGAGCATCGTGGCGTCACCGCCGTCGTCGAGGATCAGGTTCGGGCCCGTGGGCGTGCCGTCAGGAGCGGTCCAGCGCAGGATCTGGTCGGTGCACTCCCAGTACTCCTCGAGGCTCTCGCCCTTCCAGGCGAAGACCGGCACGCCGGTCGGGTTCTCGGGGGTCCCGTCGCGCCCCACGACGATCGCCGCCGCGGCCTCGTCCTGCGTGGAGAAGATGTTGCAGCTCGCCCAGCGGACCTCGGCGCCCAGCGCCGTGAGGGTCTCGATGAGCACCGCCGTCTGGACCGTCATGTGCAGCGAGCCGGCGATGCGGGCACCGGCGAGCGGCTGCGCCGCCCCGTACTCCTCGCGCAGCGCCATCAGCCCGGGCATCTCGTGCTCCGCGAGCCGGATCTGGTGGCGACCGGCCTCGGCGAGCGAGAGGTCACGGACCTTGTACCGGCCGGGGACCTCGTCGAAGGCAGAGCCGTCGGAGGCGGGGCGAGCGGACGTGGACGACGCGGGCATGATTCTCCGTGGGGTCAGGAAGGGAGCGGGGCGTGACCCCCACGGTACCGGGGCTGCGTCCCCGGCAGTCAATCCTGGAGAGTGAGACCGCGGACACCGTTCCTCCCCCGAGCCTCCTGCACAGGACCGAGGCAACGCACAGGTGTCCCGGAGACCTCATGACCAAAAAAATTGACTGCAACGTCCATGCACGTGCATGACTAAGAACATCCATCACGCTAGACAAAGAGGTCGATGTGATGATCCTTGGCCAGGCAAGAGGCATGAGACGTGCACTCACGGCAGCGCTCCTTGCAGGAACGCTCACCGCATCTGGAACATTGGTGTCCGCTACAGCACGCGCTGATGACTACTTCACCCCGCTTCCTGACGTGGGCAAACATTCATGGTGCTACGCCTCCGGATTCAACCAGGAGACACCCGCTATCAACTCGATGGAAAACGTCGAGGACCAGACGGTTGTCGACACGAAGTACGAGTCTGCTTGCGACTCGGCCACCGACGTAAAATGGTTCGAGAAGCCGACGAGCTTCTTCAGTGTCGGCGAGTTCGGGCGTACCGAGTGCAAGGACCGCCAGAATGCTCTTCCCGAGCGCTGCGACAACTGGTACGTGTACCTCAACATGTCTTTGATCAATAGTTCCACATATCCCACGGTCCAACGCCGCCAGACGGTGTGCCACGAGCTAGGCCACACGCTCGGCGTCCGTCACTACAGCCACCCAGGAAGCCTGTACGGCTACACCACGTGCATGGTCTCGGGGGAGGCCGAGGTCGGTAGCGGGAGCTGGTACAAGAAGTATGACCAGCACCATGTCACCGCGCACATCAATCCTTGGTTCAATCAGCCATGAGCGAGGGCACCATGAACAAGCATCTGACCGACCGCCCTGCACACCGAGGGGTGCACCCTCGCGTGGTGCTGGCTGTGGTGGCCTGCCTCACGCTGACGGGCTGTGCCACGACCACACCCCAGGCACCCACCACAGCCTCGGCACCCTCAGCAGGCAACCGCCCCGCGGTCGACGCGGCGATGCTCCGCCCGCCGGGGACGACTGTCGACTTCCAGCCCTACCCCTCCGTCGCGGCCGCGGTCGACGCCTCGACCTACGCGGTGACCGGGACCATCACCCGCTGGCTCCCCGGACGCACCGTCGCAGCCGAGGACGACGGCGCCCTCGACCGGTCTCTGTTCGCGGTGCTCGAGGTGTCCGTGACCTCCGACCACGGGCAGACGGCCGCGCCGCAGACCCTCGAAGTGGAGGTGCGCCGCGGACAGGACACCGCGGACAGCGAGGGGAGACAGACGACGGACGAGGACGAGCGCGGCTTCATGTACCGCACCGTCGATGAGCTGCAGGCCGCCGCGCCCCCCGGGACCCGGGTGGTGGTGATCGCCACGGCTGCCCCCAGCACCAAGCAGCTCGAGGGCGAAGGGAACCTCGTCGACGTACCCACCGAGGGGGCGCGCCCGGACGTGACGCTGGTCCGTCCGCTGCCGCAGGGGTTGTTGCTCGAGGCGGCGGACGGGACCCTCGTCAGCGGCGTGGGCGAGCTGCCCGACGTGCTCGTCGGGGACTGGCCGGGCGCGCAGGACCCGACGCATGCCACCTTCGACGCACTGCTCGCCGCCCTTGGGGCGCACCACTGACGGGCGCGACGACGAGGTCCGCACCGTGAGATATTCCTGCAATTCCTAGCAACCAGATCAGCAACACGGTAAGGTCCATCGGGTGATGGTGCGCTCTCTCACCCACTGCTGCAGGCCGCTGCCCGCAGTGCCGCTGGCGACCGCATCTGCCACGCGGCCGCCGCTGGCCCCCCGGGACACCAGGACGACTCCGCGGACCCAGCGCTGATGGACCTCGGACTGATCTTCGGCGGCCTCGCCGTCGGCATCGTGGTCGGGCTCACCGGGATGGGCGGCGGTGCGCTCATGACGCCGATGCTGGTGTTCTTCTTCCGCGTCGACCCGCTCGTCGCGATCGCGAGCGACCTCGTCGTGAGCCTCGTGATGAAGCCCGCGGGCGCGATCGTCCACCTGCGACGCAAGACCGTCAACCTCCAGCTCGTGAAGTGGCTCTGCCTGGGTTCCGTCCCCGCGGCCTTCGCAGGGGCCGTGCTCTCGCAGGTGCTCGGCAAGCACGACGGCTTCGACGCCGTCCTCAAGATCATGCTCGGCATCGCCCTGCTGATCGCCACCGCGGGGCTCGTGGTCCGGGCCGCGATCTCGATGGTGGAGCGGCGCACGCCCCTCGGTGAGGGGCCTGCACGGATGTCGGCCCCGACGAGCCTGAGCATCAAGCCGGTCGCCACGGTCGCGCTCGGTGCGGTCGCCGGGTTCGTGGTCGGCCTGACCTCGGTCGGGGCCGGGTCGATCATCGTCGTCACGCTGCTGCTGCTCTACCCCAGCCTCAAGGCGTCCCAGCTCGTGGGCACCGACCTGGTCCAGGCCATCCCGCTCGTCGCGGCGGGCGCCGCGGGTCACCTGATCTTCGGCGAGTTCACCTTCGACGTCGCCGGCTCGCTCGTCATCGGCGCGATCCCCGGCGCCTGGATCGGCGCCCAGATCTCCAGCCGCGCCCCGGGCGGCATCATCCGACGGGCGCTCGCCGTCCTGCTGCTCGCCTCCGGTCTCAAGCTCCTCGGTGTGCCCACCGGCTGGGTGCTCGCGGCCGCCGTCGCGGCGCTCGTGCTCGGCAACGTCGCGTGGATGGTCTTCCGCCGCCGGATGCTCACGGTGGACCGCGCTCGGCGCGCCGCTGGCCTGGTGGCAGGCGACCACGCCGCGTCGGCGCAGGCAGGCCTTCCCGTCCCCGACGAGGAGCCTCCGCTCACCACGCGCCGCTGAGGTGCGTCACAAGCGGCGCGGTGCTGCGGGGCTCAGCGCCCGACGCCGGCGTCCTGCCGGGCCTCGAGCTCTGCCTGCTGCGCGAGACGCCGGGCACGCCGCGCCTCGCGCCGCCTGGCCCACTCCTCCTCGCCCAGCTTCGCCCGACGAGCGGCACGACGGGCTCGTCGCACCTCTCGCTTGTCAGCCCGCACGTGCTCCCGGTACGCGTCCGCGACCTCGTCGACGGGGCCGTCCATGCGGACGACGCCCTTGTCGAGCCAGATCGCACGCGTGCACATCGCACGCACGGAGGCGAGCGAGTGGCTGACGAAGAAGATGGTCCCGGCGGCGTCACGGATCTGCTCGATCCGCTCCTTGCTGCGCTGCCGGAACGCGGCGTCACCCGTGGCGAGCGCCTCGTCGATCATGAGCACGTCCGGCACGAGCGCCGTCGAGATCGCGAACCGCAACCGCGCGGCCTGGCCCGAGGACAGCGCGTTCATCGGCAGGTAGACCTGGTCCCCGATCCCGGCGAACTCGACGATCTCGTCGAACTTCGCGTCGATCTGGGCGCGCGTCAGACCGAGCGCCAGGCCACCGATGATGATGTTCCGCTCGCCGGTGAGCTTCTTCATCAGCACGGCGTTCACGCCGAGCAGCGACGGCGTGCCGGAGACGTACACGGAGCCGCCCGAGATCGGCTGCAGCCCGGCCAGCGCGCGCAGCAGCGTCGACTTGCCCGAGCCGTTGGTCCCGATGATGGCGATCGACTCGCCGTGGTGCGCCACGAAGGACACCCCGCGCACGGCGTGCACCTCGATCGCACCGCCGGTGTGCTGGCGACCACGGTTCCAGGCACGCCGCAGCAGGCTCTGCTTGCCCTTGCTGCGGCGACGCTCGCGCGCACCGACCACGCGGTAGGTGACGTGGACGTCCTGCGCCACGAGCGACGGTGCACCGAGCACCGCCGGGCTCACCGAGCGCGCCGGCAGGTCCTCGGCGTCCGACTCGAAGTCGACCTCCTCGCGGCTACTCACGTCCGTACCTCGCCTCCGCGCGCCAGAAGAAGACGAATCCGATGACGAGCACGCCGACCGACCACGCGAGCGCGATCAGCCACTTGGACCACGTGAAGGGGTAGGCGGGCTCGTGGAGCATCGACTGGCGCGTCAGGTCGAGGAACAGCGCGACGGGCTGGTACTCGAGGATCGTGCCCAGCGTCGCGTCGTGAACGTAGTGGTTGATCGGGAAGATCACGCCCGAGGCGTACATCAGCAGGCGGAAGACGAAGGGGAAGAAGTTCAGCAGGTCCGGCAGGCCAGAGCAGACGCGCGCGAAGACGTAGCCCGTGCCGAGGGTGAACCCGCACAGCAGCACGAGCGCCACCGGGAGCATCAGCCAGTGCCAGGTGATCGGCACGGGAGCGTTGTTCGGCAGGAACCTGCTCACGTAGACGAAGACCGCCATGACGATCATCGAGGGCAGCTGCCCGATGAACTTCGAGACGATCCCCGACGTCGGCAGCACGGCGCGCGGGAACTGCAGCGCCCGGATCAGCCCGGAGTTCGACGGGATCGACTTCGCCGCCGAGTGCACGCCGTCGTCGAAGAGCCGGTAGACGAAAACGCCGACGACGATGAAGCCGATGACGTTGTCGACGCCTCGCGAGGCCTTGAGCAGCAGCCCGAAGATGATCACGTACACGAGCGCGTTCATCGTGGGCGTCAGGATCGCCCAGACCTGACCGAGGTAGGTCCCCTGGTTCTCCGCGTAGGCGCGCGACGAGGCGAGCACCTGCGTGAACTGGCGCCGTTGCCACATGGCGCGGACGTACTCCCGCAGCGGCGGTCTGACGCCCATCGGCTTCAGACCGTGCGCCGCGGCGAGCTGCGCGGCGGCCTGCGGCGTGTCCACCGTCGCCGACAGCGCTGGCGCTGCTGCTCCCATGCCTCTCCTCACCAATCCTCGCGGGCGCGCGGGAGGGCTCCCCCGTGACTCGCTCCACAAGATCATAGGTGCTCCGGCCATGCGCCCCGCCGACCGGCGCGGTGGCACCGACGATAGGATCGACGCCAGTGCCACCGTGCTCCCCGTGACCGACCGACAGAATGGTGATCCTTCTCGTGCGTACCATCGGAATCGTCCTCGCCGGCGGCATCGGCTCCCGTCTCGGGCTCAGCGTCCCCAAGCAGATGGTGAAGATCGCCGGGAAGACGATCCTCGAGCACACCGTGAGCACCTTCGACGCCCACCCGGGCATCGACGAGCTCATCGTGATGATCACGCCGGGCTGGTCGGAGCAGGTCGCCACGCTCCTGGGCGACAAGTACTCGAAGCTGACACGCATCCTCGAGGGCGGCTCCACCCGGAACGAGACGACCCGTCGCGTGCTCGACGCCCTCGGCGACGAGGAGGCCAAGCTCATCCTCCACGACGCCGTGCGTCCTCTGGTCGACGACCGGATCATCGCCGAGTGCGTCACCACGCTCGACACCTACGGTGCGGTCGACGTCGCGATCCCCTCCGCGGACACGATCGTCGAGGTCGACGAGGACGGTGTGATCACGCGCATCCCCGACCGCAGCCGGCTGCGCCGTGGCCAGACGCCGCAGGCGTTCCTCGCCTCGGTGCTCAAGGCGGCCTACGCGAAGGCGGCCGACGACCCGGCGTTCCAGGCGACCGACGACTGCGGCGTGGTGCTCAGCTACACGCCCGAGGTCCCGATCAAGACGATCGCCGGCGCCGAGCACAACCTGAAGATCACGTTGCCGATCGACCTCTACATCGCGGACAAGCTCTTCCAGCTCGCCTCCCAGCCCGCGCCCGACGCCGCCACCGCGGACCGCGCGGCGGCGCTGGCCGGCAAGACCGTCGTCGTGCTCGGCGGCTCGTACGGGATCGGTGCCGAGATCGTGCGGCTGGCCACCGAGGCGGGGGCGGACGTCGTCTCCCACGGCCGTTCGACCACCGGGCTGCACGTCGAGGACCCGGCCGCGATCGCCGCGGCGTTCGCGCAGACCGCAGCCGAGCACGGCTCGATCGATGCCGTCATCCTCACCGCCGGCGTGCTGCGCATGGGACGTCTCGAAGAGACCGCCGAGGCCGAGATCGACGAGGCGGTCGGGGTCAACCTCCTCGCCCCGATCCACGTCGCCAAGGCCGCCTACCCGTACCTGCGCGAGTCGCAGGGCCATCTGCTGTTCTTCACGTCCTCGTCGTACACGCGCGGCCGCGAGAACTACTCGCTCTACTCCTCGACCAAGGCCGCGGTCGTGAACCTCACCCAGGCGCTCTCGGAGGAGTGGGCCTCGCAGGGCGTGAAGGTCAACGTGGTGAACCCCGAGCGGACGGCCACGCCGATGCGCTCGAACGCCTTCGGCGACGAGCCGCTGGGCACGCTCCTGTCCGCCGAGCAGGTCGCCGTCTCGGCGCTCGCCGTGGTGGGATCCCCGGCGACCGGCCTCGTCATCGACGTCCGCCGCGGCGACGAGGACTGAGCCAGATGGCGACGTTTCTCGAGGGATCCGAACTACTCGTGCCCGAGGGCACGCGAGTGCTCCACATCGGACCGCACAAGACCGGCACGACATCGCTCCAGTCCGCGTTCCACGCCTGTCGTGACGCTGTCATGGAGCAAGGCGTGCACTACGCGGGGCGCGGCCGTCACCCGATGGGAGCAGTGCTCGCCGCGATCGGCCACTCGTCCCCGCGCCATGACGACCACACGCCGCCAGACACGAGGAAGTGGGAGCGGATCTTGCGTGAGATCCATACCACTGACGCACCGCGCGTGCTCCTGAGCAGCGAGTTCTTCGCCGATGCCCGCAACCGTTCGATCCGGTCGGTGATCGAGCAGGTGGGGGCGGAGCAGGTGCACGTCGTGGTGACTCTGCGGCCGCTCGCGAAGATCATTCCCTCCCAGTGGCAGCAATACGTGCAGAGCGGTGCGACCATGCCGTTCGACGAGTGGCTGACAACCATCTTCGAGAATCCGGAGACTGCGGCCAAGTTCTGGCGGAGGCATCGGCACGACCGGCTCATTGAGCGCTGGGCTGCCGTCGTCGGCGACGATCGCGTCACAGCCGTCGTGGTAGACGACTCGGACCACGACTCCGTGCTGCGTTCATTCGAGCAGATCATGGGGCTGCGTACCGGAACGCTAGTCGCTGACAGGTCCCTCGTGAACCGCTCGCTCATGCGTGGAGAGGTGGAAGCCGTCCGAGCGTTCAACGTCGAGTTCTGGAACGCGCACCTCCCACGCTCGCTCCACACCAGGCTCATCCGCTCAGGGGCCTCGCACTACCTGCAGGCACGCAAGCCCGAGCCTGACGAAGACAAGGTGCTCATGCCGCGATGGGCGCTCGACCGGGCTTGTGCTGTCACTGACGAGATCATCGCTGGTATCACGGCCACGAACATCACGGTGACAGGTGACCTGGACCTGCTGCGCCAGCAACCCAGGAGCCAAGAGACGGCAGGGCAGCAAGCCCCCCCGACCGTCACCCCCGAGGTCGCGGCCAGATTCGCCAGAGGCGTCCTCGTGGCGGCCGACGTGCTGTCGGCGCCGAGCGAACGCCTCGCGCCGCCGAGGACACCACCGAACACGGCAGAAGCGACACGCCGCAAGACTGCCAAGAAAGCGCTGCGGGACCAGGCTCGAGTCGCTGCCCTCAGTCCGCCCCGGCGCTACGCAGTGCGCGTACTGAGGTACCTCTCGCGCAAGACGGCGCGCGCAGAGAAGAGGGTACGGAAGGGCTGAGTGCGGTTGTCGGAACTCGAGATGCTCCGGACGTCCCACGACCACTCAGATACCTATGGAAGACATGGATCAGGGAAACCTGGTGCTACGGTCATGCTGCTGTCAGCACGAAGAACCGTCAAGGGCGAGCGGGCCAGGGCCCCTCAGCACTCAGCAGTGGTGCTGCAGAGCCGTGCCTGCCCATAAAGAACGGCGTGGTCGGACGCCGCCAGCTTCAATGGAGAACCAGCGGGCATCGAGTAGTTCGACGCATAGCTGTGCTTGAAGAAGATATAGTCGAGCTTCCGGTTCTCACTCGCAGCGAAGTGGGTGGGCAAATTTGCTGTCTGATCCAACTCGCGAAACCACTGACCGGTCAACGCCGAGCCGTTCTCGATGACGTTGGTGTACATGTGGTTGATCTCCGGGCGCGAACGCTTGAGGTTGAAGTCACCGCCGAACACCAGCGGCTTGCCGTTCGCCTTGTCGAGCGCCCATCCGGCGGCGCCCTGCCACAAGCTGGTCCCCGCTGTCAGATTGCCTGGGGCAGTGCCGGTCGTCGTCGTCCCCTGCAGCTGTGCCTGCTGAACGGTCACGTCGCTGGAACTCTCGAGGTGCGTCACACACGCGACCGTGACGACGTGGTTCGCACCCACCTCGGTCTTCGCGCATCCGACCGTGTCCAGTGCACCAGATGCCACGCGCACCGGAATCTGCACGGAGCCAAGGTTCGTCGCAGCGCGGTGGGTGAAGATGGCCGTGCCGATACGACCGCAGTTCGCGTTGCCCGTCGAACGCTTCGGGTAGAAGACGTGACCGCCGAACCAGCCACCGTTGATGGCAGCAAAGTTGGAGACCCTCGTCTCACAGATCTCGACAGCCAGGAAGATCGCGGGGTGCCACTCCGTGATGATCGCCTCCGACTTCTTCAGGTTCGCGGTATAGAGACCGTTGTTGCAGTCAAGACCGCACATGTTCCACTCCATGACATTCACGCCGGGGGCGATCGCAGCCTGAGCCGGCGCGGTCGCGACGATCCCCCCGACACAGGTCATGACTGCGAGGACAACCACAGAGGCAAACTTCTTCGTTCGCATCCACTTCTCCTTTGGTCTTGCACGCTGCTTCGACTCTGAATCCTCAGCCAAATTATCAGTGGATCTACAGTCGCGCTTCTCGAAAAAGCAAATGCACAAACATCGGCGCCTACGCTGTTGCACCCTTGAGCGCCAGCTTTTGCTGCGTGCGCCGCCGCACCCGCCACGAACGCAGGCCACCGCGTCGCGACACGGGCAGCGCGTGCACGGGGGCGGGGAACCGTACCCGGGCCACCTCGCGGTCGAAGGCGTCCGGCGCTCCGCCGTCCTC
>Ga0182735_1001019_pt1 | contig 19794 bp, 18 predicted proteins | sample eDN5th30CKraftMG_FD_128524 | JGI IMG/M metagenome (GOLD analysis project Ga0182735, IMG submission 128524) | Enriched Miracle-Growth compost microbial communities from Emeryville, California, USA - eDNA 5th pass 30_C Kraft MG (version 2) (version 2) ...
AGCCTATGGCAATTTCTGTCCCGGAGCAGGGACGGCTTAGACACCCAATTTCTTACTTCAGAACAGAGCTTTACGCTACTCCCGCCTACCGCTCAGACACCCCTTGGTGCATAAGAGCGGCTAAAGGAAGCCATGCGCCAGCAAACCGGAGCCACGCAGGAGGCTGCCGACCTTGCGCGCAAGGGCGACTATGCCGCCTCGCTCGCAGCACTCGATCGCGTTACGACGGGCGCCAGCGCGGAGGAGCTTGCCAAGGGCATGGTAGCCGAATGGACGCGCCTCAAGCCGGCGATGCGGGCCGACACCAATATCCTCGTTCTCGACAATGCGACCCGGCTGACTGTCAACAACTATATCCGTGAGGTGTTGAGCCGCGAGGGTACGGTCGCGGCGGAAGAACATCGGCTTGAAGTCCTGACGCCATCCGGGATGAGCGACCAGGAAAAGCAGATGGCGCGCTTCTACCGCGAAGGGCAGGTGCTCAAGTTCTCGCGCGACAATCAAGGGCTGGGGATCGCGCGCGACGCCGACTATCGCGTCGTGGGGATCGGCCGGAACAACAACGGCCGCCAGGTCGTGCGTCTCGCCGACGAACATGGCCGCATCATCGAATGGCGTCCGGGACTCGGGAAGGCCGCTCATGTTAACGTGTTCCTGACCGAGGAACGCCAGCTTGCCCAGGGCGACCGCATCCAGTGGCGGCTCCTCAACAAGGAGATCGACGTCAAGAACGCCGAGCGCGGCACCGTGCTGGCGCTCGACGGGTATATCGCGACCATCAAATGGGACCGGGGCGAGCGCGTCCAGGACGTCGACCTCTCGGTTCATCGAACCTGGGATCACGGCTATGCCGAGACGGTCTATTCGGCGCAGTCGAAGACTTACACCCGCGTCTATGCGCTGGCCCCGGTGGAATCGGGTCTGGTCAACGGCCAGAATTATTACACCGCCATCACGCGCGCCGCCTATGGCGTGAAGCTCTGGACCGAGGACAGGGAACGCCTCGCCGAAAAGCTCGCTTCTCGCTCGGGCGAAAAAACCTCCTCGCTCGAAGGTCTCGGCCGGATCAAGGTCGACAGTCACAGAATCCGCGGCGCACGTCACAAGGATCGGCTCGACCGCTCCCGCGAGGCCAACGCCCGTGAACGGGACGCCCGCAAGGCCGAGCGCGAGCAACGCGAGCGGCAGCAGCAAGAGCGTGCTGATCGTCCGCTCGGTTTTGTGGAACTCCTCGCGGGCCGCGCGCAGGAGGCCGCTTCGCTGGTCGACCGTTTTTTGCGCGGCACGATCGAGCGTGACCGTAGCCGTGCTGCCCATGCGCCTGACCGCGCCGAAACCCCCGAGCCTGTTCACCAGCCCGAACCCCAACCGCAGCATGACCATGGCGGTCACGGCGGCGGACACGATCGATAGGAGAGTCCTTCATGAACGTGAATCTCGTTTTGCTTCTGATCCTCTGCGCCGCGATCCTGGCGCTTGTCATCCGTCACTATCGCATTCCGATCCGCCATCGCTGGCGACGGCGGCAGGCGCGCGAAATATGCGAGCAGCTGCGCGGCCGTGATCGCGACCAGCCTGCCGGTATCCATTATGCGCGGCTCCGCGCCATGGACCCACTCGCGTTCGAGGAATTGCTGCTCGAAGCGTTCGAGCGGCGCGGGCATCGGGTTATCCGCAATCGCCGATATACAGGGGACGGTGGCGTCGACGGCGAGGTCATCATCAACGGCGAACGCTGGTTGATCCAGGCGAAGCGTTATCGCGATGCCATCCGGCCCGAGCATGTGTGGGACTTCGCGCAGCTTTGCGCCACCCGCCGCAAACGCGGCCTGTTCATTCATACTGGCCGAACCGGCGGAATGAGCCGCGCCGTCGTCGATCGCGCCACCGGTATCGAGATCGTGTCGGGACAGCGCTTGATTGCCTTGTTGACCGGAGGTCCCTTCAATCCCGAACCGCCGCCGCGGCGCTATCCTGTCGGGCATGGTGGTTCCGGCTATCGCGATCGGGCGCCGCAATGAGCGCGCGTCGATCATGGGCTGATCGCTGGCCGAACTTCCAAAAGCCACTCGCAGGCATCGCGATGCTGTCCGCCGGGCTGATACCCGCGCCTGCGCTGGCGAAGCGGGCCGCGCCTGGCGAGGCGGCGGAGATCGCCCGCTGCATTCGTATCGCCGCACGCGGACATAGCTGGCTCGAGAAAACCCTTTGGGGCCTGCGTGCTCAGGAAGCTGGCTGGCTTGGTGCGGAGGTAGCCAACACTAACGGCACACATGACCTCGGGCCACTCCAGATAAACACCTGGTGGGTGCCGAGGATCGCCCGTCTGATCGAAAAGCCCGAAAATCAGGTCCGACATTGGCTGCGCTACGACGCTTGCTTCAACGCAGAAGCGGCCCGCTGGATATTCCTGTCGGGACTGGAGACAACCGGTGATTATTGGAAGGCCATTGGTATCTATCACAGCCCGACAGGCTGGAAGCAGCGGGCTTATGCCGCGAAGGTAGCGAACCATATGCGCGCGCGGTTCGGTGCGGACGTTTTCAAGGTGAGGAGTCGGTAGCAAAAACCGCACGATCTCCGCATGATATCAGTAATGTCCGCCTCCCCAAGTCCGCCCGACGACAGTATCCTTGTGGACGACGACGTGGAGCAGCCAGCCCTTTCGTTCGCACGGCCTATCCTCAAAGCCTTGCAACATGGCCAGTCCCTTCAATCGCCGGGTTCGCAATTTGCGATCAAGATTGACACGCCCGGGGGCATCAATGGCACTTAGGCTACTGAAAGCCGAAATGGGCTTGTCGAAATCCACTGTTGCGGTCCGCCCCACTACTGCAAGATAGTCAATGCTGCTCCCGCGCGATGCTATTAAATTATTATAAAGCGTGGATAATCCAAGGATTTATGAATTATCCACGCTAATATAGTCCTCAAAGATATATCAGAACTTAACCCCAATTTCAAATCCGTACATTCTTGGAGAGCCGGGAATGGTCGCATTTGTTCCGGTTATCTGTCCTATAGCGATACCGCCTACGTAGTATTTTTCTTTTGTTAGGTTGCTCACATAGGCCGAGGCACTGACCTGGGATCCGAAAATCTCGTTCCATTCAGCACGCATGCTGACAATCTTATATCCTGCTATGATTGTATTGGGCAGGACGGTACTATTAAGATTGCTGTAATAGAACTTGCTCTGTGCATAGACTTCCCCACGCAGCGCGATATTTCCAGCATCGCCCACATCCGTCGAGGCGCGTGCGAAGAACGAGCCCGTGTACTTGGGCGCATCGGCGTAGGGTCCGAAGACAAAACTCCGCCCGCCCACCGTCGCACGTCCGTCGGTGAAGCGCGCGTCTGTATAAGTGAACGCGCCGCCCATGCTGAAATTCGGGGAGAACTCGACGTTGCCATCCAGCTCCACGCCTGAGACGCGCGCCTTCCGGACGTTGCCTGCGGTGGCAGCAGCATCGATATAGACTGACCGCTGCACATTCTTGAGGTATTGATCGTAGATCGCAAGGTTCAGCTGCGTCCGGGTCGAGCCGATATAGCCTGCGAACTTTGCTCCCAGTTCGAAGTCATAGGTCGTTTCCGGCTTGAACGCATCCGGGTCCGGTGCCTGGGCCGCCGAGAGAGCGTTGAATCCGCCGGTGCGCCAACTACCTCGATGATTGAAATAGACGAGCAGGGAGTCCGATACACGATAATCCGCGCTGACCAGCCAACTGGGTTTGGAGTTCTTGAGCTGCCCCGGATTGAAAGTGCCGATCAGCTTGGGATCTCCCGGTCGGCTGGACTGAAAATGTATCCGATAGTCCTCCCAAGTATACCGGAAACCGCCGGTCAGGTTGAGGCGATCAGTTAAAGCATATGTCAGCTGAGCATAGAGCGCGCGTGATTTATCTTTCGAGGTGCCGTCGTACGACCCAAGATAAGGCTCTCCCAGATCCGGCAAGATAGTGAGCGGAACGAAAGAATAGGTCTGTTCCTCAGAGATAAAGCCGCCGACAATGTATTGCAGGGCGCCCACCTTGCCTGACGCCTGGATCTCGTCGGACCATTGCTTGGTCCCGAATATGTATCCATTGCCGTCGTAGGTTGACCCCCACTTGCGCTGCGGCGGGCCGCCAAGAGCGCCGAAGAACTCATAGGGACTGCCGTCCACGTCCAGAAAATCGTTCGAAACGACCTTGTTGTAACCGAAAATGTTCTTGATCGTCAGTTCCGAGCCGAAATCATAGGCAGTTGTGTTCGACAGGAATGTCTGCTTCGCGCGGTGCTTCTGATCGCGGTTGATCGAAACATCGTAGAACCCGCCGGCCTGCCCAGCGGTACGCTTGGCCATATAGTCCGCGATGCCGTTATAGAGTGCGTTGACGCGCGGATCGGTGGAACTACCAGCGCCCGGTCCAAGCGTATCGGGGCCGTGAAGGTCGTTCATCGTAGTGATCAGCGGCTTTGTCATGCCGTCGACGGGGTCGACGTAGGTAGCAGGGTTGTTAACGCCATTGACCCGCTGCACGTCGAGCGCGAGATTGGTCCCGCCGTATTTACCACGCTGGAAGACGGTCAGATTGCTGAATCCGGAAGATTCCGGCTCGATCAGCAAGCTAGCGCGGCCGATCTGTGAGTCGATGGCTCCCAGCCGGCTGCCATCGATCAGGTTACGCTGAAAGCCGTCGCGGGTTTGGGAACGACCGGCGAGCCGCAGAGCGATGGCGGAGCCGACCGGGATATTGAGGGCACCCTCGATCTCGACATTATCGTAATTGCCGTAGCCACCCTTCAAATAGCCACCAAATTGCTTGCCGGGTCTGGCGGACGCATAGAGCACTGCGCCGCCGGTGGCATTCCGACCGAACAACGTACCTTGTGGCCCTTTCAGAACCTGGATCGACTCCAGGTCGAACAGCGCCGTACCGGAAGTACCGCCTGTCGGCACCTCGTTCAGATATGCAGTCACCGCTGGCGGCGAAAAAGAGAAGGCATCAATCGACTGACCACGAATCGCATAGTTGATCTGATTAGAGGAGACCGCGGCACGCACGGTCAGACCCGGCGTCGCGATCTGAAGATCGGTCTCGGTCTGGATGCGGCGCTCCGTTAGCGCTTGGGCGCCAAATGCTGACACAGCGACCGGCACATCTTGCAGTCTTTCTTCCGAGCGACGCGCGGTAACGGTTATTTCGCTATCGGCATTGTAGTCTCTGGCAGGATCCGAGGCGGCTTGAGCGTTGGCTACGTCCACCCAACCTGCCATGCCAATAAACGATGCACCAGCCAAGAATGCAAGACTACGCATTGATTGCGAACGACAAATATTTTTCATGTAATCCTCCCCATATTCTGATTACGATTTTCGATTTACTTAAATATTATATATATTTAAACTAATTCTGAAAGATTGGAAAATGACAGATCATTGACAAAATCATGATCAAGGGATTTCTCTATTTCCTCGAAATACCCTGCTGCTCCACCAAAATAATGGAGCGGCGCATGAGCCTTTCCTGGGATATTTGCCCCCATGAACCATGACTTTAGTTCGGTTGCTTGACCAAGCAGCGTCTCATCGAGAAGATCCTGCATTAGCTTGACCCAGGCTGCGACGGCTTCGGGCTTCGCCTCGATGACGTCCGCCTGCTGTGCTTCGGCCTTCTCAATAGCCCGCCCGATCCAATCCACAGCGACATCTATGACCGGCGGCACATTGGAAAACGGCGATTGCGGACCTGTGATGATGAACATGTTGGGAAAGCCATCCATCACGATCCCGAGATGAGTCCGCGGGCCGGCGTCCCATTTGTCACGCACGAGTTCTCCACCTCGGCCGCGGACATCCATTTTCGTGAGCGGCCCCGTCACTGCGTCGAAGCCGATGGCGAAAATAATGATATCGAAGTCATATTCGGCAATGTCGGTCTTGAGACCTGTCTCGGTAGCACCCACGAGCGGATGCTTGCTGACATCGACCAGCTTGACGTTGTCCCGGTTGAAGCTTTCGTAATAGAAATTGCCCAGCGGCGGACGCTTCAGTGCGATCGGATAATTCGGACAGAGGATTTCGGCGGTCTGCGGATCTTTTACGATGGAGCGAATCTTGCGGCGCACGAAATCGGCCGCGGCGGAGTTGGTCCGCTTGTCCGTAAGGATGTCCCCGAAGGTTTCGAAGATGAAGCGGAAACCGCCCTGTTCCCAGCCGAATTCGAAAATTCGTTCCCGCTGTTCATCGTCAACGTCGTCGTAGGTAAGCGTCGAGGTTTCCATCGGAAAGGCAAATGTCTGCTTGCGAACCTGCTCCCAAATCTTGCCATAGTCCGCCTTGATTGACGTCCTGTCGATTTCGTCGAGTGGATGATTTCGGCCAGGCAGCACATAATTGGGGGTTCGTTGGAAGATCGTGACCTGCGCCGCCTGCTTGGCCACCACCGGCAGAATCTGAACTGCGGTCGAACCGCTTCCGACAATGCCCACCCGCTTGCCTCGGAAATCGACTTCTTCCTTGGGCCACTTCGAGGACATATACCACTGCCCCGTGAAGCTGCCCATATCGAAAGGCGGCTCGACCGCGACCGCGAACCAGCCCACGGCGGAAATGAAATAGTGACACCGCAGAACCTCGCCGGTCGAGGTGGTGATCACCCATTGATTATGCCGCTCGTCATAGACGCAAGAATGCACCTGCGTCGCGAAGTCGATATCCTTGCGCATGTCGAATTTGTCGGCAACGTGAGCCAGATATGCTTGAACCTGGTCCCAGGTGGGCATGCGCTCTGGCCAATCCCACTCGTCCTGCAACTCCTTAGAGAATGAATAGCAATAGGCCCATGCCTCGCTATCGGTGCGGGCGCCTGGATACCGGTTCCAATACCATGTGCCGCCAACGTCACTGCCCGCATCGAGCAGCCGGACCGATTTTCCGCGCTTACGCATTTCATACAATGCGCGCAGCCCTCCGAACCCAGCTCCAATGATGATCGCGTCATAATCGACCGGCGGGATTTCCTTGTTTTCCATGTGCCTTGACATCCTCTCATGCCCTCGCCGGGCTTTTCGCAGGCCCATGGGCCCAGTCCATTTTGCGAGCAATCTCTCGCTATTTAATATGATTCTTCTGGTAGTCAATAGATGAGGTGATAGGCCGTGTCTCGCGCATCCATTGGCGGACTATGGCCGAAAAATGCGCGCTTGACTTCAAATGCGGCGCACAGCTATCCATATTAATGAGAGTGAGTGCTCGCATTGTGCCCCGTCGATTCGAGGCAGGCGACAGATTTAGGCCGAGGGCACCACCCGCAGGACAAGGGAGACGAATGCATGGCTTACTTATTTGCTGTCGGGACGGTCGCGTGACTTATCCCGAATACGAAAGCCTCAAGCTTGACTGGCCCGCTGATCGCGTACTGGGGATCACCATTTCGCGAGGCAAGATGAATGCAATGGACTTCCAGCTCCATCATGACCTTGGCCATATCTGGTCTCTGATCGACAATGATCCCGACGTGAATTGCGTGCTGATCACCGGAGAGGGGCGCGCCTTCTCGGCCGGCGGCGACTTCGAAATGATCGAAGGCATTCTCGCAGACCATGATTTCCGCTGCAAAATGTGGAAAGACGCCCGAATCATGGTTGATTCCATGTTGAATTGCACCAAGCCGGTAGTGTCCGCCATCAACGGGGCGGCTGCCGGTGGCGGGCTGGCGGTGGCTCTACTTGCGGACGTCAGCGTGGCTGCCGAATCCGCCAAGCTGGTCGATGGGCACACGGTCCTGGGTGTTGCCGCCGATGATCACGCCGTTGCCATCTGGCCGCTTCTTACCAGTATGGCCAAAGCGAAATACTATCTGATGACGAGTGAGCCGATCTCGGGAGTCGAAGCCGAGCGCATTGGCCTGGTCAGCTTCTGCGTGCCCGACGATCAGTGCTATTCGCGCGCGCTCGAGATCGCCACGCGACTGGCTAAGGGGCCACCCGCCGCAGTGCGTTGGACGAAACTCTCGCTCAACAACTGGATGAAGAGCGCCTGGCCTGCATTCGAGGCCTCGCTCGCGTTCGGCATTCTGGGCTTCACCAGCCCCGAGGCGCGCGAAGGGCTCGACGCTCTCAAGGAGAAGCGTGCCCCCCAATTCAATCCAACATCCTATGTCTGAGGACAATATGACCGACATCAGAACCTATATTGTGACCGGTGCAGCGGGCGGAATCGGGGGGGCGACGGCGCACCGTCTTCTCCGCACGGGAGCCAATGTGCTGGGTGTCGATATCAGCCAGCGGCGGCTCGACGCCTTTGCTGAAGGCTGCGCTGATTTGCCTGGGAAAGTGACGACCTTTCGTGCCGACCTGTCGAAGGAAGAAGAGGTCAAAGGCGTCATCGCACATTGCCTGGAGACCTTTGGCGATCTTACCGGCATTGCAAATGTGGCCGGTGGTATGATCGGTATCGAATCCGCGTCAATGGATCGCCCGCTTGCCGAGATCGACCTCGCTTATTTCCGCCGAACTTTCGAGGTGAATGTCGATAGTGCGTTTTTGATGTGCAAGTATGCCGAGCCGCACTTCGTCAAAAAAGGCTATGGCAAAATATGCAATGTTGCATCGCTTGCGGCTTTCGCCAACCGGCCTGATCTAGGAGATACCGCTTATAATCCTGCGAAGGCAGCCGTTGTGGCGTTGACGCAGACTCTTAGTATTTTGCTGGGTCGGAGCGGCATCCGGGTCAACGCAGTGGCCCCAGGTCTTGTTTTCAGCCCAAAAGTGACGGAAACCTTCGGCGGCGCTTATGTCGAACGCCACCTCGGTTACACTGCGCTTGGCAAGTTTGCGACCGTGGAAGACGAAGCGGAGGGGATTGCATTCTTCCTTGAGCCGCAGTCCGACGCCATCAGCGGCGAAGTGCTGCGGGTGTCGGCGGGAACCCGATGAATTCCCTGCCTGCCCCTGACGACGCGCAGATCCAGCGGGCGCTCGCTCTACGTCTCGGGGGAGCGGACGGCCCCACCGCAATTTCCGGCTGGCAGCAAGCCTTCGGCGGCAATGCTCGGCGCGCCTATTCATTCGAGGCCACCTGGGCTGATGGCAGAATAGCGCCTTGTATTCTGCTGAGCCAAGTGACGGGAAAGCATGTTGAATCGGACACGGCCGCAGAATTCGCGGTATTGTCCGCGCTCAATGGCTCGGGCGTTCGTTCTCCGGAGGCTTTGCTGCTGGATGCCGAAGGCGAAATCACCGGTTCGCCCTCGATTGTCCTCGAACGAATGGCAGGCCAGGCAGGCGCGGTGGACTTTCTGTCGGCAGATACACGTATTGGCCGTGCCATTAGCGAAGATCTCGCCCAGGCTACCGCCGAACTGCATCGGTTCGATTGGCATAGCGCCGGACTGGTCAGCAACGATATCAATCCCATAGATAGCCAGATAGCCTCGTGGCAAGATAGCTTTCGCAAGCATCGCCTCGAACCGCATCCGGTGCTGGAGTGGTTGTTCGGATGGCTGCGTTCCCATGCGCCGGAGCCCGTTCGCCTCTCACTCGTCCATGGGGATTTGCGGCCAGGCAATTTCCTATTCGAGGACGATCGCCTGACCGCTCTGCTGGACTGGGAAATGGCGCATTTGGGTGACCCGGCCGAGGACATTGCTTGGATCTATCGGCGCCTGTGGAGTCCCGAGAAGTTTCTCCCACTTGACGAATTTCTTGCAATCCATGCCCACCATGCCGGCTTTACGATTCCGAGGCGGTCGGCCCTTTTCTACCGCATATTCAGCGAAGCGAAGTTCGCTGCGATTTCGATAGCTGCCGCTCACCTGTTCGCAACCGGCAAGACGGCCAACCTGCGCCATGTCGATCGAGCGGCCAAGGTTCCTGAGTGCTTGCGGCTGGCATTGGGCTGGATTGCCTCAGAAGACTGGGAGACCAGAGATGCAGCGGCCTAATCCGGGCGAATTGTTGCGCGGTTTGCGCGAGAGCCTGACGATGCAGGTTTTGCCAGCACTGCCAAAAGGGGTGGCGCACCAGCAGATGAAGGCAGCGCTGCACCTAATCGGTCGTCTGGAACGAAGCTGGGATCTCGTGGACGATCACCTATTTGCCGATAACGCCGATATTTCAGAAGTGCTCATGGACTTTCTGCCGACTGAAGGGCCGGAGTCACTGGAAGAACGCCTCGCGGCTATCGCGATCGCCGCTCCCGAAGGCTACAATGACGCGACCCTTCGCGAAGCGGCACAACGCAATCTCGCACTCCATGAGCTGCTGGCGGACCAGCCATATAGCCCCACGATAGCCGCGCTTCATGCGCGTATGATCGATCGGGATTCGCGCCTGGTCGGCGACAGCGGTGAAGACAAAAGGAACACAAGGGAATGACCGAGCCGGTCAGTTTTATCTCGCGCGTCTGCGAAATTCGGGATGAGGCGGAGGGAGTTAAATCCTTCTTGATCGAGCAAGAGGATGGAACCGCCTGGCCCGACTGGTCGCCGGGCGCCCATGTGGATCTGATATTGGACCACGGCCTGGGAAGGCAATATTCGCTTTGCGGAGACGCTTTGGACCGGCGGCACTTGCGCTTCGCTGTGCTGCGTGAACCCGCCAGCAGAGGCGGCTCCGCCATGTTACATGAACAGGTCGGCGTTGGGGATATTCTCCCGGTCGTAGCCGTAAGGAACAATTTTCCGCTGGTGGAAGCTGGCCAGTATCGGTTGGTGGCCGGGGGAATTGGTATCACACCGCTGTTGGCAATGGCGCGAGAGTTGGAACGGCGGGGTAAGAACTGGACCCTGCTGTACGGCGGACGCAGCCGGGCTTCGATGGCGTTTCTGACTGAATTGGCCCATTATGGGGAAAAGGTCACAATTTGTCCCCAGGACGAGTTCGGATTGCTTGATCTTGCGTCGTTTCTGGGCGACGCGGAATCTGGAAAACTTGCCTATTGTTGCGGTCCCGAAGCCCTGATCCAGGCCGTAGAAGCGCATTGTGCGGGGTGGCCCGAGGACGCCGTCCAGATCGAACGTTTCCGTCCCCGCGAGCCGAAAAATTCCGTGATTTCGGGGCCGTTTGAGGTGGAGCTTCGCAAGTCGGGTGTCGTTGTTCAGGTTCCGGCAGACAAATCCATTGCGGATGCGCTGGATGAAGTCGGTGTTCATATTCCAAGATCCTGTAACGAGGGTACTTGCGGGACTTGTATCACCAAAGTTCTTGAGGGAACGCCGGATCACCGCGACTCCTTCCTTCGTCCAAAGCAGCGCGAGTTGAACAACAAGATATTGGTTTGTTGTTCACGGTCGCTCAGTCCGCGACTGGTGCTCGACGCCTAACTAGGAGAGAAATAAATGACCGCGGACAGGCTAGGATTGCAGACTGCTTCGCCCCGGACGGCGGCGGGCTGGTCCATCCGAACCCTGGTCCAGCCCGCAGCACTGATCGGTGCAAACGGAATGCGTGTTGGGCCTGATGGTGAACTTTACGTTGCGCAGGCCTTTGGCTCCCAGCTCAGCGCCATCGACCTGTCCTCAGGGACCGCGCGAGTTTTGTCCAAGGCTGACGGGCCAATCATTGCGCCTGATGATGTCGCGTTTGACTCCCGCGGTAACCTGTACGTGACCGAAGTAATGAGCGCGCGGGTCAGTGCGATCCGACCAAGCGGCTCGGTTGAGGTCATAGCCGGGGACCTTCCGGTCGCCAACGGCGTCACGGTCCATGAGGACCGTATCTTCATCAGCGAATTCAACCCTGAGGGCCGGATTTGGGAACTGGATGGGGACGGCGGAACGCCGCGCCTCATTGCGTCGAACCTCATGATGCCAAACGCGCTATGCCGCGGGCCGGACGGGATGCTCTACTTTCCGCTCGTTCCTCTCGGCGAGATTTGGCGGGTGGCTCTCGATAACGGAGAGCCGGAGCGAGTGATCGGGGGCCTCGATATTCCCACGGCGGTCAAGTTCGACGCTGCGGGACGTCTTTTCGTCGTAGAATCCGGTTCCGGGCTGGTTAGCCGGATCGACACCGCGACGCGGACGAAGCTTCCCTTTGCGCGCGTAGCCTATGGGATCGACAACTTTGCATTCGGCAGTAACGGCGAAATATATGTTTCACATTTCACCGATGGCGAGATCATCGAAATTGCCGCGGATGGATCTCAGCGTGTGGTCGTGCGGGGGGGCATGACAGGCCCGTTCGGGATGGATGCCGATGCCGGTGGAACTCTTATGGTAGCGGACGGCATGAGCCTTGCGACTATCGATCCGTCGGGAGCCGTCGGACGGCCCGCCATGCTCCTGCAGCATGGTTTTCCTGGTTATGTCCGTGGTGTCGCGGTGTCACCAGACGGTGAGACAATCGTCACGAATAGCGCCGGCCAGTGCGCCCGCTACCGGTTCGGAGAGGAAGCAGAGGTTCTGCTGGAAGGGCTCGACTGCGCCATGGGGGTGACGATCGCCCAGTCGGGCGATATTTACATATGCGATAGTGGTGGTGGCCGGATCGTGGCTATCGGCCCCACGGGTGACGCTCGCACCATTGCCGACGGTCTCGACCGCCCATGTGGCATTGTCGAAGGCCACGACGGGGACCTATTCATCAGCGAGGCCGGTTCCGGAACCCTTCGGCAAGTTTCGCGGCTCGGCAGCACCGTGATTCTTTCAGGCTTGGATGAGCCGCATGGCGTGGCTCTATCAGGGGGCGATCCGATCGTACTCGACCGAGGTACCGGAACGCTGCACCGCGTTCGGGCAGGAGGTTCGGCAGAAGTCCTCGCGAGCGGTCTTGCATCTGGAACGCATGGTGCAATGACGCCAAATATATTGCCCGGAATTGCAGGCCTGATGCCGGGACCTCTGTTGCCATTCGCGGACATCGCCACGCTACCCGATGGATCCATCGCAATCGGCGGAGACGAAGACGGCTCGATTGCCATTTTCTCCCCAAATCCGAGTTGAGGAACCCGGTATCATGAACGACAAAATCGGGAGTATCGAAACTTTCACCGCAATCCTCGAGCGGGCTGCTGGTACGTTAGGTGATCTTAATCCGGCGCTTTTTAGCAGGTTCTACAGCCGGTTCCCCGAGGCGCGTGAGGCCTTCAGGCAGCATTCGTTGGGCGCTCCGGCGACACTGGAGACCGCTATGGCCGATGCAACGCTATACTGCGTGATGCACTGGCTTGAGCGGCCGGTCGAAGTGCGATTGATCTTGACGGATCAAGTGCCGCATCATTGCGGCACTCTGGGGATTGATCAGCAATGGTTTTCGGGGCTTGTCGAGGAAATGATAGTTTTGATCGCCTCGACAGTGCCTCAAGACAACTTAATTGAGAAGTCCCTCTGCGAAAGACTGTCAACAGACCTTAAAAACGCGATAGAAGCTGCCAATACACGATTCCGTCGAAGGCCCGCTTAATCAAGCTGAATCGCTTGCCTCCAGGGTCGCATACTCCTCTCGCAGCTTGTCTTTCTGGATTTTGCCATAGGTCGCACGCGGAAAATCTTCACGGATTATTACATGCGAGAGGCGTTGATACCTTGCAAGCCTGGCATTGACCCAATCCCGGATTTCTTCGCTATTCGCTGAATGGCCCGGACGGAGGACCACTACACCGATCGGCGTTTCCATCCAGCGCGGATGTGGAATTCCGACGACTGCGACTTCGCCTGCAGCCGGGTGGGCTAGTAGAACTTCCTCGATATCCGCGGCGTAAATGTTGATCCCGCCCGATTTGATCATGTCTTTCTTGCGACCAGACACATAGACAAACCCGTCATCGTCCACATAGCCCAGATCACCGCTCCTGAGATAAGTCCGTCCATCGGACCCGATCCAGACTATCTCGGCGGTAAGGTCGGGCCTGCCGTAATATCCTTTCATCATGCCCGGTCCATAAGCGACGATTTCACCGATCTGGCCGGCCGGCAATTCAGTGTCCTCATCGTCAAGGATCCGGATATCCTCAAGGAAGCCGGGCTTGCCAACCGTGTTTCGCTTACCCGATGCAAAGTCTTCCGGGACTGCGAGAGTGAAGAAGCCTTCGGTCATTCCATATACTTCGTATATGCCCGCTCCAGGTATCCGCTCCGCAAGCGCGTCGCGGGTGATCTGCGGCATAATCTGGCCTGCGCTCACTATCGCCTCGAGAGACGAAAGGTCTTCATTCTGGTCCTCGTGCTGCAAAAGGGACACGTACATGGCAGGGACCATGAAGCTATGCGTCCCCCTTTCATTCTTCACTGCATCGATAAATGCCTGAGGACTGAACTTTGGGACCATGACAACCTTGCCGCCATAATAGATCGTTGGCAGCATGGTGATCATAGTGCCGGATGCGTAGATCGGTGTGACGCAGATTGCGGTCGAATAACGATTGATTCCAAGGCCAGGGCCAAAGCCATAGCAATAGTTGAGCCTGCCAAAATGACTGTGTTCGATGCCTTTGGGAATGCCAGTCGTACCAGAGGAGAAAAATATCGACATTGAATCGGACGGATCAACGCTCACCACGGGTCTGTCAGGGCTAGCTCCGGCGATGAGTGTTTCCGCGCTTTCCCAGCCGTCAGCTTCTTGGCCAAAGACATAAAATCCGTCAGCCCGAATGCTGATCAATTTGTCGCGAATACGCTGGACCTGTGCCAAGGTTGACCTATCTGCAAAGAACAAGGCCCCGTCCGAAGCAGTTGCAAGCCTGGCAAGTGCGCCATCGTCCAGCATCGGATTCAGGGGAACGATCACGCACCCTGCTCGAACAGTTGCCCAGAACAGCATAAACGAAGGAATTCCGTTGGGTAGCAGCATGCATATCTTGGTGCCCTTCGGACAGTCGAGCGCTATAAGTGCGTTTGCGAATCGGTTTAGGACAGCGTCCAGTTCGGACCAGGTCAGACTTTCTTCACCGCTTACCAAAGCAGTGCGATGGCCGCTAACTCGCGCGTGGTGCGCTATAGCGTCTGAAATCAAGTGGTCACTGTGATAGATTGGCGTCACGCTTCTTTCTCCCATCGCCTCACCCTTTGCAGCTCGAATCGGAAAAATGTGCGAGCATATACTCTCATTTTTTAGACCGCGCCTTTCGCGTCAGTCAACAAAATGCATGGCTCACCATGGAGATAATCCCTAAAATATCGCTATTTTTTCCATTTCCCTATGAGATATTGACGCAACTCCGAACGTTTGGCATATCTAAAAAACAGCGAGCGTTGGCTCACTTTTTACGGGTATGAGCGATGACTGCAAAACTGAAATTGATCACCAATAGTCGAGATGGCAAGGCCGGAGGCGTACGCCAGAAGCGCGCACGCGAACGACGCAAAATGCTCACCGACGTGGTGATGGAGTTGGTCAAGGAGCGCGGCTTCGCGGATATTTCGGTGAACGAGGTCGCCGAACGAGCTTCGCTGAGCGTGGGTGGGCTATATCGCCATATCGACACAAAGAATGATCTGCTCGAGATCATTTGCGACGAGATAAACCTCGACCTGCTCAAGGATATGAAGTCCGCCGCCAGTGGCGAGCGCGGTGCGTCAGCCAAGCTGGAGGCTGCCATTCGGACCTACTGGTATCGGCATTGGGATGCTTCAGACGCCGTTCTGTTAGCCTATCGCGAATACCAATCCTTCTCGAAAGAAGCCAAGGCCCGCTATCGCGCGGAAGAACAAAGTCACGCTGAATTTTTCAGTGACCTTATTCGCGCTGGCGTCATTATTGAAGAGTTTCGTGAGGTCGATGACCGCCTTCTCGCCAACGAAATCCTCTTTCTATCGCATATGCGTGCGCTGAAGGGATATGTGTTCAAGGGTCGTGAACGCGACGATATTCTCAACGAACTACTTGATTTCGTGTTTTCACGCCTTTGTGGCAACTCTCGAAATCCTTATTGAAAGTCACGCTAATGGCTGTTGATGAACTGACATTCGATCCGTCGGATCCGGCAACGATCCGTAACCCTCATCCTATTTTTGCGCGTCTGCGGGCAGAGGATCCGGTCCATTGGAGTGAGCCGATGTCCGGCTGGATCGTCACGGGATACGACGATATCGTCGAGGGCCTCACCAGTAGTGACGTTTTTTCGGCAGAGCGGTTGACTAATGTACGCAAGCATTTGCCGGCTGGCGCCCAGGCAGCCGCAGAGGATATCTTGCGCTATCTGACCAGTTGGATGGTTTTTCGCGATCCGCCCGACCACACACGCCTGCGACGCCACATGGCCGGAGTGCTGAATCTTCCGACTTTTGAATCGTTGCGCGGCTCGGTGTCCGAGTTGACGACAATGCTGCTCGACGACTTGCCCACTAGCGATGTCATCGACATGTTGCCGCACTTCTCAATCTTGCTTCCCGGCATGGTGGTAATGCAACTGATGGGTGTAGAGCGCGACCGTTTGCTCGAAGTGAAGCGGTGGTCAGACGATATGATGCTGTTCATTGGCAGCGCCCGGGGCGTGCCTGACAAATACGAACGGGCGCGTCGCGGGGCAACATCCATGGCCACATTGTTTAAGGAACTGATTGCTAAGCGACGTGCGGTCCCTCAGGACGACATGCTGTCCCAGCTTATCGCATCGGAAGTCGATGGACGCGGCCTGGACGACGACGAGTTGGTCGGCTGCCTGATGATGGTGCTAAACGGTGGCCACGAAACGACGGCGAACCTGATCAACAATTCCCTGCTGGCGCTGGCGCACAATCCCGATACGCTTGCGTTTCTTCGCAATAATCCGGGCGGGATGCAACTCGCCGTTGAGGAGTTCCTTCGCTACGATAGCCCGATCCTGTCATTGGGCCGTATCGTGAAAGAAGATACAGATTTGGGCGGCAAGCAAATGTCCGCCGGCGAGCGCGCCTTTTTTATGCTGCTTTCCGCCAATCGGGACGAAGAGGTCTTCGACGATCCCCACCGGCTTGATGTTACGCGTGACCCCAATCCCCACATGGCATTCGGCAAGGGACCTCATTTTTGCCTCGGCACACCGCTTGCGCGCATTGAGGGGCAGATCGTGATCCAGGAAATCATCCAGCGCTATTCATCAATTGAGTTGGCCGAGCCCGTCGAGAACCTTCCGTGGATCAACTCGCTTGTCACCCGCGGCCCTGCACGCATTCCGCTGCGCCTGAAGAAATGAGCAACGATTGGGCCTTTGAGGGGGACGATCATTTCGGGGAGCAGTTTCCGCTGTCGCCACTTGACGATCATCTGATTCACCAGACACCTGATCCGATCAGAACGGCCTATACAACCGATCCGCGATTTTTCGAGCGGCACTGGAACGTATTTCACGACCAGCACGGCGACCTGCTGGTCGCGACGGGCGGTAGTTTCTACCCAAATTTGGACACGGCAGAGGCCTATGCCATCGTTACGTACAAGGGGATACAGCGCTCAGTCCGAGCGTTCCGGAGGATCGGGGCAAACAGGGGCAATATCCACGTTGGCCCCGTTCAACCAACGATCATCGCCGGGATGCGCGAATGGCGCCACGTTCTGGCGGACAACGACTTTGGCATTCGGTACGATCTGACTTGGCACGACACCCACCGCCAGATGTACCGGGCCGCATATGGATCCATCGAGAACGGAATTCCAGCTGGTGGACAGCGTCATGTGACCGCCGGGTTCGAGAGTTTCGGCTGTGTGGGCGGCTGGGTGGAGGTCGAGGGGCAGCGGATCGAGTGGACGCCCGGCGAAGGTCGAGGAACCCGTGACCGCCATTGGGGTATCGGGCGGGGCGTGGGAGGGCCACGCTATCAGGTTGGTGGCCACGCGCCCAAGGCCGGCTGGATCGGAGGCGTATGGTTCACTCTTGCCGATATTGCGATCTGGGGACCTATCATACTCTACCGTTTCGCCGACGCGCGCCAGCGCTATGGCAAGGTTCGCAAGGTCGAGCGGCGCCTGCGTTTTGAGGACGACACGCGCATATTCGTCGAGGGCGTCATCGATTTCACGCTCGACAATGGCGAGGTCAGGACAGTCCACTTCGAACGGATCGGGAACCAGACAGCATATATGACCTGCGGTCTTTATGGTGGATCGCCGGATAAGAGCATTTGGCAGGGTGACGCGGTGGGAGATTGGGTGGAAGGTGACGTTTTCGACCTAGCGCAACCGGAGAACCGGATCATGTTGCGCGGTCTTGACGAACATCATTGCCGGATCACCTGCGGCGATGAGGTGACCACCGGAATACTGCAACCCCTTGAACCGGACGCATGGGAAGCCTGTCAACGGGGGGAAAAGGGCTGGTCGTTCCTTTAGCGGCTTACAGCCGTCTGAAAAGCACAGTTGGGAGAAGCGCTGATGGCAGGCAGACTTCAAGACAAGGTGGCAGTGGTGACCGGTGGCGCTTCCGGCATCGGCCGTGCGATCGCCGAAGCCTTTGTACGCGAGGGCGCACGGGTTGTAATCGGAGACATCAGCGGTCAGCAAGACAGGGTTGCCGGCGAGATCGGGCCGGCCGCGTCCGCATTCCGGGCCGACGTGTCGCGATCCGATGATGTGGCCGCGCTACTCGCCCACGCTGTTGCTACCCATGGCGGCCTTCATATTCTGTGCAACAACGCGGGTCTCGATGGCGCGCAAGCCAAGCTGGAGGATTATGACGAGAACGAATTTGACCGCGTCCTCGCAGTTAACTTGCGCGGTGTTTTCCTAGGCATCAAACACGCAATCCCACACATGCGGGGGCAAGGCGGAGCGATCGTCAACACTGCGTCTATCGCGGGATCTGTCGTGATGCCGGCGATGCCTGCCTATTGCGCGGCGAAGGCCGGTGTCATGCAGTTGACCAAGGTCGCAGCTGTTGAAATAGCCCGCGAGGGGATTCGCGTTAATACCATCTGTCCAGGCGTCATTCGCACGAAGATGGTTGCAGAACTTCCACCTGCGTTCATAGCCGGCCTTGAGAATGCAACCCCAGCCGGTCGCATCGCTGAACCGGCTGAAGTCGCGAATCTTGCGGTATTCCTAGCAAGCGATGAAGCGCCGTTCCTGACAGGTGTGTCAATCAACATCGATGGCGGTTTTACATTGCTTTGAGGCCACAAACATAGCCACTGGGTTGGCATTGAGTCTGCCAAGCCGGGGCGGCGTGAGGTGCCGCGGCGCGCAACGAACCTCCGCAATTCAGCGTGTCGATCAACCATTGATTGCGACTGAAGAGTGAGTTGCTCGCGCACCCCGGTGTGCCAACGCTCGATCAGATTCGCGACTGCGGCCAAGCCGAACACGGACGGCGCGTTCTGCTGTGATCTTGCTGGGGTAAGATAGATTCGTGCGCGGAGGGAGGAAGCAAATGTATGTCGGCCCCCGACTGCGCGAGGTACTTTCCCGCCTCAACACTGCATCGTCCATTGAGGCGTTACGAAGCAGCCTTGCGGATGCTGCCCGACATATGGGGTTCCCCTATGTAGTACTGTTCCAGCATGGTGGACTTCCACGCTTGGTCGAGAAGGCATTGATGGTCACGAACTATCCGGAAAAGTTCGTTCAATCCTACATCGAGGATCACCACTATATCATTGATCCAATTTGCGAGGTGAGCGAGCAGCTTGATCGACCGTTCACTTGGGACGAAATCCCCAATTTCGTCAAGCTTACCGGCAAGCAGATTGCCATGTTCGAGAAAGCGCGCGAGTACGGAATCGCCCACGGCGTCACTGTGCCGCTTCACATTCCCAGCGAGTCATACGCATCAACCGCGCATCGATCGTGCCCGATCGCTGGCAGATGAGTTCGAGACGCTGAACACCTTCATCAACCGGCTTGGACCGACCGGTGATGTGGAGGATTTCCCGCTCGGCGAGTTCGCCGGCATCG
>Ga0182735_1001021_pt1 | contig 19785 bp, 18 predicted proteins | sample eDN5th30CKraftMG_FD_128524 | JGI IMG/M metagenome (GOLD analysis project Ga0182735, IMG submission 128524) | Enriched Miracle-Growth compost microbial communities from Emeryville, California, USA - eDNA 5th pass 30_C Kraft MG (version 2) (version 2) ...
CATCAATTTCCTGACGGCTTGTTCTTTGAATTCCGGGCTGTAACTGGGCACTTCTTCACTCCGACCGCTCCCTCAAATATTAACGAAAAACGAGCGGACATCTATTGTGACGCAGGGGGAATGAGTGCCATAGCTTCATCTCTTTCGTGCGACGGAGCCATTGTTCCCTGCACAGAGTTTGAAGCGCTCGTTCAGACTTTACGTACCCTATCGGCAGCGGCACATAGCAATTTACGTCGATCATCCGTTGCAGTGCCAACTTTGTGGATGATGATCTTTTCGCCCTCCAACGAGAAAGACATTTGGCAGCCAGGCAGAATATCTGCGGCTTAGCGCAGGCGCTGGGGGATGACGGTTTGCCCTTTTTTCGAGACTTGCATGGCTGGACCCCGACGAGGAATTCATAGTCGGAATACTAGGCCGTGCGGAATCTGATGGAAATACCCCATGCAAGTAGTGTGCACGAGTGCCATCCGCCCTTGGCTCCAATCGGACGAAGCTGTGTGAAAACCCTTGACGCCGATGCGGCTGTGTAGATAAAGTTTGGTATCTCGATTCCGGGAGTCGACATATCCCGATTCATCGAAGGTCAGGACCGGCAGCAGGTAGCGTTGATCCCAGAATGCCTGAATGACTTTATCGCCGACGACAATCCGGTGCGCATAATTGACGCATATGTCGACGAGCTCAACCTGGCATCGCTGGGCTTTGAGAAGGCGGTGCGCCAGCAGCTACCGGCCGCCCGTCGTATCACCCGGCCGTGCTGCTGAAGATCTACATCTACGGCTACTTAAATCGGGTCCAGTCCAGTCGTCGACTCAAGCGAGAGTGCCAACGCAACGTCGAACTGATGTGGCTCGTCGGCCGTCTGGCGCCAGACTTCAAGACCATCGCGGATTTCCGCCGTGACAATGGCACAGGTATCGGTTGGCGATGTGGCAAACGATACTTCGGTGATAGTTTTTCAATTAAGGCAAATCTCCGGGATAAACACACTCGCCTGAAGCGTCAGTTTGTCACCTTGCAGGGAGTGCTTGACCGCAAAGAGGAGCTACTCATCCGTATCTCCGAGCTCTATCGCCGCAAGACGGGAACAAGGTGGGCCGATTATCAACTCCGGTCGCTCAAAGACTGAATCACCCCGGGAATCGCGGAGGCTGTTTGGTTAAAGTAAAACAGGTTCCGCAGCGGGTGCTGCAAGTTGGCGATAGTAACGCTCTTCAGCTTCTGCCGGTGGCATGTCACCGATAGATCCAAGCAGACGCTGGTGATTGAACCAGGACACCCATTCCAGCGTAGCCAGCTCCACGGCGGCCTTGGTTTTCCAGGGTGCCCTACGATGAATCACTTCCGTTTTGTACAGGCCGTTGATGGTCTCAGCCAGCGCGTTGTCATAGGCACTTCCCGTGCTGCCCACTGACGGGTTGATTCCCGCCTCGCTCAGCCGGTCGGAATAGCGGATGGACACGTACTGCGAACCCCTATCAGAGTGGTGGACAAGTCCATCAGATTCTGTGGGTCTACGGTCGTACACAGCTTGCTCAAGCGCATCCAGAACAAAGTCCGCCGTCATGCTGCTGGAGACCCTCCAGCCAACGATCCGCTTGGCATAGGCATCAATGACGAAGGCAACATACAGCCATCCCTGCCACGTCGAACAATAGGTAAAATCCGCTACCCAGAGACGATTTGGACGGTCGGCAGTGAAGTGGCGCTTGACCAGATCCCTCGGGCAGGCGGCAGTGCTATCAGGCACTGTGGTGCGCACCTGCTTGCCACGCCTGATGCCCTCTATACCGAGACGACGCATCAGGCGCTCGACTGTGCATCGAGCTACCGTCATGCCTTCTCGACCCATCTGCTTCCAGATCTTGCGCGCCCCATAGACCCGAAAGTTCTGCTCCCAGACACGCTGGATTTCTACCATCAACTTCTCATCCCTCTTGGCTCGTGAACTGCGTAGTTCTGGATTCCGGCATCGTGCGGCATGTCGCCAATAGGCTGACGGGGCGACCTGCAACACCTTGCAGATCGGCTCGACCCCATACAGATCCCGATGCTGATCAATGTAGGCGTTTACTTCTTCAGTTCGCGGTCGAGCGCCGCCTGGGCGAAAAAAGCGCTGGCTGACTTCAGAATTTCATTGGCGCGGCGCAATTCCTTATTCTCACGCTCAAGCGCCTTGATCCGTTCTTGCTCCGCCTGGGTGACACCTGGTCGCGTGCCGGTTTCCACTTCTTGAAGCTGAACCCATTTCAACAAAGTGTGGGCAGAACAGCCGATCTTGGGGGCAATGGACTGCGCAGCGGCCCACAGGGAGGAATACTCACCGCGATGTTCTTGCACCAATCGGACAGCACGCTCACGGACTTCAGGGGAAAACTTGTTGCTCTTGCTCATGGCTCCATTCTCTCAAGAATTGAAGCCTCCTCAAAACCCGGGGTGATTCACCATGAATTAAATTTAACATGGTTAAATTCTAGTGACTGCTCGACGCTTGTCGCCGGTTCCGCGGCTTCCGTTCGGGAGCGGGTCCGTGAAAAACTCGACCCGATCCAGGTCACGTCGTGCATCTGCTGCTCATCAAGCTGAGGGCGCTGCATGAACAGCTTGGCGACGATTCAACCATGACGGATCGCCAACGCCGAGAAAACCCGGGCGCCCGGCGCAGACGCGCATGCAGCGTGGCAACGAGAGGAAGGCACGGCCCGTAAGGGCCGCCTTCCTACTTCAATCCGCCTGGCCAGTAAAACTCCGGCGACATCAAAGCCCTGCCTCAATCCTTCGCAGCTAGCTCCACAGTATCCGCAGCCTTGCTGTCGCGCTGCAGCCAGGCCTCGGACAGGGCGTCGAGGAAAATTTCGGCGGCTTCCCATGGCGTCATTTCACCTTGCGTGACCGCGTCCGCCAATTGCGGCAGCGAGCGGCCTGTGCCGGCGGGCAGCGGCTGTGCGAGCAGGCGTCCGGATGCCAGCCGGCGAATGTGATCCTGGAAGCGTTCGGCGCGGCGGCTGTCGTCGCGGCCGGTGGTGCGCTGCCAGCCGAGGAAGTCATCCACCACGCGGCACAACGCCTCGGTGCTGTCGTCCTTGAGCGCGCAGACGCTGACCACCGGGGGCCGCCAGAATGATTCATCCGTGCCGGCGTCGCCATGGCGGCGGTGCAGAACCGCGTTCGCATACGCCCGTCCCTGCTTCGCCGGCTGTCCGCCCTGGTTGACGCCGGGCCGGCCCGGATAGATCAGGTCGAGGTTCGCTTCGAGGAAAGCGGCAAAGGTGCCGGCGCCAGGCAGGTCGGACTTGTTGACGGCATAGACGTCGCCGATTTCCAGGATGCCGGCCTTGCCGGCCTGGATCTGATCCCCCAGGCCGGGAACCGACACGACAATGACGCAATCCGCCAATGTCGCCACCTCGACGTCGGCTTGCCCGCTGCCGACGGTTTCGACGAGGATGCGTTCGAAGCCCTGCGCCGCCATCACGACGACGACATCCTGCACCGCGCGGCTCAGCCCGCCGACGTGGCCGCGCGATGACAGGCTGCGCACGAACACGCGGGGATGCGCGGATGCCCTGTCCATGCGGAAACGATCGCCGAGCACGGCGCCTCCGGTATAGGGGCTGGAAGGGTCGATGGCGATCACGGCCACCTGTTCGCCCTGTTCCGCCCAATACAGCGCCAGCCGGTCGAGCAGCGTGGATTTGCCGGCGCCCGGCGGGCCGGTGATGCCTATAACCGGTACATGCCTTCCCGTTTTGTAGGCTGCACGCAGAATGGCGTGCGACTCCGGACGCCTGTTCTCGACCAGGCTGAGCGTGCGCGCCACCTGTCGTATATCGAATTTGACATCCAGCATTGATTCATTCCACCGTGACTGATATGGCGTCGCCCTGACCGAAGCCGCCGCAGATTGCGGCTACGCCGCGGCCTCCTCCGCGGCGGCGCAGCCCATTGATGAGGGTCATCACGATCCGGGCGCCGCTGGCGCCCAATGGATGGCCGAGCGCGACTGCGCCGCCGTGCATGTTGGTGCGCGAGCGCAGCTGCTCGGCCATTGCTGCGTTGCCGTTGGCCAATGTGAGCGTGCTGACGAGCGGCGTGGCGGCATAGGCTTCGTTGATTTCGATGGCATCCCATGCGCAGGCGTCCATGCCGGCGCGGTCGGCCAGGCGGGCGATTGCGGTGGCCGGCGTCGATGTGCCGGAGGTGGGCGCTCCGCTTACCTGTGCATAATCGACGATGCGCGCCAGCGCTTCCAGTCCGTTGGCGCGGGCGAAGTCGCGCCTGCAAAGAACCAGAAAGGCCGCGCCGTCGTTAAGGCCGGGAGCATTGCCCGCCGTTACCGTCTTGCCGCCATAAACCGGCTTGAGCTTCGCCAGGTCTTCGAGCGAGGCGTCCGGGCGCGGCGATTCGTCCTCCGTCACCCATCTGGTCGCCCCTTTGGGGCCCGGCGCCTCGACCGCGAACCGCTCGAATTCGAAGTATCCATCGGCCTGCGCCCGCGCATAGCGTCGCTGGCTTTCCAGCGCCCATGCATCCTGCGCCGCGCGGTCCACGCCCCGCCGGATCGACTCGTCGCCGGTATAAACGGCGATCGGCTGCTCCACCACCCGCCCGCGAATCAACAGCGGGTCCTCGACGCAAACGTCTCCCAGGCGCCGAGCGCGCTGCCGCGGCCATAGCAGCGGAGTGCGGCTGAGGGACTCGAACCCGCCGCAGACCACCACCGACGCCTCGCCCAGCCGGATATCCCTGAACCCCATGCCGATCGCCGTCATGCCTGAACAGCAGGCACGGTCTATGGTCGCCGACGGCGTGGTTTCGGGCAGCGATGAACTCAGCACCGCCTGGCGCACCGGAGTCAGCATTGCGGATGCGATCATGCCGACGCCGCCATACAGAGCGTCGACGGCGCTCGCGGCGACTCCCGAACGTGCCACGCTGGCATCGATGGCCAGCGCGCCGAGAGCCGGGCCGTCGAAATCCCGCAACGCCCCTTCGTAGCGGCCAAACGGCGTTCTTGCCACTGAAACGACAACGACATCGGCATCAGACATGCGCGGTCTTCCCCAGGTTCAAGGCTTCCGCTTTCAGCTTGGGCCTGTCGACCTTGCCATTCGCGTTCTTCGGGATGGCGTCGACAAAGTGGAAGTGGCGAGGCGTTTTGAAACCCAGCAAGGATTTGCAGTAATCGGCCAGTTGCCTGGCGGTGAGCGTCTCGTTGGCGACCGGGGCGATGAAGGCGACTGCTACTTCCCCCCAGTCCGGATCAGGAATGCCCAGGACAGCGGCTTCGAGCACGCGGGGATGACTGGTCAGCACGGCCTCCACTTCGGTGGGGTAGATATTGAAGCCGCCGCTGATCAGCATGTCCTTGCTGCGTCCGGAAATCGTGATGAAGCCCTGGTCGTCGCAGTAAGCCAGGTCCCCCGACCACAGCCAGCCATCACGCAATACCTTGGCCGTTTCGTCGGGACGATTCCAATAGCCTTGCATGACGTGTTCCGAGCGGATGGTGATCTCGCCGACCTCGCCCGCGGGCACCGGTACGCCGTCCTCGTCCCGCAGCACCACTTCGACGAAGGTATAGGGCTTGCCGATACAGCCGACACGCTGCATTCCTCTCTTCCCGTCTTCGGCGGGCAGGAAATGGTCCGCCGGCCCGAGGGTTGACACGGTCATCATGGCTTCCGTCAGGCCGTAATTCTGGGTAAGAATGGGGCCGAAGCGGTCGAGCGCCTTGCTGAGCGTGTTGTAGGAAATCGGCTCGGCGCCGTAGCCGATGGCGCGCAAGCTCGTCAGATCGTAGCGGTCGACCTCCGGATGGTTGACGATGCGCGTCAGTACGGTCGGCACGCAGGTGAAGACCGTAACCCGTTCGCGCTGGATTGCTTCCAGCAGCCCATCGATCGATCCGCCTTCTATGATCACGTTGCGCGCGCCGCGCAGATACCAGGGAACGAAGTAAGTGCCGCTCGCATGCGTCAGGGGCCCGATATGCGCCACCACATCGTCGTGGCGCATGTCCCGGTCTATCAGCATGTTGCGATAGACCGCCGACCAGTTGCGGCGCGTCAGCATCACCCCCTTGGGTTTGCCCGAGGTGCCGGACGTGTAGTTGATCGTGCACAGATCGTCGGGCCGCGAGAGATCGGCAACCCTTCCCGCGGTCCGGGCCACGGCGGGCCACGCCGGCCCGCCTGTCGCTTCGCCGCCGTCGACCTGGCACCACCAGAGCTTGGGCATGTCGGAGGCGAGCGCCGCCGCGCGGTCGGACGTCACGCTGTCGAAGAAGACAGCGGAGGCGCCGCAATCTTCAAGGACGGTTCCCACTTCCCTGGCCGTGAAGCGCATGTTCAGCGGCACCCGCACCATGCCGGCCTGTTCGAGCGCGAACTGCAGCAGCATGTATTCCGGCCGATTCGACATGAAAAGGCAGACGCGGCTGCCGCGCTCCAGGCGGGCGGCCAGGCCGGCTGCAATGGCGGTGGCCTGCGCGTTGAATTCGGCGAAGGTCCAGCGCCGCTGGCCGTAGGTCAGGCATTCCCGTCCGGAAAAATGGCGGGCGGCCTTGTCGGTGATTGCACTCAAAGAAGCCGAATTATTCATGTCCGGTCACCATAGCGCTCCTTGATGTAATGAACGACCTCCGGCACCGGGGTCCCCGACAGGAAGATCTCGTTCACGCCCGCTTCCTTCAGCGGGCCGATGTCTTCCTGGGGGATGACGCCCCCGGCGATCAGGCCGATGTCCTGCGCGCCCGCCTCACTCAGCAATTGCCTCAGCCTGGGCAGCAAGGTCAAGTGGGCGCCCGAAAGAATGCTGATGCCGATCACGTCGACGTCTTCTTCCAGCGCCGCCCGCACCACCTGCTCCGGCGTGCGACGCAAGCCGGTGTATATCACTTCCATTCCGGCGTCCAGCAGACCGCGCGCTATGACGCGGGCGCCGACGTCGTGGCCGTCCAGCCCTACCTTGGCGACCAATACGCGGACTTTTCTTTCCGATGCGGCCATGCGGCTATCCTTAAAAATCGGTTGATGGCTGGAACACACCGAAGTGGCTCTTCCATCGTTCGCAGATTTCACCCACGGTGGCAAGCGCCTTGACCGCTTCGATCGTGGGGGGCACCATGTTGGCGCCGGTCCGGCAGGCTTCATCGATTGCGGCGAGCGCCGCCTCGACTCGCGCCGGGTCCCGCGTGGCCTTGACCCGGGCGACGCGCTGCATTTGTTTCTGCACGGTCCGGCTATCGATGCGGAACGCGGTATTCGGTACGTTGGGCCGTTGCGGCCATTTGTTGACCGTGACCCATGGGCGGCTGCCGCTGTCGATCGCCCGCTGGCGGCGGACCGCTCCTTCGGTCATCCACCGCCTGCCCAGGCCGGTGCTGATGACCGCCTGGGCGCCGCCCGCGTCTTCGATTTCCCGCAGCGCGCGCCGTATCTGGTCCTCGACCTGATTGGTGAGCGTCTCCACGAAATAAGAGCCGCCCAGCGGATCGATGGTATCGGTGAAGCCATGTTCGTGAGCAAGAATCTGCTGGGTGCGCAAGGCCACCTTGACTGATTCCTCGGTGGGCGTGGAAACCGCTTCATCGTAGGAGGCGATATAGATATACGATGCGCCGCCCAATACATACGCAAGCGTGCCGAAGCCGATGCGCACGATATTGTTGAGCGGCTCCTGCAACGTTTCCTGGCCGTGGCCGTAGACGGTCATGCGCAGGGCCATGGCTTCCGGACGGGTGGCGCCGTAGCGTTCCTTCATCAAGCGCGCCCAGCTGCGGCGCAACGCCCGCAGGTTGGCGACCGATACGAAGAAGTCGTGCCGCTCATCGGGGAACATATGGAGCAAGGGCGCGACCTGGTCGATGCCGTAGCCCTTTTCCAGCAGCAGGTCGATGTAATGCAAGGCGTTCGACAGGGCGATGGCGGCCGCCCTGCTGGAGCCCGCTCCGCCCGCGTTGATGTGATTGACGCATACCGTCATCGGCGACCAATGGGGAGCATGGTCCGCGCACCACGCAACACAGTCCGTCGCCAGCCGCGCGGCGGCTTCGGCCGGAAGAATCTGCGTTCCCCGCGCGATATATTCCTTGAGCGGATCGTTTTGCAGATTGACGGTGTATTGGCTCCAGTCCAGGCCGCGGCGTTCGCCGAGCACCGCGAACATGGCGAGCACGATGGGGCCGATCGAATTGCCGAGCGTGCCGACGCGCTTGACTTGGGTGATGTCGATGCCGTCGAACAGGGCTTCCATATCCGCCATGGTGTCGATCGCCACGCCTACCTGGCCGACTTCGCCGGTGGACATTTCGTGGTCCGAATCGTAGCCGCACTGGGTTGGGAGATCCAGCGCCACCAGCAACTGCTCCGCCCCCCAGTCGACCAGTGTCCGGAAGCGCTGGTTGCAGTCCTGCGCCTCGCCGAAGCCCGAGTAGGCCGACACCGCGAAAGACTCCGTGCGGAACATGCCGGCCCGGTCGCCGCGGGTGAATGGATACTGGCCGGGAAAGCCGATGTCCTCGAGGTAAGAGCGGCCGCTCTCTTGCACATCCAGAGGCGTATAGAGGGGACGGACCTCGATGCCGGTGTCGGTAAGAAAGGCGCGCCGCTCGCCTTTTTCCTTCGCTTCGGCGTCGTAGTGCTGTTCCCGCCAGACCTTTGCAGCGTCGGACAGTGCGGCGGCGCTTTGCGCCTCCGTGTGGGGAAGGCTGTCGTTCACATGCTTCTCTTTGGACGGATCGATGGCTTCGCCTGATTCCGTACCCGCCGATGCAACACCGCCTCGCTCGTCGATGCGCATTCTATTGGCTCCCGGCCAGGCCGATCTGCTGGATTATCGGCGACAGCTTGTCCATTTCGGATTTGATGAAATCGCCGAGCTCTTCAGGCGTCGAGCTGACGAGCTCGATGGCGGTGAGCCTGTCGCCCAGCCCGGGCAGCGCGATGATGCGGCGGATTTCGCTGTTCAGTTTATCGACGATGGGTCGAGGCGTCCCGGCCGGCGCCAGCATGCCGAACCATTCTGTTGTGACGACATCGAATCCCTGCTCTTTGAAAGTGGGTATGTCGGGAACGGAGGCATAGCGCCGCTCTGAAGAAATTCCCAGCGGCTTGACTTGCCCGGCCTTGTAGTTCTGCAAGGCCTGCCCCACGGTGGCGAAAGTCATGGGGATATGCCCGGCAATGACATCCATGAGAGCGGGAGTGCCGCCTTTATAGACGATATGCTGCATGTCGATCTTGGAATCGATCTTGAACAGCTCGGCGGTCAAGTGCGTCATGGAGCCTGCGCCGGCGGAGCCGAAATTGACGGGCTCGGGATGGGTCTTCGAATACTCTTTCAGTTCCTTCAGATCGTTGGGCGGAAACTTGGGGTTCGCATAAGCGACGATGGGCGTGCGCGCAATCAGTCCTATCGGCTGGAAGTCCTTGAGCGTGTCATAAGGCAATTCCTTGCGCAGGATGGGGTTGGTCGTGTGGTTGCTGACCGCGATCATCAACGTATAGCCATCGGGATGCGACGACGCAAGCGCCGCGGTGCCGATCTGCGTGGACGCGCCCGGCCTGGATTCGACCAATACGGGCTGGCCCCAGTGGGCCTGCATCCGTTCCGCCAGAACACGGGCGATCGCATCCACGGACCCGCCCGCTGCAAACGGAACAATGATTCTTATCGGCTTCGACGGATAAGAGTCGGCGGCGGATTGCGCCTGAACGGCGGGCAGCGCCAACAGGCTCGTAGCCAAGAGCGCGCCAACGATGAGGCCTCGGCGCATAAGCATGTTCGTCATCTCCATTCCTCTTTTTGCTGGTATCTCGCATCTCTCGTGAGATGTTCACGAAACTTTTACGAGACGCTCACGAGACGCTCATCATTATTCTCGATCCATATCGAGGTGACGAGAGGGCTGCGGAGAATTAAGAATTTCTCGCCGGGAAATACTAGAGTCTGGAAACGCGGGGATGCGCACCCTATACTTCCACCCGAGTTCCGTTCTTATCCCTCTGATGACCTCGAATCTCTTTTCTCCATTCAACTGCCGCCGTATCACCTTCCGCAACCGCATCGGCGTCGCGCCGATGTGCCAATACTCGAGCGTGGACGGTTTGCCCAACACCTGGCATATGGTGCACTTGGGAAGCCGCGCCGTGGGCGGAGCGGGCCTGGTTCTGTTCGAAGCCGCCGCCGTCAGTCCGGAAGGCCGCATCAGCCCTGCCGATCTGGGCCTGTGGAACCATCGCCAGGCCGAGGCCTTGCGCCCCATTACCGACTTCGTGCGGGGCCAGGGGGCCGTCGCCGGAATACAGCTTGCGCATGCGGGGCGCAAGGGTTCGACCCAGGTTCCATGGGTCGGCCGCGCCGAGGTTGCCGTGGCGGACGGCGGTTGGGAAACCATGGCGCCCAGCCCCTTGCGATTCCAGCCGGCTTATCCCTTGCCGCGTGAAATGCTGCCATCCGACATCGAGCAGATGATCGATTCCTTCCACGCTTCGGCGCGGCTTGCGCAGTCCGCGGGTTTCCAGGTCCTCGAGCTGCATATGGGCCATGGATATCTGGTCCATGAATTCCTGTCGCCCTTGTCCAATCGGCGCGAAGATCGCTACGGCGGCAGTTTCGAAAACCGGATTCGACTCGCCGTGGAAATCGTCCAGGCGGTACGCTCGGAATGGCCGGAGCATCTGCCGCTTTTCGTGCGGCTGTCAGTCACGGATTGGGTCGAAGGAGGCTGGAATCTCGACCAGTCCATTCAATTGGCGAAAGTATTGCGCACCCTGGGCGTGGACCTGATAGATTGCTCCAGCGGGTCCATCGTGCCGGATTCGCGAGGCCCGCAGACGCCGAGCTTTCAAGTGCCGTTCGCGGCAGCCATACGGGCGCAGGCGGATATCCCGACGGCCGCTGTCGGGCTTATCACGAAGGCGAGGCAGGCGGAGGACATCCTGGCTCAAGGGCAGGCCGACATGGTGCTGCTTGCGCGGCAGTTGCTTGTCGACCCTTATTGGCCTCTGCGAGCGCAAGCGGAGCTCGACGGCGTGGCGTCGCACTGGCCGATACAGTACGAGCGTGCCGTCAATCCGCAGGCTAAGCGTTGATTTCAGCCGCGCAATCCACCACTACGTTGCCCAGGATGCCCCGCTCGACCGCATGATGCGCATCGACGATGCGCCGCAGCGGGAAGCGGGCGCCTATATTGTGTTGCAGCCTGCCTTCGCGCAGCAGGGCTTGAAGGCCGTTCACGGCGTTCGAACGCTGGGCGGGGGTCAGTTCATAAACCAGAAAGAACCGCAGCGTCAACGAGCGGGGCAGCCAGTTGGCGTAATTCAGCGGCACCGCGCCACGAGTGTTGGAGCCATAGCAGACGTAGCGGCCGTGCCCCGCCAGAACGCCTTCATCCACCAAAGCGTAGCTGGTGGAAAAGTCCATATCGATGATCGCGTCCACGCCGGCGCCATGCGTCAGCGATAGCGCCTGCTGCGCCACGGAAACTTGTTTATACAGTATCGTTTCGTGGAACCCGGCCTGGCGCAGATACGTCGCTTTTTCTTCCGAGCCCACGGTCGCGATGACGCGCGCTCCGCGGGCTCGCGCCATTTGCGCGGCGTAGAACCCCACCGCGGAGGCGCCGCCGATGACCAGCACCGATTGTCCGTCCGCGAGTTCGGCGAGCTCCACCGCGCGATAGGCCGTCAGGGCGGGTATCCCCAGGCAGGCGCCCGCCTCGAAGGACGTGCCCTCCGGGAGCGGCACCGCCTGTTCCGACGGCAGGGCGATGTATTCGGCGGCCGTGCCATGCGACCGCTTGTATTGGGCATTCCAGGTCCAGACGCGCTCGCCGACGCGCGCCGGGTCCACGCCCTCGCCGACGCCGTCGATGACGCCGGCGCCATCGCTGTGCGGGATGACGATGCCCTCGCTTACAGGGCGGCTGCCGGCGCGCGACTTGACGTCCGATGGATTGACGCCCGAATACGCCAGGCGTATGCGGACCTCGCCCGGCCGGGGTTCGGGTACGGGCTGTTCACCGAACCGCAGGACTTCCTCGGCTGCCCCGTTGCGCTCATACCAGGCGGCCCGCATCATACCTGCCCCGCTTTGACGAAACGGTTGCTCAACGTGCCCAGGCCGGTCAGCGTCACGTCGACGCGGTCGCCATGGAGCAGATCGGGCGAGTGGCCATCGGTTCCCATCCAGAGTATGTCGCCCGGATAAAGCGTTAGGTAGCGGCTCATGGTGCTGATGAACTCCTCGATGCCAAACAGCATATCCGCAGTCCGGAAGCGGGTCGTTTCCCGGCCGTTCACGCTGACTGCCGTTTCCATGGCCGGCAGATCGACGCCAGTGGCGATCCAAGGTCCCATGGGTTTGAAGGTGTCCGTATTCTTCGAGCGCCAGAACGTGCGGTCCGACGCTTGCCAATTGCGCTCGCTGACGTCGTTGCCGATGGTGTAGCCGAGAATGCACTGCGCGGCCTCGTCGATATCGACATGCTTGGCTTTTTTGCCGATCACCACGACGAGCTCCCCTTCGTAGTGCACGCGGCTCGCATCGGCGGGCATGATCACGTCTTCGCCGTGCGCGACCAGGGCGTTGTTGGCGCGGTAGCCGACATCCGGCTTCTTGGGAATGGCCAGGCCCTCGGTGCCGATATGCTTGACGTAGTTGAGTCCCACGCAATAGAAAGTGGGCGGCACGACCGGCACTTCGAGCTTGACGTCGGCCAGATGCAGCCGGGTCGCGGTGGTGTCGTATCCGCTGAACGGGTCGCCGCGTACCGCGGTGACGCGGTCATTGTCGTCGAGTATGCCGTAGCCGGTCTCGCCATTCAAGGTGTAGCGTATCCATCTCATTATCTGGTTTCCTTCAAGATGCCGCCGCAAGGGCGGGTGATCATTGCCCAATCCGCTGGTCGGCCGGCGCGGATAGTTGCGTCGGCGCCAGCACCGAAGCGTCTATGCCGGCCACCGTCGAGATGCCGCACAGTTGCATAGTGCGCTGCAGTTCATCGCTCAATATCGCCAAAGCCCGATTCACGCCTTCGTATCCGCCGGCCAGTACGCCGAACAAGGTCGCCCTGCCCGTCAGAACGGCGGAAGCCCCCATGGCCAGCGCCTTGAATATATCGCCGCCGCGCCGGATGCCGCCATCGAGCAGCACCGGCACCCGAGCATTGACCGCATGAAGAATGCCCGGCAAGGCGTCCAGGGTGGCCAGGCCGCTATCCAGCTGGCGCCCGCCATGGTTCGAAACCACCAGCGCATCGGCTCCGGCATCGAGTATAGGGTCGACATCGAGCGGATTCACGACTCCCTTTACGATCAGTTTACCGGGCCAGCGGTCGCGCAAGGCGCGCAGGGCATCCAGGTCGAAGGAAGGGTCGTAATTCTTGCCCGCGACGCCGGTCATTCCGGCCCTGTCGGCCTGCAAGGCCTTGAGCCCTTGCAGGCTGGGCATGATGGGCGGCTTGCGCAACAGCATGTTCAGGGACCAGAAGGGTTTGCGCGCGAACTGGCCAATATTCCGGTGGGTCAGTTTCATGGGAAAGCCGAGCCCGTGCGCAAGATCCCGTTCCCGCTTGCCGCCGACCGGCAGGTCCACCGTGATGACTAGGCCCTCGTAGCCGGCCGCGCGCGCCCGGTCGATGAGATCGCGCAAACGGTCCTTGTCCTGCAGGATGTAGGCCTGGAACCAGAGCCGTCCCGGGGCCTGGTCGGCGATCTCTTCGATCGACGCGGTCGCCGAGGTCGACAAGGTATAAGGGATGCCGTGCAGGGCGGCCGCGCGGGCGAGCGCAATATCGCCGCCCCGCCAGCCGAAGCCCACCGCGCCCGTAGGCGCAATGGCGATCGGCAGGCCCATGCCGCGCTGAAATAGCTCGGTCGATAGATCCACACGGGAAACATCGTTCAGCACGCGAGGCAGCAGCCGCACACGGCGGTAGGCCTCGCAGTTGGCGCCCAGCGTGACTTCGTCTTCGGCGCCGCCGTCATAGAAGTCGAACACGCCGCGAGGCAGCCGCGAACGCGCCGCCGCGCGCAGGCGCTCGATCGAATAACATTCTTCCAGGGTCGGCCGCATGTATCGTTGCTTCCAGCCTTATTCGGGCTTGATATTGCCTTGCGTGATGACGGCCGCCCAGCGTTCCTTGTCGGCAATGAGGAACTGGCGGAATTCCTCGGGCGAATCGCCTATCACTTGCGCGCCCAGGCCTTTCAGTTGCTTGCGCACCTCCGGCAGGGACAGCGCTTTCTTCACGGACGCATTCAGCTTCGCCACGATCTCCTTGGGCGTGCCGGCGGGCGCCACCATGCCCACCCAGGGCGCGCCTTCCTCGAAGCCGGTCAACCCCATGCTTTCCAGGGTGGGCACGCCCGGGAAGTCGGGGCTCGGCTCCTTGGTGCCGACGGCCAGCACACGAAGCTTCTTATCGGCGACGTAATTGGCGATGCCGATGCTGGGGTAGAACATGAACGAAATGCGGCCCGCGATCATTTCCTGCAAGGCCGGCCCGTTGCCCTTATAGGGGATATGGGTCATTTTGAGGCCGGCCTTGGCGGACAGCATTTCAGCCGCCAGATGCGCCGAACCGCCAAAACCCGACGATCCGAAAGTGAGTTTTCCCGGGTTCGCCTTCGCGTCCGCAATCAGGGCCTGCAGATCCTTGTAGGGCGAATCGTAGTTGGTAACGACGACCAACGGCAGGTTGGCGAAGTTGCTGATGGGTTCGAACGCCTTGACCGCGTCGTAGTTGTAGCGATCGGGATACAGCAACGGGTTCACGGTCAGCGTCAGCGACGTCACCAGGACCTTGTAGCCGTCGGGCTCCGCGTTCATGACGTCATGGGCGGCAATGTGGGCGCTGGCGCCGGGCTTGTTCTCCACGACCACCGATTGGCCCAGGTTATCGCTCATATGCTTGGCCACGACCCGTGCGATGACATCGGTCGGGCCGCCGGCGGAGTAGCCGATCACCATGCGTATGGGATGGTTCGGGTAGTCCGACGAGGCCTGGGCCGTTCCGGTGGAAAGACAGACCGCCGCTGCGGCGATGGCGAAGGTTTTGAATAGTTTCATGGAATGTCTCCTGGTTGTTATGCCATACGGCGGAGAGCACCGCCGGATAGCGCGGCTGTTTTTCAGTACAGCTCGGGGAAATACTTATCCGCCATCACCTGGCAGCGTTTGATCAGCCTGTGCTCTTCGGGCGTGTAATCCGCGACCGCATTGTGTATCGTGCCCATGTTGTCCCACATCAGCACGTCGCCTTCCTTCCAGCGGTGGCGGTAGCGGTATTTATCCTGCACCTGGTGTTCGAACAAGAATTTCAGCACGGCCTCGCTGCGTTCTTCCGGCAGCTCGTTGATGCGCACTGAATATCCGGGATTGGCGTACAGCACCTTTTTCCCGGTAATGGGGTGGACGAGGAAAACAGGATGTGAAACCGGGGGCTTTTGCTTGCGTTGCTTTTCGGTCAGCGGCGGACGTGTGCTGCCTTTCTCACGGCGCATCATTTCCCAGAACTTGTTGAAGTCGTGGGTGATCGTCATGCCGTCCAGTTCTTGCTTCAGGTCTTCCGGAAGGCCGTCGTAGGCGGCATGCATATCGCAGAATTCGGTATTGCCCAGCGGTTCGCCATTGCGATACGGAATTTTGATGCCATAAAGCACATTGCTGAAGGCAATGGTCTTGCTATAGGACATATCGGTGTGCCAGTCCTGCCCGGCATCGCTCAGCCCGATCGGCTGGCCGTTTTCCTTTATGTTGGAAAGAATCATGACCTCGGGAAAGTCGGCGTCATGGAAGATGTTGGCGACATTGATTTCCAGCTTGCCAAAGCGGGCGGCATAGTCGCGCAGCTGCGCCGAGGTCAGTCGTTGATCCGGAAAGCTCACCACCCCGTGGCGCCCCAGCGCCTGCTCGATGGCCTTGTAGTCCGAATCGCTCAGCGCTTGTGACAAGTCGATATCATGGATGGTGGCGCCCAACCCCGCGCCATTCGGTTCGATTCTCATGCGTTCTCCATTGGGATCGTTACAGCGCCTGCCTCAGAATGGACAGGACTTCATGCGAGCCGTTCACAGTGCGCGGGTTCAAGGCAAGGCCCCGTTCGCCCATGGTCTGTTCGGCAATCGCAGGCAAGTCGGCTTCGGTGATCCCGAGTTCGGAAAGCGATGCAGGCAGGCCGAGCCGCAGGGCCGCAGCCCTCACCCAGTCGGCCGCGCTCTCGTGCCGGGCGCCCCAAACTTGATTCAGCACCGCCAGCGCCGGCGCAAGCAGCGCGCCGGCCGCCTGTTCGTTGAATCGAAGCGCAGACGGCAGAATGACGGTGTTGGCGGCGCCATGCCTGACGCCATGGCGCGCACCGATCACGTGGCATATGGCGTGATGCAGGCAGCTTCGCGCCATGGACAGCACCATGCCCGACAAGTGGCCGGCCAGCACGATGCGCTCCCGCTGGCCGTCCTCGTCCAGCGAGTCATCGGTGAATGCCTCGGCGAACAAACGCAGCGACTGCAAGGCGATGCCATCGGCCACTATGGATCGGTTGCGCGAATACAGGCCTTCGAGGCAGTGCGCCAATCCATTCATGCCCGTCTCGCGCAACAGGCCGAGCGGGATATCGCGGCTCAACATTGGATCGATGAGTACGGTCGTGCTGGAAAGATTCCTGTTCCAGAACAAAAGCTTGTGGTTGTCTTCACGTATGCCGAAAGAGGGGGTCAGCTCTGCGCCGGACGCCGTGGCAGGCAGCGAAATGATCGGCAGCTTGGGGCGGGTGCGCAGCGGGATGTCCACCGTCGACGGCGGCGTGAACCGGGTCGCGTGGTCGGCGAGCCCGCCCCCTTCCGCAAGCAGCATGGCCAATGCCTTGGCGGAATCGGATACGCTGCCGCCGCCGATGGCTACAATGCTGTCGCACCCGAACGCGCTTGCTTGCGACGCAATGGATTCGACCAGCTTCACGCTGCCATGCGCGGGAATGGTGCTGAATACGAAGGTTTCGAATTCCCTCAAGCGGTCCCGCAACAAGGACCAACCGCGACTATCGGCCATGCGTTGCTGCATCAGGATCGCTGGGCGGCGGCACCCCAGGGCGCGTATTTCGCCAGGCAGATCGAAGGCGCATCCTGCGCCGAACCTGACATGCGCGCCGAACAGGTAATAATCAAAAGAGGCCGCCATGAAGTTGATGTGTATTAAAGGAAATTCATTCTAGCAGCGGGTCATGCGCTGTAATACCATAGAGCCGAGAATTCATTTTTTCTATTTTGGAAACGTCAGCGGCTCTGTCATGAACACAATTGAGTGCATCGAAGTCTTTGTAGAGGTCGCCAAAGGGCTGAGTTTTTCCAAGGCGGCGGAACGGCTGGGGATCAGCCGTTCCGCCGTGACCAAGAAGATAAGCTGGCTGGAACAGACCTTTGAAACGCAGCTTTTGCATCGCAATACCAAGCGCGTCAGCCTGACGGAAAGCGGCGAGATCCTGCTGCGCAATGCCGATACTTTGTCGAACGCCGTCAACGACTTGAAGGATCTGGTATGCAGCCCGGTGCAACGCCCGACCGGCCGCATCCGCGTGGGCTCACCTCCCTCCTTCGGCGGCGTCCATCTTGCGCCGGCCATTCAAGCCTTCATGGAGACCTATCCGGACGTCCAGATTTCCCTGCTGATCGACGACGGCCGCGGCGACCTGATTGCGGAAAACATGGATTTGTCGGTACGGATCGCGCCGCGCCTGAAAGATACCAACCAGGTCGCGTACAAGATTGCAGTGGTGCCGCAGGTATTGGTCGCCACGCAAGCGTATCTCGACAAGCATGGTTGGCCGGAGGCGCCCGAAGACTTGAAAATGCATAACTGCCTGATACACAGCCTCAAGGCGCCCACCGGCTGCTGGCGGCTCACGGATGGCCTCGGCGCTCTGCATACCGTCCATGTCTCGGGATCGCTCAATTCGAATCTGGGCGAATCTTTATTGCATCTGGCGCGGCGCAACCATGGCATTTCCATGCACCCCTCGTACATGGTCGAGGATTTCATACGCGGCGGCGTGTTGCGCGTAGTGCTGCCGGATTATCGCTGCGAGGGGCTGGACATCTACGCCGTCGTCCAGAGCAAGCGCTACCTTCCCTATAAAGTGCGCTTGCTCGTGGAGCATTTGCGAAGCTGGTTCAAGGACATGGAATGGACGCGCTCCGATCGTTGAGAACCATATTGAGGGCTGATGGTCAATGTGGCGCCCAGCGCCCGCACATCAGTTTCGCTTAATCTTTCTATCGTAGGCTCCTTGAATGCGCATCCTCCTGATCGAAGACGACTATTCACTGGGCAGTTCCCTGCAATCGTGGTTGCAGATGGACGGCTATGCGGTGGATTGGCTGCAGCGCGGCGATCAAGCCGCTACCGCGCTGGCGACGCATGCATATCAGTGCGTGCTGCTGGACCGGGGCCTGCCCGGCCTCGATGGCGATGCCGTGCTGAAGGCCTTGCGCGCCGCCGGCGCTCCCAGGGCGCAGTTGCCGGTGATCATGATTACGGCGCGCGACGCGCTGTCCGATCGTGTCCAGGGTCTGGACCTGGGCGCAGACGACTACCTGGTCAAGCCTTTCGACCTGGAGGAATTATCGGCTCGCGTGCGCGCGGTCCTGCGCCGGAACGCGGCACACCCCACATCCGAACTGCGGCACGGCGCGGTAAGCCTCGATCCGGCCGCCAAGCGCGTCACCCTGGATGGCGCACCCGTCACGCTCACCGCGCGCGAATTCGCCGTCCTGCAGGCGTTGATGCGCCACCCCACCCACATCCTCAGCCGCGCCCAGCTCGAGGAGGCCTTGTATGGCTGGGGCGAGGAAGTGGAGAGCAACGCCATCGAGGTGCACATCTACAACTTGCGCAAGAAGCTGGGCAGCCGCTACATCGTGACAGTGCGCAACCAGGGCTACGGGCTGGCGCCGGCATGAGACCTCTTCAATGGCTGCCGGGCAGGCGCAAATCAAACTCCGCGGACCGCAGCGCCCTGCGCGGCGGCTGGTCATTGCGGCGGCGTTTGCTGCTGACTGTGATGGGAACCAGCATCGGGTTGTGGCTGGTCAGCCTCTCCATCGTCGTCGGCGTGGCCTGGTTCGCCACCAGCGAAGTCTTCGATGACGCGCTGGAAGAAGGCTCGCGCCTGGTAGTGCAATTGGCTTCCCGGGGCGGGACGGCGGCCGACGCGGCCCAGGATCAGCGCGCGGGGCGCGGCGATGCGCTGAGGTTGCGCATGTACTACCAGCTCGTGGCGCCCGATGGCCAGGTGCTGTTGCGAGGCAAGGACACGCCGAAAACCGCCTTTCTTCCCCATGCGCGGCACAAGGAAACGGTCACAGTCTGGGCCGGAGATAAGCTCTGGCGCGTGCACGTGCGTCCAGGCCCGGAGGGGGTCACGGCCCAGGTGGCCCAGCCGATGGAAGAGCGCCTGGAATTGCTGGAGGAGATGGCCGAAGATCTGGTGTGGCCCGCGCTGGGTCTGCTGGTGATGCTGGGCCTGCTGAGCTGGTTCCTGATCCGCCGCCTGTTGCGGCCGCTGGAGGATACGGCCCTGCGCATCAACGCCAAGTCGCCCCATGACCTGACACCCGTGCAGGCGCACAACCCGCCTCGTGAACTGCAACCGATATTGGCTGCGCTCAATGCGCTGCTGGCGCGTCTGGCCGCGGCGCTGGATAGCGAACGGCGCTTCACGGCCGATGCCGCGCATGAGCTGCGCACGCCATTGGCCGCGCTGCGCATGCGCATGCA
>Ga0182735_1001024_pt1 | contig 19755 bp, 21 predicted proteins | sample eDN5th30CKraftMG_FD_128524 | JGI IMG/M metagenome (GOLD analysis project Ga0182735, IMG submission 128524) | Enriched Miracle-Growth compost microbial communities from Emeryville, California, USA - eDNA 5th pass 30_C Kraft MG (version 2) (version 2) ...
ACGGCGGCGGTAGAGCGACGCACCACCAGCTCCGGCTCGAACAGCAGCTCCTCGTCACCCACCGTGTCACCGTTGATCATCCGCGCCAGGATGTCGACCGCGGCCCTGCCCATCGGCTCGATCGGCTGGCGCACGGTGGTCAGCGCCGGGTCTGTGGAGTTCATCAGCGCGGAGTCGTCGTAGCCGACCACCGAGACGTCCGTCGGCACCTCGAGCCCGGCGCGACGCACCGCACGGATCGCACCCAGCGCGAGCGGGTCGCTCGCGCAGACGATGGCCGTCGCCCCCGCGTCGAGCAGCCGGTTCGTGGACGCCTGCCCGGCCTCGAGCGCGTACTGGCTGTGGACCACCAGCCGCGGGTCGAGCTCGACCCCCGCCTGCGCCGCGAGCCGCTGCACCGCGGCCAGCTTGCGCTCGGACGGTACGTGGTCGGGAGCACCCAGCAGCAGCCCGATCTTCGTATGGCCCAAGGACCGCACGTGCCCGAAGGCCTGCTGCATCGCGACCAGCTCGTCGCAGGAGACGCGCGGGAAGCGGATGTCCTCGACCGCGCCGTTGACGAGCACGACCGGCAGGTTCACGGCCTCGAGCCGCGCGTAGTGCGAGTGGTCCGCCTCGCGCTCGGCGAACAGGCCGCCCGCGAAGATGACGCCCGACACGTGCTGCCCGAGCAGCAGGTCGATGTACTCGGCCTCGGTGATGCCGCCCGCCGACCGGGTGCACAGCACCGGCGTGAAGCCCTGCTGCGCCAGAGCCCCGCCGATGACCTCGGCGAACGCCGGGAAGATCGGGTTCACGAGCTCGGGGAGCACCAGACCCACGAGCCTGCCGCGCTCGCCGCGCAGCTTGGTCGGCCGCTCGTAGCCGAGCACGTCGAGCGCGGTGAGCACCGCGTCCCTGGTCGCCTGGGAGACGCCGGGCTTGCCGTTGAGCACGCGGGACACCGTCGCCTCGCTCACTCCTACCTTCGCTGCCACGTCAGAGAGTCGCTTCGCCATGAGCAAGACTCTACGCTTTCACGCAAGCGGCTTGCGTAACTTGCGTGGACGGGGCGAAAGCCCGACGTCGTGACCGGAGCCGCTCGCCCGGGACCGCTGTCCCGCGGCGCGTCACCGCTCGGTGGAGGGTTCCCAACCGTGGTTGCGTCGCGCGGCCGCCCACGCCGCCACCTGGGTACGGCGCTGCAGCCCCATCTTCGCCAAGAGCGAGGTGATGTGGTTCTTCACCGTCTTCTCCGCGATCGAGAGGCGCTCGGCGATCTCCCGGTTCGAGAGCCCCTCCCCGATCAGGTCGACGACCTTCAGCTCGCTGGGCGTGAGGTCGGCGGTCGGGTCGTCGTGCGTGAGACGGCGACGGGTGACCGTGCGCTCGTCGAGCAGGACCCGTCCCGATCCCACCGCGCGCACGACCTCCGTGATCTCGACCCCGCGCACGCTCTTGAGCAGGTAGGCGACCGCGCCCGCCTCAAGCGCCGCCGCGAGCGCCGCGTCGTCGTCGAAGGACGTGAGGACGACGCAGCGCGTCCCGGGCAGTCGCTCGCGGACCTTCCGGATGACGTCGATGCCCGTGCCGTCCGGGAGCTGGAGGTCGACGAGCATGACGTCAGGCCGCACGAGCTCGGCCCGCTGCACCGCCTCGAGCACCGAACCCGCCTCGGCCACCACGGACATGCCGTCGGCACGCTCGACCACCTCGGCGATCCCGCGGCGCACGACCTCGTGGTCGTCGACGATCATGACGGCGAGCAGTCTGGCTTCCACCCTTGGATCCTACGGTGCGGGCCCGCTCGCCCGGTGCCTGTCTCGGGTCAGGTCTTCCTCCGTCGGCGACGCCGCACCTGTCGCCGACGCGCGCACCGGCACGTGCCTATGGTGGTCGGGTGAAGATCCTGCTGCCCGACACCGCGCCCGAGACCCCCACCGCTCCCGCGGGGACCGAGATCGTGACCTACCGCGTCAACGACCCTGTCCCCGCCGAGCACCTGGACGCCGAGGTGCTCGTGGTGTGGGGCAACACCCGCGCCCAGCTCGCCGACTGCGCCGACCGGCTCGAGCACCTGCGCTGGGTCGCGGTGCTCGCCGCGGGCCCGGACGTCGCGCTGTCCGCGGGCTTCGCCCCCGAGGTGATCATCACGAGCGGGCGCGGCCTGCACGACGTCCCGGTGGCGGAGCACACCCTCGCCCTGGTCCTCGCGATCACGCGACGTCTCGACCTGTTCGGGCAGGTGCAGCGCGAGCACCGGTGGGACGACCAGGTGCTCGGCGGCATCCAGCGTCCCGGCAGGTTCCCCGGTCTAGCCACCCTGCAAGGCAAGAAGGTGACTATCTGGGGTTTCGGGTCGATCGGGCAGGCCCTCGCCCCGCACCTCGCGGCCCTCGGCGCACAGGTGGTCGGCGTGGCCACGCACGCCGGCGAGCGCAACGGGTTCCGCGTGATCGACGACGCGGGGCTGCCCGCGCGGCTGGCCGAGACCGACCTCCTGATCGGGATCCTGCCCGCCTCCCCCGGCACGCGCCACGCCATCGATGCGACGACGTTCGCCGCGCTGCCCCCGCACTCCTGGGTGGTCAACGTGGGGCGCGGCATGACGCTCGACGACGGTGCGCTCGTGCAGGCGATCACGTCGGGCGACATCGCGGGCGCGGCCCTCGACGTCGTCGAGACCGAACCCCTGCCGGCGGACTCGCCCCTGTGGGACCTGCCCGGGGTCTGGATCACGCCGCACGCCGCAGGCGGTCGCCCGCAGGGCGTCGCCGCGTTCCTGGAGTCGAACCTCACCGCGTTCCTCGAGGGGCGGCCGCTGCGCAACGTGGTCGCCCGGTAGCCCAGCCCGCCCTGCCGCGTCGGCGCCGACGGGCGATCGGTGGTGTTCGCGGCGACCGTGGCGAACCGGTCAGGCGGGCATCTCCCACAGCTCGAGCGGCAGGCCTTCCGGATCGTGGACGCGGGCGAACCGCCCGTACTCGGTCTCCCACTCGGGCCGGCGCTCGACAGCGATCCCCGCTGTCTCGAGGCGAGCCACCAGGTCGTCCAGGCCGGTGACCCGGAGATTCAGCATGAACGGCTGGTCAGCCGGGAAATAGTCACTGCGGGTCGCGAACGGGGCGAAGACGGTGGGTCCGGCCTCTTGCCGCCACACCGAGTCCTGGCCCTCCTGGCCGGCCTCGATGCCGAGGTGCTCGCGATACCACGCGGCCCTGGCCTCCGGATCACGACTACGAAAGAAGATCCCACCGATTCCGCTCACGGTCATGGTCACCACTCTATCCACGCACGCTGACCTCGACCTCACGCGGCACAGGCACGGCAGCGCCCGTGGGTGGCCGCCGCGGGCTCACCGCAGCCGCTGGCACCTCGGGCAGAAGTAGGACGAGCGGTTCATGAAGGCGACGCGCCGGATCGGGGTACCGCAGCGCGGGCACGGCTCCCCCGCGCGTCCGTAGGCCTGCAAGGACCGCGAGAAGTACCCCGACGACCCGTTCACGTCCACGTACAGCGCGTCGAAGCTGGTGCCGCCCACGACGAGCGACTCGCTCATCACCGCGGTCGCGCACCGCAGCACCTCGCGCACCTGCGCGGGACGCATCGTGTCCGTGGCGCGCGCGTAGTGCACGCGGGCACGCCACAGCGCCTCGTCCGCGTAGATGTTCCCGACGCCCGACACGAGCGTCTGGTCGAGCAGCGCGCGCTTGATGCCGGTGTGCCGGCGCCGGACCTGGTCCACGACGGCGTCCTCGTCGAAGGCCGGGTCGAGCGGGTCGCGGGCGATGTGCGCCGCGGGTGCGGGGACGAGGGCGTCCCCGGTGCCCCAGCCGCCGGGATGGCCGTCGGCGGTGGGGACGAGCACGACGGTCGACAGGTGCCCGAACGTCCGCTGGTCGACGAAGTCGAGCACGAGCAGGTCGTCCTCCGGGCCGAGCAAGAGGCGCACCCGCACGTGGGGACCACGAGCACGGAGGCCGCCGTCAGCACGCCCCGGCCGGTTGAGGAGCAGCTGGCCGCTCATCCCCAGGTGCGCCATGAGGGCACGGGCCGGGCTGTCGGCCGAGGTCACCCCGGCGAGCGGCAGCCACAGGAACTTTCCTCGTCGGGCGACCGCGGCGAACCGCCGACCGACGAGCTCGGCCGCGAGCGCCTCCGGGCCGCCTTCCTGTCGACGGACGCTGTAGTCCCGGAACACCTCGACGTCGAGGACGGTCCGGTCGAGCACGTGCCGCGCGAGCCCGTCGCGGACGGTCTCGACCTCGGGAAGCTCAGGCACTCGCGCTCTCGTCGGCGCTGCCGCCACCAGCGGTGCCCGACGCTCCGGTGCCTGCCGCCGCGCGCTCCTCGAGCACGAGGTAGGCCTCCTTGGCGGCGTCCTGCTCGGCGTGCTTCTTCGCCGTGCCGGTACCGGTCCCGAGAACGTCGCCGTCCACGACCGCGAACGAGGTGAAGACACGGGCGTGATCAGGTCCCGCCGCCTCCCACCGGTACTCGGGCGCGGGCAGGCCGGCGGCGGACGCGAACTCCTGCAACGAGGTCTTCCAGTCGAGCGCAGCGCCCCGAACGGCCGCGGCCTCGAGCAGCGGGTCGACCAGCCGGTGCACCAGCGAACGTGCCACCTCGAGCCCGTGGCACAGGTAGACGGCACCCAGGATCGCCTCGACCGTGTCGGAGAGGATCGAGTCCTTCTCGTTGCCGCCGGTGATCGTCTCGCCACGGCCGAGCAGCACGTACGAGCCCAGGTCGAGGTCGCGCGCCACCCGGGCCAGCGCCCGCTGCGAGACCGTGGCCGCCCGCATCCGCGCGAGGTCGCCCTCGGGCAGGTCGGGGTGCCTGCGGTACAGCGCCTCGGTGACCGACAGCCCCAGCACGGTGTCACCGAGGAACTCGAGACGCTCGTTGGTGGGGAGCCCGCCGGCCTCGTGGGCGAAGGACCGGTGCGTCAGGGCGAGCACGAGAAGCTCGGGGTCGATGTCGACCCCGAGCTTCTCGAGAAGATCTGCAGCGGGGGTCACCGTGCGCTGAGCAGCGCTCGAGGACCTACCCGATCTCTTGTGAGCCACGGACGGCTCAGGCGTGCTCGCTGCGCAGCGCCTCGGCGTACTGACGGCCGTTGTAGGTGCCGCAGGTCGGGCAGGCCACGTGGGTCAGCTTCGGGGACTTGCACTTCGGGCACGTCGCCAGGTTCGCGGCCGTCGTCTTCCACTGCGACCGGCGCGCACGGGTGTTGCTGCGCGACATCTTGCGCTTCGGAACAGCCACGGCTAGCTCTCTTTCGTCTCGTCGGGCGTGCTCGCGTCCTGGAGCACGCCTTCCAGCGCGGACCATCGGGGATCGATGATCTCGTGCTGGTGGTTCGGGTCGTCGGCCAGACGTGCACCGCACTGCGGGCACAGACCCGGGCAGTCGGGTTGGCACAACGGTTGAAATGGTAGTGCAGGCACCACCGAATCTCGAATCACGCTCTCGAGGTCGAGCAGTTCGCCCTCGAGCTCACGCACGTCCTCGTCCTCGTCACCCGCCTCGGCGGCGGCCTTGGCGCGGTCGGGGTAGGAGAAGAGCTCGGTCAGGTCGACGGCGACGTCCCACACGACCTCGTCCAAGCACCTCACGCACTCCCCGTACGCCTCGCCCTCCACCGAACCGGTGACGAGCACCCCTTCCATCACCGACTCGAGCCTCAGGTCGAGGTCGAGGTCGGCGCCCTCGGGGATGCCGATGACGTCGGTCCCCATCTCGGCCGGGGCCGCGACCGTCCGGTTCTCCTCGCGCATGGAACCCGGGCGTCGGCTCAGGTCATGGACGTCGAGCACGAACGGCGAACGGGGATCGAGCGTGATGAGAGTCTCCACTAGGGCAGGACGGGCAGGCAGCACCGGCGACACGGGAACACCGGGAGGTCCCCATGATGCTCAGGAAAGATGCTCACGAAAGCTCGCGCATGCGGAGCATGAGCCGCAGCACCACGGGACCGACTGTCAATCATACGACACGACCACGGGCGGGATCCACCCCCTGCGCACGGCTCCTTGCCCCGACCGTGCGGGAGGCACGTCCGGGCCCTGTGGGACCCTGCCTGCGCCTACGCTTCGCCGAGCCTGCCGGCCAGGGTCGCGCGGCCCGCCTGCACCTGCTGCAGCACACGTCCCAGGTCGATCTCGAACTCCGCGAGGCGCCGGTCGCAGTAGTCGTCGGCCTCGCGGCGCAGCGTGCCGGCCTGCTCGGAGGCCTGCGCGAGGATCTGCTCGGCGCGCTCCTGCGCCTGGCGCACGAGCGAGTCCTTGGCCACGAGCTGCTCGGCCTGGGAGCGCGCGTGCTCGATGATCTGGGCAGCCTGGGTCTGCGCGTCGACGAGCACGCCGTCGGCGTCCGAGAGCACCTCGTCGGCGTGCGAGAGCTGGTGCGGCAGGGCGTCGTGGATGTCGTCGATGATCGCGAGCGCCTCGGTGCGGTTCACGAGCACGGAGGACGACATCGGCATCGCGCGGGCCCGGTCGATCAGCTCCGCGAGCTCGTCGAGCAGTGCCGCGACGCCGACGGCCTGCGGCGCCTCGTTGAGGTCGTCGCCCTCGTCGTGCAGATCGTGCAGGTTCCCCGTCATGGTCTCTCCCCTGTCCCCGTCGCGGTCGTCCCCGCGGTCCTCACCGAGCAAGCCTTCACCGAGCCTGCCCTCGCTCAGCCGTGCGCGCCACCGCCGCGCGGACCGCCTCGGCCACCCCCGGTGGCACGAGGTCGTCGATCCGACCGCCGTGCCTGGCGATGTCCTTCACCATCGAGGAGGCGATGTGCGTGACCTCGGGCGACGCCGGGAGGAAGATCGTCTCCACGCCGCTCAGGTGCCGGTTCATGAGCGCCATGGGCAGCTCGGCGTCGAGGTCGCCCCCGCTGCGCAGGCCCTTGACCACGAGCGACGCGCCGATGCTCGCGCAGTACTCGGCGAGCAGCCCGGGCACCCGCGTCACCCGCACGCCGTCCCAGCCGTCGACCGCCTCGCGGGCGAGCGCGACACGTGTCTCGACCGGCAGGAGCGCAGACTTGGCGGCGTTCGCGGCGACCCCCACGACGACCTCGTCCGCGAAGACGCGGGCACGGCGCACGACGTCGAGGTGCCCGAGGGTGATCGGGTCGAAGGACCCGGGGCACACGGCGATCGTCATCCCTTCACGGTAGTGCACCACAATGGGTCTGTGAGGGAGAACGACACGATCCAGCCGCTCGGCTCCGAGGACCTCTGGGGCTCCCTGTACGACGACGTCCTGACGCCGTCCTTCCCGCCCGCGGAGCTCGACGACCGCGATACCTTCCTCGACCAGCTGCGCTCGGGCGTCCTGCGCGCCCGCGGGGTGGTCGAGGAGGGTCGGGTGGTCGCCGGCGTCATGACGCTCTCGTTCCCGAGGTCGTCCGGCCCCGACACCCCCGGCAGCGTCACCCTCGTGCTCTACCTGGCCATCGCGCCGGGGCGGCGCGGCGGCGGGATCGGCGGAGCGCTGCTCGACGACGCCGTCCACGACGCGCTCGAGTCCGGTGCCGACGTCGTCCTGGTGGAGGTCGAGCACCCGGACCACCACGAGGCGAGCGAGGAGCACGGCGACCCCGTCGCGCGACTGCGCTTCTACGCCCGCCACGGTGTGCGGCTCCTCGCCGTCCCCTACTTCCAGCCCGCGCTCGGTCCGGGGCGCGAGCGGGTGCCCGCGCTGCTGCTGGGCACCTTGGGGCTGTCGGGCACGGGCGTGGGCTCTCGCCGCGGGTCGGGCGAGCCGTCGAGCGTCCGGGCGGCGCCGGTGCGGGAGTTCCTGCGTCGCTACCTCGCCTGGTGCGAGGGCGCCGTGGCGGACGACGCTGCGGTGCGCCGGTTGCTGAAGTCGGTCTCGGGGACCGAGGTCGCGCTCGCGACCCCCGACGAGCTCGACCGGGTGCCGGTCGCCACGCTCACCGGCTCGACCCGTCGGGCGCCGGCGCCCGAGCCCGGGCCGGGCGAGGAGACGGCGGACGACGCCTAGGAGCCGGCGCCCGCCCACTCGACGTAGTAGACGGCCGTCTCGCCGTAGTCCTTGCGGGCGCTGAGCTGCCAGCCCTCGGGCCACGTCGGCTCCGGGCTGCGCGTCGAGCGCTCGACGACCAGCACACCGTCCATGTCGGTGCTCTGGCTCGCACCCGCGAGCACCTGCGCGAGCTCGGCCTCGGCCAGGTCGTAGGGGGGATCCACGAAGACCGTCGTCCAGGCGGTCGGCGCCGGCCGGGCGACGAACCTCTCGGCCTTCTCCACCGCCAGCTGCGCCCCGTCTGCCCCGAGCGTCGCCACGTTGCGGCGGATCACGTCGGCGGCCCTGCGGTTCGCCTCCACGAACGTGGCGTGCACCGCGCCGCGGCTCAGCGCCTCGAGCCCTAGCGCACCCGAGCCCGCGAACAGGTCGACGACGACGGCGTCCTCGAGCAGGCCCCGGTGGTCGAGCCAGGAGAAGATCGCCTCGCGGACCCGCTCGCTGGTGGGGCGGGTGCCCTTGTCCGGCACCTGCAGGGTGCGGCCGCCGTACGACCCCGACACGATCCTCGTCACCGGCCCAGCCTAACGGCGCACGTCGAGGCCTCACGCGCGGTCGATGAACTCCTCGCGTCCCGCCAGCTCGCGGTCGATCGCCGCGCGCAGCACGGGGTGCGTGGCGAGCGACGGGTCCTCGTCGACGATCTGGACCGCGTCGCTGCGCGCCGCCTCGATGAGGTCCTCGTCCTTGAGCACCCGCAGGAGGCGCAGCGAGGAGGATCGTCCGGACTGAGCGCCGCCGAGGACGTCACCCTCGTTGCGCAGCTCGAGGTCCTTGCGCGCCAGCGCGAACCCGTCGGAGGTGGCCGCGAGCGCGGCGAGCCGCTCGCTGGCCACGGTGCCTTCGCCGGCACAGGAGACGAGCAGGCAGATGCCCGGTTCGCTGCCCCGCCCGACCCGCCCGCGCAGCTGGTGCAGCTGCGAGATGCCGAACCGGTCGGCGTCGAGCACCACCATCGCGCTGGCGGACGGGACGTCCACGCCCACCTCGATCACGGTCGTGGCGACCAGCAGGTCCAGGTCGCCGCCCGCGAAGGCCGTCATCGTCTCGTCCTTCTCCACCGGCGTCATGCGCCCGTGGAGCGCGCCGATGCGCAGCCCTTGGAGCACCGGCATGGCACGCAGCTCGGCGAGCACCTCGTCGACGGCGCGCAGCGCACGGGGCTCGGCGCTTCCCTCGTCCCCCGCACGGTCGTACCCCGCACGGCTCTCGACGACCAGCCCGTCGTCGCCCGTGACGGCCTCGCCCCCGGTCGCCACGTCGCCCGCGGCCAGGTCGTCCTCGGCCGAGATCCTCGGGCACACCACGAAGGCCCGTCGCCCCGCGTCGACCTCTTCTCGCACGCGCGCCCACACCCGCGCCACCCAGGCCGGGTTCTCGGCGGGGACCACGACGGTCGTGATCCCCGCCCGCCCGCCGGGCATCTCGTCGAGCGTCGAGGTGACCAGGTCGCCGAAGACCGTCATCGCGACCGTGCGCGGGATGGGCGTCGCCGTCATGACGAGCATGTGGGGCTGCACGTCGAAGCGGGTGCGCAGCACGTCGCGCTGCTCCACGCCGAAGCGGTGCTGCTCGTCGACCACCACCAGGCCGAGGTCCGCGAGCTGCACGTGCTCGCCCAGCAGAGCGTGGGTCCCGACGACGATCCCCGCGGCGCCGCTGGCGGCGTCGAGCAGCGCCTGCCGTCGCTGGCGGGCCCCCATCGAGCCCGTCAGGAGCGTGACACGGGTGCTCTCGGCCGCCGCTGTGAGGAAGCCTCCCTCGCCCAGGTCGCCGAGCAGTGCGCTCATGCTGCGTGCGTGCTGCACCGCGAGCACCTCGGTGGGCGCCAGGAGCACGGCCTGCCCGCCCGCGTCGACCACCTGGAGCATGGCGCGCAGCGCCACGACCGTCTTGCCGGAACCCACGTCACCCTGCAGCAGCCGCAGCATCGGGGTGGGCCGGGCGAGGTCCTCGGCGATCTCTGCGCCCACGGTCAGCTGTCCGCGGGTGAGTGTGAAGGGCAACCGCGCGTCGAACTGTGCCAGCAGCCCGGGATCGGACGCGGGCCGGGGCGGCCGGGGCACGGCACCCCGCTGCTCGACGTCGGCACGCCGCCGGGCGAGCTCCGCCTGCAGCACGAAGGCCTCTTCGAAACGCAGCCGACGCTGCGCGGCGCGGCGCTGCTCGTCGTCGTGCGGGGAGTGGATCTGGTGCAGGGCGTCGAACAGGCTGAGCAGCCTGCGCCGCTCCCGCACGGCGGTCGGCACGGGGTCGGGGAGATCGTCGGGCGTGAGCGGACCGAGGACCGTCGCGACCGCCTTCTGGATCTCAAGCGTGGTCACCTTCGCGCTCGCCGGGTACAGCGGCTGCGGCCAGGTCGCCCGCTCCTGCGCCTGCTCGGCCGTGAGGTCGTTCTCGGAGAGCAGCAGGAACACCGGGTGCGTGAGCTGCCGGGTGCCGCGGTACACCCCCACGGTCCCGGTGAACATCCCCTCCGCGCCCGGCACCAGGCGACGCTCGTGCGTGAACAGCGTCTGCCGGGATCGACCGAAGAAGGTCAGCTGCATGGTGCTGTGCCCGTCGGTCACCGTCGCGGTGAGGATGACACCCTGACGGGACTGCATCGTGCGCATCGTGGTCGAGACGACGCGTGCGACGATCGTCACGTGGTCGCCGACGACGAGCCGGTCCATGGCCGTGTAGGTGCCGGGCGCCTGGTAGCGGCGCGGGTAGTAGCGCAGCAGGTCGCCCACGGTCGTCGGACCCAGCGCCGCGATCTTCTTGGCGCCGGCGCCCAGCACCTTGGTGAGCGGGACGTCGAGGGCGTTCCCGTCGAGCGGGTCGTGCAGGAGCCGGTCCGCCATGTCAGACGTCCAGCACCGCGCCGGGCTCCGCACCGAGCACGCAGCGCGAGCCGGCGAGCCCGGACCGCACGACGACGGCCTCCGCGCCCGCCGCCTCGGCGACGGTGACGATCTGCGCGACGACCGGCTCCGGGACGCCGTCGTCGGGCACGACCGACAGCACCTCCGCGCCGTCGGCGAGCAGTGCCCGCACCTGTGCGGCGAGGTTGCCGACGGCGGCCGTGCCTCCGTGCGCACCCGGCTGGACCTCGATCGTGCCGTGCCGCACCGCACAGACCGCGGCGGCGACGCGCTCGACGGCGTCGTGCGGGTCGTCCACGGTGACGTCGATCATCTGGGCGGCTGCGAGCGCCGCCACGAGGTGCGGGTCGCTCGGCGCCGACGCGGTGCGCGCGGCCCGCGTCCCCGCGCGGAGCGCCCGGCCACCAGGAAGGGTGGTGCCGTCCCCCAGCCGTGTGCCGCTCGGGAGCGCCGTGACCACGGTGAGGCCCGCGGCGCGACCGACGTCGGCGGCACGCTGCGCGAGGTCCGCGTCGACGACCGTCCGACCCGGCACGAGGATCACGGTGGTCGCGTGAGCGTCGACGAGCGCGCGCTCGAGGTCGACGTCGGGCACCCGACCGTCCTGCGCCCACAGCGCCACCGAGGCCGACCTCGCGACGTGGTCCAGCAGGCCTGGGGACCTGGTGACGCCCACCACCGCCCAGGTGTGCTCGCGGGCACGGGTGAGCTGGTGCACCACCGCACGGTCGACCGTCCAGCCACGCACCGCGTCGACGACGGCGGCGGGCGAGTCCGCGTGCACATGGACCCGGACGCGGGGCTCGGCGAGGTCGTCGCTGTCGTCCACCACGACCACCGAGTCGCCCACCGACACGAGACGGTCGCGCAGCCGAGCCGCGGGGGTCCGTCCCTCGCCGTCGTCCACCCTCGACCCCGGCAGCCAGGCCGCCAGCATGACCTCGAACTCGCCTCCGGCGCCGGCGACCCACGGGCTCGACGGGCCGGCGACGTGGGAGACGGCACCGGCGTGCCCGGGGTCTGCGGGCACCCGTGCTCCGTCCGGCCCCGCAGGCCGCTCCGGTGCGGACGGACCGCCCGCCGTCGCCCACGCTCGCGCGCCCAGGTCGACCGGGGCGAGGTCCTCGCCGGTCGCGCCCCGCGCCGCGGTCCCGAGCGAGCGCAGCACGAGGAGCAGACCGACCGCTCCCGCGTCCACGAGCTGCGCCGAGCGCAGCACCTCCAGCTCGGCGGGGCTGTGCTCGATCGCCTGCCGCGCGCCGTCCACCGCGGCCTCCACCACGTCGGCGACCGTCATCTGCCCGGTGGAGGGAGAAGACCTCGCCGGAGCGGTTGTCGAAGGCACGGCTGCCGAGGGGCCTGCCGCCCATGCTGCGCGTGCCGCCCAGGTCGCCGCGGTCAGGATGGTGCCGCCGACGGGCTGCCCCACCGACTCGTTCGCGCGGCGCGCCGCCTCGACCAGCCCGGTACGCACCGACCCGGCGTCCAGCCCGGAGGCCTCTCGGGTCGAGGACCCGCCCGCGCCGGCGACGAACCCGCGCAGGTACTCGCTGAGGATGACGCCGGAGTTCCCCCGGGCTCCGTCGAGCGCCCCCCGGGCGAAGGCGCGCAGCAGCGCCACGACGTCGGGCGGGGACCCTGCCGGGGCCGTGCGGCGCACCGCGTCGACCCGTGCCGCGCCCTCGCGGACCGTCAGCCACAGGTTGGTGCCGGTGTCGGAGTCGGCGACCGGGAAGACGTTGGCCTCGTCGAGCGGGGCCCGTGCGGCGGCGAGCACGCGAGCGCACTCGTGGACCCAGAGGGTCACGACCTCGCTCGTCAGTCGCGTCGGGCTCATCTCTTCGGGGGTTCCGTCCTGTTGCGTGGTCTGCGGTGCGGTCGCACCGCCTCTACGATGCACCGTGCCTCCGACGTCCGGCGCCGGAGGCTCCCAGACGGCGTGTCGCCACGACCAGTGTCCCAGGACCCGTGCGCCACGGGCACCCGCCGGGCGCCCCGCTCCCGGCCTGCGCGCGCTGCGAGCGTGCCGAGGCCGTACCCGTTTGAGTTTTCCCCCGCACCTCGGCTATTCTGCTGAGGTTGCCCCGAACCGTCGGGGCGCTAGCGTGTCCGCTGCGTGAGCTGCTAGAGCTCTTGCGCACCGCGACCGCTTCCACAATTTGTGACTGCCTGCGCTGGTGCGTGCACCGGCGTGACCGACGATCAGGAGAAACCGTGGCTGCCAACTGCGACGTGTGCGGCAAGAGCCCGAGCTTCGGGCACAGCGTTTCGCACTCCCACGTGCGGACCAAGCGCCGCTGGAACCCGAACATCCAGCGGGTGCGTGCCATCGTGAACGGCACGCCGAAGCGCGTCAACGTGTGCACCTCCTGCCTGAAGGCCGACAAGGTCACGCGTCACGCCTGAGCGTCCCCGGCACCTTGCGGTGCCCCCGAGACGACCCGCCCGAGCCTCGTGCTCCGGCGGGTTTTTTCGTGCCCCTGACCTGCGGGGACGGACGCTGCGTTTCCAAGGCCCCCGGACCTGTGACCGGGCCCGGAGGTGGTCGAGAATCTCCCGACAAGGGTTGGCGAGCGGCTGACGCCGTGTCACCCTGGTGGGATGGAGGGGGATCTCGGAGACATCGTCGTCCGACGCGCTGAGCGCACGGACGCGCAGGCTATCGCCACCGTTCACCTCGCGTCATGGCGCGAGGCGTACGCGGGCGTCCTACCGCAGCAGTACCTCGCGACGCTCGACGTCGACGAGCGCAAGAAGCAGTGGGACCACATCCTCACGTCCGACGGGACGCGGACCTGGATCGCCGCCACACCGGAGCGGCTGTACGGCTTCGCGTCGCTGGGCGCGTCCCGGGACGAGGACGCCGCTCGGGGCGAGCTCGAGCTGTACGCGATCTACGTCGACCCGATCGCCTGGGGTCACGGGGTCGCCCGCGACCTGATCCGCACGCTGCTCGACGACGTGCCACCGCACACGGTCGTGTCGCTGTGGGTGCTCGCGGACAACGACCGCGCCAAGCACTTCTACCGTCGTCACGGCTTCTGGCCGGACGGTGTGGAGCGACGCGAGCCGATCGCTGGGACCGACGTCACCGAGGTCCGCTTCCGTCGCGACTGAGCGGGGCCGGGTGTTCGGCGTCGCCGGTCAGCGACCCGTGAAGTGGTCCCAGCCCGTCGCGCCGTCCGACGCCGGGCGCCCGTCCACCAGCACCCGGCCGACGTCACCCTCAGGCTGGTGGACCGTTCCCACGGTGCGGAAGCCTTCCGGGACCCGCGCGCCCGGTGGGAAGGTCGCCAGCAGCCCGTGGTCCTCGCCCCCGGTGAGCAGCCACCCGGCCACGTCCGCACCCAGCCGCCCGGCGGCGGGGGCGAGGACGCTCGCGTCCTCCGCGAAGGCCTCGGCGGGGTCGTGCAGAACGAGGGTGACCCCGCTGGCACGGGCGATCCGGCCCGCGTCGCGCAGCAGCCCGTCCGAGACGTCCAGGAGAGAGGTCGCCCCGGCGACGGCCGCGAGCGCGCCCAGCACGACCGGTGGTTCCGGGCGCAGGTAGCCACGCACGAGCCTCGCCCCGTGCTCGATGGTGTCCGGCGCCGCGCCCGCCTCGAGGATCGCGAGGCCCGCGGCCGACCAGCCGCGCACCCCCGCGTGGGCGAGCGTGTCCCCCGGTCGCGCGCCCGAGCGCAGCACGGGCGCCTGGCCCTCGAGGTCTCCGTGCACGGTGACCGCGACGACGAGCTCGCGGCCGCTCGACAGGTCCCCGCCCACGACGTCGGCACCGTGCCGCTCGCACGCCGCACCGAACCCCCAGGCGAGGTCCTCCACCCAGGCCACCGGCGTCGCGCCCGGCAGCACGAGAGCCATCACCAGGTGCGTGGGGCGCGCGCCCATCGCCGCCACGTCCGCGACGTTCTGCATCGCGGCGCGCCAGCCGACGTCGAACCCCGTGCTCCAGTCGGTGCGGAAGTGCCGGTCCTCGACCAGCACGTCGGTGGAGACGACGTAGCGCCCGTCCGGCGCAGCGAGGACGGCGGCGTCGTCACCGTTGCCCACCAGGGCACGCGTGGGGCCGAGCAGGGGCACGATCCGTGCGAGCAGCTCCTCCTCGCTGAGGTCCGCCACCACCAGTTCAGTCACGCGCTGAGTCTAGCCATCCGGTCCGCCCGTGCGCTCCGCCCAGGCTGCGCGCAGGAGGTCCGGCCTCGAGCGCGGTGCACAGCGGCACGAGAGCGTCCAGGCGCACCCGGCCGGAGTGTGTACCGTGATCGGGTGACGTTCCCCGCCCCGCTGCGCCGCAGCGCCGCCGCGACCGCGGTCGCGGCCTGCGTGCTCCTGCTGACCGCCTGCGCCCCCACGATCTCGGTCCCGGTCGCCGCGCACGCCACCGAGCCGCTGTGCGCGTCGGCCGTGCTCGCCGCGCCGACCGTGCTCGCCGACCAGCCGCAGGCCAGGACGAACAGCCAGGCGACCGCGGCGTGGGGCGACGCCGGTGCCGCCATCACGCTGCGCTGCGGTGTCGAACCACCGACCGCCGCCTCGGACGACTGCGTGGCCGTCACCGACGCCGGGGGCAACGAGTACGACTGGATCGCCGCGAAGACGACCACGGGGTGGCGGTTCACCAGCTACGGGCGGTCGCCGGCACTGGAGGTGGAGCTGCCTGACACCCTCGGTCTCAGCCAGCCCACCGCACCGCTCACCGACCTCGCCCCGGCGATGGCCGTGCTGCCGGTGAGCAAGACCTGCCAGTAGCGGTGACCCGGCGGCACCGGTGGGTCAGCGCAGACCGAGCGGACGTTCCAGGGCGATCGTGAGCAGCTCGTCGAGCAGCTCGGCATAGCCCAGGCCCGACTCCTGCCACATGCGCGGATACATGGAGAACGGCGTGAAGCCGGGCATCGTGTTGATCTCGTTGACGACGACGTCGCCGTCCGGCCGCACGAAGACGTCCACGCGCGACAGCCCCTCCGCTCCCACCGCCTCGAAGGTGCGCACCGCGGTGTCGCGCACCCGCTCGATCACGTCGGCCGGCAGGTCCGCGGGGCACGAGAGCCGGACGCCCCCCTCGTCGAGGTACTTGGCCGCGAAGTCGTAGAAGGTGTGCTCGGCCCCCGTGACCACGATCTCGCCGGGCAAGGACGCCCGCGTCGGGGAGCCGTCGCGCCCACCGAGCACCGCGCACTCGATCTCACGGCCCTCGATGCCCTCCTCGATCACGACCTTGGGGTCGTGGCGGTGCGCCTCCGCGATCGCCTCGGGCAGCTGGGACAGGTCCGTGATGCGTGTGATACCGAGGCTCGACCCGGCCCGGGCCGGCTTGACGAACAGGGGCAGGCGCAGCCGCGCCACCGCATCGAGCACTCCGTGGCGGTCCCGCTCCCAGCGGCCGGGCGCGACCGCGACGTACGGCCCCACGGGGATGCCCTCCCCCGCGAGCACCAGCTTCATGAAGTGCTTGTCCATGCCGACCGCAGAGGCCAGGACACCTGAGCCGACGTAACGCACGTCGGCCATCTCGAGCATCCCCTGCAAGGTGCCGTCCTCGCCGAACGGGCCGTGCAGCAGCGGGAGCACGACGTCGATCTCGCCCAGGTCGCGCGCGGCGGAGCCGTCCTCGATCACGCGCAGGGACCGCTGACCGGACCCCATCGGGAGCACCACCTCGCCCCCCTCGTCGACGGTGACCTCGGGCAGCACGCCGTCACGGATCTCCCAGCGCTCGGGCGTGCCGTCGGCGAGCACCCAGTGACCGTCACGGGTGATGCCCACGGGGATCACCTCGTAGCGGTCGCGGTCCAGCACGCGCAGCACTCCGCCGGCGGTGGCGCACGAGATGGCGTGCTCTCCCGAGCGTCCGCCGAACAGCAGCAGGACGCGAGGACGGGCGGGGACGGGGGCTACCGGCACGGCGTCCGAGGAGGCCTGGTGGTGACGGGGATCGGTGCTGGACATCGTCCCCGATGCTACCGGAGCACCCTTCGCGGACACGGGAACGTGCGGACCGGCGGCGGCGCTATCGTGAAAGACATGCCCACCGAGGAACCCGCCGCCACGTCCCCGTCCGCCGCCACGTCGGGACCCGACGCCGGCCGGCCGCTGTCACCCGCGACGGTCACCGTCACGGCCGGGCGCCCGGAGAAGACGCCGGGGGCCCCGCTCAACCCCCCGGTGGTCCTCAGCTCCACCTACGTCTCGCAGGGCACCCCGCGCACGGGCGAGCACATGTATGCCCGGTGGGAGACCGAGACGTGGTCGCCCTTCGAGCAGGCCGTCGCCCGGCTCGAGCACGCCACGCTCCCGGGTCTCGTGTTCGGCTCGGGCATGGCCGCGATCGCCGCCGTCGCCTCGCTCGTGCCCGCGGGCGGCAGGATCGTCGTCGCGCGCCACAGCTACCAGGCGGCTCTGGTCTTCCTCGACGACCTCGCCAGACGGGACGGCACGACGATCGTGCGTGTCGACATCGACCAGACCGAGGCGACGATCGCCGCCTTCGAGGGCGCGGACCTCGTGTGGATCGAGTCCCCCACCAACCCGATGCTCGAGGTGGCCGACGTCCCCGTGCTCGTCGAGGCCGCGCACGCCGCAGGCGCGCTGGTCGGCGTGGACAACACCTTCGCGACGCCGCTCGTGCAGCAGCCGCTGGGCTGGGGCGCGGACGTCGTCGTGCACTCCGCGACGAAGTACCTGGCCGGGCACTCCGACGTCGTCCTCGGCATCGCCCTCACGAACGACCCTGACCTTCACGCCCGGCTGTGGCACCACCGCACGCACCACGGGGCGATCGCCGGGCCGTGGGAGGTGTGGCTCGCGCTGCGCGGGCTGCGCACCCTGGCGCTGCGCGTCGAGCGCTCCCAGGCCAACGCGGCCGAGCTGGCGCGCAGGCTGTCCGCGCACCCGGACGTCGTCGAGGTGCGGCACCCGTCGCTGCCCCACGACCCGGGGCACGAGCTCGCGACGCGTCTCATGGACGGGTACGGGTCGATCATCGGTCTGCGCCCGACCGGCGGCGCCGCGGGTGCGGACGCCGTCGTGGACGCCCTGGACCTGTGGGTGCCCGCCACGAGCCTGGGCGGGGTCGAGTCGAGCCTCGAGCGTCGCCGCCGCTTCCTCACCGAGTCGCCGACCGTGCCCGAGGACTTCTTGCGCCTGAGCGTGGGCATCGAAGACGTCGACGACCTCTGGACCGACCTCGACCAGGCGCTGCGGGGACGCTGAGGCTTCCCGCCCGTGGGGCTACGGCGCGACCGCCTCGTCGTCGAGCGACACGACCTGTGGGTCCGGCCAACCTCCCAGGTGACCGAGCCAGGCGAAGGCGATCCAGGGTCCGACCACGCGGACATCGACGCCTGCCCCGACCAGCCGCGCCGCGCAGTCGGCACCGACCACGGTGGTCCCGCGGTTCGGACCGAGGCTGACGATCCGGACGTCGCTCAGGTCGAGCGGCAACGTTCCGCCGAGCCCGCCACGCTGGACCCAGGCAGACTCGCTGCTGGACCTCAGCTGCGGCCGGTCCGCCCAGGACGTTGTCGGCATCCACGGCGCGGTGCCGGACATCACCAGCACGTTGCCGAAGCGCAGCGCCTTGGTCGGGTCCTTGGGAAGACGGCGATGGTTGAGGTCGACGGTGAACACTGCCGCGAGACCTCGTTGCAGACCCGCATCGAGCGCGAGGTCCAGCGCGACCATGAGTGCGCCCCAGATCCCGTCCGACGGCGACAGCGAGCCCGCGGCGGCGGGCTCGTCCCACTCGACCAGGCTCCGGATCCGTGGCCGGCGAGTCATCGACGGCCAGACTCCCCCGCAGCGAGCCGGGCGAGCGCCCCGAGGTACCGGTCCGCGACGAGCTGCTGACCGAGCATGCCCACCGGTCCCAGACGCCGGAGCACCGGGTGCCGAGCCTGCGACCACGACTCGATCGTCCCTTCGATGGCACCGTCCTCGCACCTCACGACCCGGAAGGTCTGCACGCCGTCCTCGACGTGCTCGTCGAGCGTGCGGTAGGTCAGCGCGACCTCATGGTCCGTGACGACCAGGTCCTCGACCCGGCACAGCCCGACGAGCCGCAGCGCCGTCGGGCCGAGCCGGACGCTGACGACCGCTCCCACCTCGGCCGCTCGGGGCGCGACGCCGTGGCGACCGCGCACGTGCACGCCGGCGAGCTCGTGCATGCGCCATGCGAGCAGACCGTCCGCCGCGCGCTCGAAGGAAGCCGCGCCCTCACCGATCTGGCGCGCGGTCGCGAGGTACCTCTCCCCCGGTGCCAGTCGCGACGGTCCGGTGCACCCACGGGGCCCGTTCACACGACGACGTCGGCGTCGATGGGCCGACCGTCGAGACCCTCGGCGCGGTGCGGGCGCGAGAGCAGACGGCGCGCCATCTCGTCGACCTTCATGCCTTCGTGCAGCACGGCGGCCACCGCCTCGGTGATGGGCATCTCCACCCCGACCTTGCGCGCCAGCTCGAGCACGGAACGGCTCGACTTCACCGCCTCGGCGGTGCCGCGGGTGGCCACGATCGCCTCCTCGAGCGTCTTGCCCTGCCCGATGTGCCGCCCCAGGGTGTGGTTGCGCGACGACGGCGAGGCGCAGGTCGCCACGAGGTCGCCCATCCCGGCGAGCCCGGCGAACGTCTCGGCGTGGGCGCCGAGCGCCAGGCCGAGACGGGTGATCTCCACGAGCCCGCGCGTGATGACGGTCGCCGTCGTGTTGTAGCCCATGCCCTGGCCCTGGGCGATGCCGACGGCCAGCGCGATGACGTTCTTGACGGCGCCGCACAGCTCCACGCCGACGACGTCGTCGTTGGTGTACGGCCGGAAGTACTCGCACGAGCACGCCCGGGCGACCAGCGCCGCGGTCTCCGGCTCG
>Ga0182735_1001025_pt1 | contig 19744 bp, 16 predicted proteins | sample eDN5th30CKraftMG_FD_128524 | JGI IMG/M metagenome (GOLD analysis project Ga0182735, IMG submission 128524) | Enriched Miracle-Growth compost microbial communities from Emeryville, California, USA - eDNA 5th pass 30_C Kraft MG (version 2) (version 2) ...
CCCCGACCAACGGCTAATCGCGCCCACCTACCCCGTGCCCAGATGGCGGAATTGGTAGACGCACCAGCTTCAGGTGCTGGCGATCGCAAGGTCGTGGAGGTTCGAGTCCTCTTCTGGGCACCAATACTGGCTCTGGCAGCGTCCAGATAAGTCCAGTAAGCGGCTGGTTTCACAGCATTTCTTGACCGAGAATCGCCAGACACCGTCCGGCGACATCCGGCTAAGAGCACCAGCAGCAGCCACAAAATGTTGCTCTTTTTGGTGCTCTCGGATCGACCCGGCTTTGCTGGGAAAACGACCATGCTGACTTACATCCAGATCAATGCCGCCAAGCCGAGAGCGAAGTCTTGGACCCTGAGCGATTCTCAAGGCCTCCATCTCCAGATCCAACCCAACGGCTCGAAGCTCTGGCGCTTCAAGTATCGGTTCCTCGACAAGCAGAAGACGCTACACCTTGGCGGATGGCCGCAGGTGGCGGTGCCTATCCTCTTTGCCTTGCTGGACGCATATTACTTGGCTCAAGAAAAGCGGTTCCGCGACTTGTACGAGGCTGTTAGCGCTGCCCCTATAGCGATTGCCGGCGAAATGTCATTGAAGCCGCGAGCTCTCAATTCCGTCCTGGTTCTAAAGTCGATATTAAGCCTGTCGGTAGGGGGATTTTATCTCGCTTTACTAACGGGAATGTCGATCCTTCTATATATAGCCGCACATTGACCGATTGAGACAGGAAGGGTGACAGACAGTGCCGTACCGTTGCCAATGTCGCGGAAGGGCCAGCCTTAAATGCGTCTGGCCCCTAGCGGACGGGTTCATGCGAAATCGTCGTCCATTACCGTCCAGCCTTTTCCATGAACTGAAAGCATGCTAATGTTGCCCTCGGCGACTTCGCAAGTTTATGATTTGACTGCGAAATCAATCGCTTAGGCGCTCAGCGATCAAGCTCTTCTGAGTCCGTGTTCGTCTATTAACGTCCACGTTCGTCCGGGTAGCTCGGCCTGGCGCTGCGTTCTCACGCCGCCTGCCTCTCTCGTAACTTGTCAGATATACGCGTCATGAATCTGACAAATTGACTTGGTGCTTTGTCAGAAATGCGTATACACGCTTCTGACAAAGGAAGTTGGCATGCGCGGACCGGGTCTCGATCTCAGAGGTGCCATATCGGCCCGGATGGTCTCTGGGGGTGCGCCTTCAGTTTGGACGCCGCAGGACTTTCTCGATCTCGGCTCTCGCGATGCCGTAGATCAGGTGCTCCATCGACTGACCCGCAATGGCGACATCCGCAGGATTGCCCGCGGCCTCTATGACAAGCCGAAACTCAACCCTCTTACGGGCAAGCCCACGCACCCTGATCCGCGCGCCGTCGTCGATGCGCTGGCTCGCCGGGATCAAGCCCGTATCCTCGTTGATGGCGTGACCGCAGCCAACGATCTTGGACTCTCCGATGCGGTCCCTGCTCGCATCGTCGTCCATACCGACGCAAGATTGAAGCCCATCACGCTCGGCAACCTCAAGATCGATTTCAAAACCACTGCGCCAAGTCGGCTTCATTGGGCTGGGCGGCCAGCGATGCGTGTCGTTCAGGCCCTGCATTGGTTGCACGACGCTGGGGGCGACACTGATCCGAATGTTGCCAAGCGCCTGCGCACCATCTTCGCCCACCCTGATCACGGCGCCGACATCGTCAACGACCTCCAGGCCGATATGTTGACGCTCCCGCTCTGGATGCAGAATATCCTGCGCGATACGCTGCCGGCTACCGCGTCAACTGACCGCCTGAAGACCAAGCGAGCATGACAATGAACCCCGCTTACGCCCAGTTCCTGGCGGCCGATCCCACGGACCGACGGGATGTGTTCATCGGCGCTGGCCAGCGGTTCGGCACAGCACCCCAGAATATCGAAAAGGATTTCTGGGTCTGCTGGACCCTCGATGCGCTGTTCAACGGTCCGGCGTCCCACGGCCCGCGCCTCCTGTTCAAAGGGGGCACGTCGCTGTCAAAAGGCTTCGGTCTGATTCAGCGTTTCTCCGAGGACATAGACATCACGGTGTTTCGCGAAGACATCGGCCAAGATGCAAGTGTCGAGGCGCTGGAGGAGATGTCCGGTAAGAAGCGACAGGCCAAGCTCGACGCCATCAAGGCGGCATGCCAAGCCTTCATAGGCAGAGACCTGCTCGCCCAGCTTTCGGAGACCCTAGCCGGCGCAGTTGGCGCGGGCATGGCAAGCGCGAGGGTCGAACTCGATCAGGATGATGAAAGCGCGCAAAGCCTTCTCCTTTGGTATCCAAGCGTGACCTCCGAGTCCGACGGCTACATCCGCAAAGCCGTCAAAATAGAATCCGGGGCCAAATCCGCTCTCGACCCTCATGCCCGCCACAGCGTCATTCCCTATCTCGCTGACGATCTGCCCGCCCTCGATCTGACGGTTGCCAACGTGACCATCGTCGATGCGGAACGCACCTTCTGGGACAAGGTCGTTATACTCCATGGCCTGCGCCGCTGGTTCGACGCCCGGCAGGTTCTGCGTGCGGGTGGCCAGCGCGTCTCACGCCACTATTACGACGTGCATCAACTGATGGTCGCCGGAGCGGGCGCTTCCGCGATAGCTGATCAAGAACTCGGCAGGGACTGCGTCGCGCACGCCCGGATGTTCTTCAACAGCCGTGACCTTGATCTTGCCCATGCTGAGCCCGGCAGCTTCTCCCTGATGCCGACCGATGCGATGATCGCCGACCTTCGCCGCGACTATGGTGCCATGGCCGGCATGATCTTCGGCGATGTACCCGACTTCGATGTCGTCCTCGCAACCGTCGAAACGCTCCAGCGCTCGTTGAACGAACCGGCTGCATGATGACCACCGGCGGCATCGCTCTCTGTCCGAAATTTGTAGGTGTATTTTGGACATGAGCAGTCGGATGCCCAAAAAGACTCGACCCATCCTGTTATTCAGGTCCAAGCTCGTTTGCCGGCGTCTAGATACCTAATGATTTGATCGGCATAGCACGGCCCAACGATGACCTTCTGAGGCATCTCATTCGTCACCGCAGCTGCCGTCCGATGAACGGCGCTTCGTGGCTGTTTCCGACCCAGAGCCAATCGTTCGCTCCATCGCTGGTGAACGTCCGTTATCGACGAAAGCTGACAATTGCGCCGGCCTAAGCGGACGATCAGCAACGCGCCCCAAATCGGTCGTTCGGCCTTGTCGCCGACGATCCCGAAAGCCGCCATTCGTTCAGCCAGCGCTCAATGGTTCAGACCCGACATTGCGCTCCCGGCTTAATAGCCGTCACCACAATCATATTCGGAGTGCAGCGATCAGCGCGTCGCGCGCCATCGCCACCCGCGGGTGTCGCAGCGATGAGCGTGCCCACACGAGGTAGTAAGCGTTGCGCGGCACCGTGACTGGGGCGGGTATCTCGATCAGCGTGCAGGCCGAGCGTTCGCCGCGGGTGAGATAGCCGGGCAGTACCGTCCAGCCGAGGCCCGCGCACAATCCCGAGCGTAACACTCTCAAATCGGGCGCGGTCAAGGCCGGCTGGCTGGTCAGCTCGATCTGGTTTGCCTCGAGCCAGGTCCGCAGCAACGGCCGGTCGAGATCGTAGGCGAGGTGGGCTGTTTGATTGAGCCCTTCGACCAGCGGCAATTCAGCAATCCGCCTCGCCACGGCGGGCGAGGCTACGGCGCGTAGGTGTTCCTCGCCCAGCGCATGAAAGGCCAGCCGCGGATCGTCGGGTTGCGAGGCGGTGACGGCCAGGTGCACCTTGTCCTCGAGCAGCATGGCGTAGAGCGCCTCGCGCCCGCCGATACGCAGGCGCAGGTCCAGCCCCGCATCCAGCAGCGGCGCCAGCCGGGGCGTGATCATTTCTCCCAGCAGGTCGGACGGCGCGGCGATGTGGACCGTGCCGGAAATGCGGGACGAGCGGGCCCGCGCGCTGGCCAGCGCCGATTCCGCCGTGTCTAGGCTGCTCCCGATCGAAGCCGCGAGGTCGTCGGCCATCGCGGTCGGTCGAACACCCCGCGAATGGCGATCGAACAAGGGACGACCCAATTGCGCCTCGAGCGATGCGATGTGCTGCGACGCCGCAGGCTGGGTGATGCCGATCGCCCGTGCTGCCTCGCTCAGTGAACGACGGCGGTAGACTTCGACGAAGGTGCGCAACTGCAAGAGGGACATTGCGGTTCCATAAGCGGATTTATGACCGCCCACCATTCCCGCTGGATTTCATGATGCCGTTCCCTGGGTATCTAAGCCGCCGAAAGGAACGATCGAATGCAAAATCGCCGCCAACTGCTGAAGGCCCCACCGCTGCCTTTGTGGCGCGTGCGGCTGCGCCGGGTGCATTTGCTCGTGTCCCCGACATCAATGGAAAAGGATACCGGACGATGACCCGCATTCTCATGGTGGCCACCTCCGCCGACCGCATGACTCCCGGCACCGAACCGACGGGTGTCTGGCTCGAGGAACTTACCACCCCGTATTATGCCTTCCGCGATGCGGGCGCCGAGGTTACGCTGGCCTCGATCAAGGGTGGCGCCATCCCCGTCGACCAGCGTAGCGTCAACGCCGACGGCGAGAACGACGCTTCGGTCGAGCGCTATCTGAAGGACGAGGCCCTGAAGGCCGAGGTTGCCAGCACCCTTGTATTCACAAGCATCGATCCCGCCGGCTACGACGCGCTGTTCCTGCCGGGCGGCCACGGCACCATGTTCGATTACCCCGTCAGTGACGAACTGGCCCGCCTGGTCGAACGCTTCGACCGCGAAGGCAAGATCGTCGCCGCCGTCTGCCATGGACCGGCAGGGCTGGTCTCGGCGAAGAAGGCCGATGGCACGCCCTTCGTCGCCGGCCGCCGTGTCGCGGGCTTCACGGACAGCGAGGAACGCGCGGTCGGTCTCGATCAGGCGGTGCCGTTCCTCCTCGAAACGCGTCTCAAGGAACTCGGCGGCAAGCACGAGGGCGGCCCCGATTTTGCCCCCTTCGCCCTGCGCGACGGCAATCTGGTGACCGGCCAGAACCCCGCCAGCGCTACCCTCACCGCGGAGCTCGTGATGGAAGCCCTCAAGGACAAGGTCGCCTGATCATGCGCTATCTCCACACCATGCTGCGCGTCGCCGATCCCGAGGCAGCGATCCGGTTCTTCACGCTGCTGGGTCTCAAGGAGACCCGGCGCATGGAGAACCAGGCCGGGCGTTACACGCTGATCTACCTTGCCGCCGACGAGGATTTCCGCGGCGACGGCGAGCAGGGCGATGCCGAGGTCGAGCTGACGTACAACTGGCCGCCCGAGGACGGCAGCGCTGCCGAGACTTACACGGGGGGCAGAAACTTCGGCCATCTCGCCTACGGGGTCGACGACATCTACGAGACGTGCGCGCGGCTGCAAGCGGGCGGCGTGACGATCAATCGCCCCCCGCGCGACGGATACATGGCGTTCGTCCGCTCGCCGGACGGGATCTCGATCGAACTGCTCCAAAAAGGCGAACACATGGCCCCGGCCGAACCCTGGGCCTCCATGCCCAACACGGGCGCATGGTGATGGCGCGCCTGTTCGAACCGCTCGAGGTCGCGGGGCTGCGGCTTGCCAACCGCATCGTTATCGCGCCGATGTGCCAGTATTCTGCCGAGGACGGCGCGATGACCGACTGGCACCGGATGCATCTCGGCCAGTTGGCGCTGTCGGGCGCGGGCGCGCTGACGATAGAGGCGACCGCTGTCAGCCCCGAAGGTCGCATCACCTACGGTGACGTCGGCCTGTACGATGACCGTACCGAAGCGGCGATGCGAAGCGTGCTAGAAAGCGTCCGTCAGTGGTCGGACATGCCGCTCGTCATCCAGCTGGCCCATGCCGGCCGCAAGGCGAGCAGCGCCAAGCCGTGGCACGGCGGAGCGCAGCTTCCCCCCGATACGGAGAATGGCTGGCAGACCGTGGCACCCAGCGCCATTCCCTTCGCTCCGGACGACCATCCCCCTGTCGAACTGGACAAGTCAGGGCTTGCCCGCATCCGGGAGGCGTTCGCGGATGCCGCCCGGCGCGCCGGCAGGCTCGGCATCGAAGCCGTCCAGATCCACGCCGCGCATGGCTATCTGCTTCACGAGTTTCTTTCGCCGATCTCCAACCGGCGCGGCGACGAATACGGCGGCAGCCTCGACAACCGGATGCGGTTTCCGCTGGAAGTGTTCGATGCCGTGCGCGAATCGTTTCCGGCCGACCGCCCGGTGACCGTTCGCGTTTCCGGGACTGACTGGGTTGAAGGCGGCTGGACAGCGGAAGAAACCGCAAGGTTTGCGCAGGAACTGGAGCGGCGCGGTTGCGCGGCGATCCACGTCTCCGGCGGCGGGCTCGACCCGCGCCAGCAGATCCCGGTCGGCCCCGGCTATCAGGTACCGCTGGCCCGCACGGTCAAGGACGCGGTCGCTATGCCTGTAATCGCTGTCGGCTTGATCACCGATCCGCACCAGGCGGAGCGCATCCTAGAAGACGGGCATGCCGACGCCATAGCGATTGCCCGCGCTGCGCTGTGGGATCCGCGTTGGCCCTGGCACGCCGCCGCCGCGCTTGGTGCATCGGTCAAGGCGCCCCCGCAATATCTCCGGTCCGAGCCTCACGAAGTGGGCCGCATTCTCAAGGAGATGACGCCATGAAAATCTCCGTCAAACTGCTTCTGGCCGCTGGCGCTGCCCTCTCGCTTGCCGCCTGCGCGACGACCCGCGAGGGTGCATCCGCGCCCCGGATCGAACAGGTCGCGACCTTCGATGGCGCGATGCCGACTGGCGTGACCGTCGCCCCCAACGGGCGCATCTTCGTCAACTTCCCGCAATGGGGCGACAACGCGCCGTTCACGGTTGCCGAGCTGGTCGACGGCAAGGCGGTGCCTTATCCCGACGCCGCGACCAACCGGCCCGATCCGGCCGACCCGGCGGGGCATTTCATCTCGGTGCAGAGCGTGGTGGCAGACGGCGCCGATCGCCTGTGGGTGCTCGACACGGCGGCGCCCAGATTCTCTCAACCACGGGCCGACGGTGCAAAGCTGGTGGCGATCGATCTTGCGACCAACCGGGTGGTGAAGACGATCGTCCTGCCGCCCAGCGTGGTGCTGCCCACGACCTACCTCAACGATGTGCGCTTCGATCTGCGTCAGGGCGCCGAGGGCGTCGCCTATATCACCGACAGCAGCAACGCGGGGATCGGCGGCATCATCGTCGTCGATATCGCCAGCGGGCGTGCGATCCGGCGCCTGTCGAACCATGCGACGACCAACCCCGAGCCCGGCTTCACCCCGGTCGTCGACGGCGCGGTGCTCATGAACCGCCCGGCTGACGGCCCCGCGACGCCGGTCGCGATCGCAAGCGACGCGATTGCGCTCAGCGCCGACGGCAGCCTGCTGTATTACGGTCCACTGTCGGGCCGCACGCTGCACGCGGTGCCCACGGCGATGCTGCGCGATCCCGCGGTGTCCGAGGAGGCGTTGGGCCGCGCGGTCCGCCGCCTGGGGCGCAAAGGCGCCTCGGACGGGATAGCCGAGGACGCCAAGGGCCGCGTGTTCGCCGGCGATTACGAGAACAACGCGATCCGCGTGCTCGACCAGGGCCGCTGGACGACGGTGGTCAGCGACCCGCGCATCAGCTGGCCCGACACACTGTCGATCGGCGCCGACGGCTATCTCTACTTCACCGCCAACCAGCTCCACCGCCAGCCCGGCTTCCACGGCGGGCGGGACTTGCGCCGCAAGCCCTACGAGCTGCTCCGCATCAAGGTGGGCGCCGCTCCCGTCCTGTTGCGCTCGCGGTGACCCCATTAGGCCGGGCGGGCTCGCGCGGAGCCGCGATCCGGCGAAAAATCAACAACTGACTTGAAGGAATACAGTCATGACCAAGGGTATCGAAGGCAAGGTCGTTCTCATCACCGGCGGCAGCACCGGCATCGGCGCAGAAACCGCGCGTCTTCTCGCGGAACGCGGCGCGAAGGTGGCCATAGCCGCGCGGCGCAAGGACAGGCTCGACGAGGTCGTCGCGGACATCGCCGCAGCTGGCGGCACGGCACGTAGCTACGCGCTCGACGTCACCGACAAGTCGGCGGTCCAGTCCGTCGTTGCCGCAATTGTTGCCGACTTCGGCCGCCTCGACGTGCTGATCAACAACGCCGGGCTGATGCCGATCCGTCCGATGGCCGAGGTCAACACCGACGAGTGGGACCAGATGATCGACGTCAATCTGAAGGGTACGCTCTACGGCATCGCGGCGACCCTTCCCGGCTTCCTCGAGCAGGGCAGCGGCCATATCATCAACTTGAGTTCGGTTGCGGGCATCAAGGTCTTCGCACCGGGCGGTACGGTCTACTCCGGCACCAAGTTCGCCGTCAGCGCGATCAGCGAGGGCTTGCGCCACGAGGTGGGTGAAAAGGTCCGTGTCACGTCAATCGAGCCTGGAGCTGTCGAAAGCGATTTGAAGTTCACGACGTCTGGCACGGCTGCCGAGACGGTGCTCGACTTCTACAAGCAGGCCATCCCGGCGGCATCGGTGGCGCGTGCTATCGCGTTCGCTGTCGAACAACCTGATGACGTCGACGTCAACGCGATCGTCATCCGGCCGACCGCACAGCAGTTCTGATTTCGACGAGGAGGCGGGGCCGCGTGTGCTCCGCCTCATGGGGAACGTACCGGCCCGCTCGTCCGTTACTTTGCCGAATAATATCTGTCCGTTTCACTTGAGGAGTCATTTATGCCCAAACTCGCCCTGTATGTACCACTGAAGGCCAAGCCCGGAAAAGAGCGCGATGTCGCCGATTTCCTGACCTCGGCATTGCCGCTCGTTCAAGCTGAGGCGGGCACTCTGACCTGGTATGCGATCGAGGAAGGTCCCGGTGCGTACGCGATCTTCGATACGTTCGACACAGAGGAGGATCGGCAGGCCCATCTTGACGGCAAGGTTGCCGCCGCACTGATGGACAAGGCAGAAGAACTGTTTTCTGAACCGCCGCAGATTCACAAGTTCACCCTGCTGGCCGCGAAATAGCGGAGCGGTCGGCCCCCTAAGCTGCCGTTTGACTGCAAGGTAAGGCTCGTGTTTCCATCCGGAATGGATGGCCCCGCCGTATCGGGAAATGAATAAATGAATACGACAGGTCATCCGCGCTAGTGGATGACCTTGTCTTCTGCGCTTATCACATCTCTGAATTTACTGATAAGGCGCCGTTGATGTGTCGCGACGTGACGGCACCATTCGTTCGCGGGAGATTGTTGAGAACATCAATTTGGCGCGTTATTCGGCTGTTCTGGCCCAGTTATTCAGAAAACCGCCGTGAATCGATCCCAGGATCGCCTACGGGCAGGAACCTCTCAGGTAGCAGAAGGTTCAGGAAACTGAGATCACTTGGAATGGTGCGATGTCCTCCGCCGTTGCGATGGACCGGATCATCAGCACGCTATCGATTTGATGACGCGTTGAGAAGAGCTGCGAAAGGAAAAGATCCGTGAAAGCTGTCGTGTACAACGGGCCCAAAGATGTTTCTGTCAATACCATCGATGATCCCAAGATCGAAAAGCAGACCGATGTTATCATCCGGCTGACCACGACCAATATCTGCGGGTCGGACCTTCACATGTATGAGGGCCGTACTAGCTTTGAGAAGGGCAGGGTCTTCGGTCACGAAAACCTTGGCGAGGTCATCGAAGTCGGCGCTGCCGTAGATCGTATCAAGAAGGGCGATCGCGTGTGCATGCCGTTCAACGTCGGTTGCGGTTTCTGCGAAAATTGCGAACGCGGTTTGACGGGTTTTTGCCTCACGACCAACCCTGGAACCGCCGGCGCAGCGTATGGCTTTGCCGAGATGGGTCCATGGCAAGGTGGTCAGGCCGAGTTGATGCGCGTTCCTTATGCGGACTTCAATTGTCTGAAGCTGCCTGAGGACGCTGAGGAGAAGGAGGATGACTATGTCATGCTTTCCGACATCTTCCCCACCGGTTGGCATGGCGTCGAACTGTCGGGTTTCCTGCCTGGCGAAAGCATCGCGATCTACGGCGCCGGTCCGGTGGGTTTGATGGCCGCGCACTCAGCCGAAATCCGCGGTGCCTCTCAGATCTTCGTGGTCGATTCTCACGATGACCGCCTGAAACTGGCCGAGGCGATGGGCGCTATTCCGATCGACATGCGCAAGGGCGATCCCGCCCAGCAGATCCTTGACGCGACCGGCGGCCTCGGGACCGACCGGGGTGTCGAGGCGGTCGGGTATCAGTGTTGCGATCGCCACGGCAAGGAGCGCAGCAATTACACGATGAACTGCCTCGTCAAAAGCACGAAGGCCACCGGCGGAATCGGCGTCGTCGGCGTGTTCATTCCTGAAGACCCGAACGCGCCCGACGATCTCCAGAAGGAAGGCAAGATGGCGTTCGACTTCGGCAACTTCTGGTTCAAGGGCCAGAAGATCGGCACCGGCCAGTGCAATGTAAAGCACTACAACCGGCGACTGATGAAGCTTATCGAGCAAGGCCGGGCCAATCCTGCCCAAATCATCTCGCACCGACTGCCGCTTGATCAGGCACCAGACGCCTACAAGCATTTCGACGAGCGCGATGCTGGTTGGACGAAGGTCGTGCTCAAGCCGGGCACCTGACCTTAGTCTTCGACGGAATAGGAAATAAATTATGACTTTGGAAGGCAAATCAGTTGCCATTCTGATCGCACCCCGCGGGACGGAAGAGCCAGAATTCTCGAAGCCTAAGCAAGCTGTCGAGGACGCTGGTGGCAAAGTGACCGTGGTCAGTTTTGAGCCGGGCAAGGCTCGCACAGTCAATAGCGATCTTGACGAGGGCGGCAGCTATACTATCGACAAGACGTTTTCCGAGGTAAAAGCCGACGATTTCGATGGACTTGTTGTTCCCGGAGGGACTGTCGGTGCCGACAAGCTGCGCGGCAGCGTCGAGGCAATTGCTTTCATCCGGGCTATCTTCGATCAGAAAAAACCTGTTGCGGCTATATGCCATGCACCCTGGACATTGATCGAGGCGGGCGTGCTTGAGGGTCGCACCTTGACGTCCTACCCGACGCTGAAGGTCGATATCGAGAACGCCGGCGGTGCATGGACCAATGAGGAAGTCGTGGTCGACAACGGCCTTGTTACCAGCCGCGATCCCAATGATTTGCCCGCCTTCTGTGCCAAACTCGTTGAGGAAATCGCAGAAGGCGTGGGCGCAGCGCTCGCAGCAGGGAATTAAGACGGGGCGTTTCGACGAACCATGTGAGGGCCCTCTCCTTGAAGAAGGTCCGCACAAAGCAAGCGTGGCGGATGGCCAGCGATTGGCTGTCCGCCACGCCGCGTATCACACGAACACGGCGCACCTGACGGGCGCTCAAACCCTAAGCCGCGTCAACCGCGGTGACACATCGCCGGCTCCCGCTTACAGATTCGACCCATTCCAACGTGTGGGTGAGATACACCTGATCGAACGTGCGTTCGGCCAGATTTACGACCTACAGCGCCGCCTTGAGATAGCGGGCGGTGAGACTGCCTTCCGCTTCAGCAACTACGCCAGGGACGCCGCTGGCAACGATACGGCCTCCATCTTCCCCGGCCCCCGGTCCCAGGTCGATGATCCAGTCCGTCTGTGTGATGGCGCGCATGTCATGTTCGACGACTACGACGGTATTGCCGGCGTCTACGAGGCCCTGCAGGTGTTGCATCAGCCGGTCGCCATCGGAGGGGTGAAGCCCCGAAGTTGGCTCGTCGAGGATGTAGATCGTGTTGCCGCGTTGAGCGCGTTGCAGTTCAGTCGCCAGCTTGATGCGCTGCGCCTCCCCGCCAGACAGCTCGGTCGCCGGCTGACCGAGCCGCAGATAGCCAAGACCGATCTCCCGCAACACGTCGAGGGAGCGCATCACAGATGCCTCGCCAGCGAAGAAATCGCACGCATCGTCGACCGTCAGTTCGAGCACCTGGGCGATATTGCGCCCGTTCCATTCGACTTCGAGCGTTTGCGGGTTGTAGCGAGAGCCATGACAGGTCGAGCACGGGGCAAAAACGCTCGGCAGGAACAGCAGCTCCACCATGACGTATCCCTCGCCCTCGCACACAGGGCAGCGGCCCTGCGCGACGTTGAACGAGAACCTTCCCGGGCTGTAGTGCCGCCGGCGGGCGAGCGGCGTATCAGCGAAGATCCGTCGCACATGGTCGAACATGCCGCTGTAGGTGGATAGGTTCGAGCGCGGCGTGCGGCCGATCGGTTTCTGATCGACCCGCACCAGCCTGCGAACATGCTCCATGCCTGCGACAATGCGTCCTTCAGTGTCGTTCTGCGCAACATCGAGCAGCGGATCGATATCCTCCTCCTCGGCCACGGGGGAGCCGCCGAGGTGTTCCGTGACGAGCTCGGGCAGCGCCTGACTGACAAGACTGGATTTGCCCGATCCCGAAACGCCGGTGACAGCGGTGAAGCAGCCGATGGGAAACTCGACGTCGAGACCATGGAGATTGTTCCGCCTGATCCCTTCCAGGCGTAGCCATGCCTTGGGATCGCGCGGTGTGCGCTCACTGCGGAGCGGCTCTGCGAACAGGTAGTGGCGGGTGATCGAAGTCTCGACGTCGGCAAGCCCCTCTATCGGCCCGCTGTAGAGGACTTCACCGCCCTTTTCCCCGGCTCCTGGCCCGACATCGACGAGCCATTCCGCGCGGCGGATCACGTCGAGATCATGTTCGACGACGAACAGGGAGTTGCCCGCCGCCTTGAGACGCTCGAGGATGGTGAGCAAGGCTTCGCCATCTGCCGGGTGCAACCCTGCCGAAGGCTCGTCAAGCACATAGACCACGCCGAAAAGCTGTGACGACAATTGCGTGGCAAGCCGCAAGCGCTGCAGCTCTCCGGAGGAGAGCGTCGGCGTGCTGCGGTCGAGCGAAATGTAGCCAAGGCCAAGATCGATCAGCGGCTCTAGCCGCTCGATCAATTCGCAGGCAAGGCGTTGGGCGGCGATCCGCTTCTCGTCGGAGAGATTGGGCGTGCGGCGTACGTCGGGCGCGCTCTTGTGCGCAGAGCCGCCCGCCGCAACCCGTTGTTCGACCGCTGCATCGCGGGCCGCTTTTTCGAGAACATGGCCCTTTGAGGGGGCGGAGACCGCCCCATACGCGCCCTGCGCGACGGGCATCAGCAAGTCCTTCAGCTTGAGCATCGTCAGGTCGCCGAACTCGGCAATGTCGAGGCCGGCGAATTTGACCGACAGGGCTTCGCGCTTCAGGCGCTTGCCGTCGCAGGTCGGGCAATCGCGGCCGATGATATATTGCGAGACGCGCTTCTTCATCAGCGCGCTTTTAGTGTTGGCGAAGGTTTCCAGCACATAGCGGCGCGCGCCGGTGAAGGTGCCCTGGTAGCTCGGCTCCATGCGGCGCTTGAGCGCCGTCCGGGTCTGTTCGGGCGTCAGGCCCGCATAGACCGGCACCGTCGGCGCCTCTTCAGTGAAGAGGATCCAGTCGCGATCCTTTTTCCGCAGGTCGCGCCACGGCGTATCGACGTCATAGCCGAGCGAAACGAGGATATCGCGCAGGTTCTGGCCATGCCAGGCGGCCGGCCAGGCGGCGATCGCTCGATCGCGAATGGTGAGGCTGTCGTCAGGAACCATCGTCTCTTCGGTCGCGTCATATACGCGGCCGATGCCGTGGCAGGTCGCGCAGGCCCCCGCGACCGTGTTGGGGGAGAAATCCTCCGCATAGAGCATGGGTTGATGGCGCGGATATTCGCCGACGCGCGAATAGAGCATCCGCACCAGGCTGGAGAGCGTCGTCACGCTGCCGACCGAGGATCGTGCGTTGGCCGAGCCGCGCTGCTGCTGCAACGCGACCGCAGGCGGCAAACCGTCGATTGCGTCGACCTCCGGCACGCCGGCCTGGTCGATCAGGCGACGGGCATAGGGCGCAACCGATTCCAGATAACGCCGCTGGGCTTCGGCATAAAGGGTGCCGAACGCGAGCGATGACTTGCCCGAGCCTGATATGCCGGTGAACACCACGAAGGCGTCGCGCGGTACATCGACGTCAATATTTTTGAGGTTATTCTGGCGCGCGCCGCGAACCTGCACGCAAGCGGGCGGCCCCGTATGCCCATGATCGGTGGCCGGCGTCGTCGCGTGAATATCCTTGCTCTTCAATTCAGTCTTCCTGCCCTATCCGCCCGTGCGGCCCGTGGTTCATCACAGTCGGGTAACAGATGAATGCTTTTCCGACTCAATACATCCAACGGCCAGGCTGGCCCGATATTCGGCACCTTTGAAATATTTTTCCAGCATTGGACAAAGGTTACGACAAAACCATTTTCCCCGTTGGGTCGCGCGACGAGGCCACACACACTCCGCTGGTAAGCGCCTGAGCCAGGCGGCCCTGGTCCGTGCCGCTATCGGCATGTAACGACCGCACTTCGGCGCTTGTTACCGCATCGCGACGCGTTGCCCATTTGCCAGAGCGCGCTTCATCATGGCCGGGGTCGGGCCATGATGACGGCCGAGTTGTCGATCCGAGCGCCTCGCGCCGCTTCGGATCGGCGGGTCAGTAGTGAATGACCGTGCGGATCGACTTGCCTTCGTGCATCAGTTCGAAGGCCTCGTTGATCTCCTCCAAACCCATCGTGTGGGTTACGAATGGGGCCAGATCGATATCGCCTCTCATCGCATCCTCGACCATGCCGGGGAGCTGTGTCCGTCCCTTGACGCCACCAAAAGCGGACCCCTTCCATACGCGGCCCGTGACGAGCTGGAATGGTCGGGTGGAGATTTCCTCGCCCGCGCCGGCAACGCCAATCACGATCGACTGACCCCAGCCACGGTGCGCTGATTCAAGCGCGGCGCGCATGACGTGGACGTTGCCGATGCACTCGAAGGTATGATCGATGCCCCAGCCCGTCATCTCGATCAGCACTTGCTGGATAGGCTTGTCATGGTCCTTGGGGTTGATGCACTCGGTCGCACCGAACTGGCGTGCCAGCTCGAACTTGGATGGATTGGTGTCAATGGCGATGATGCGACCCGCCTTCGCCTGGCGCGCACCCTGAATCGCCGCGAGGCCGATGCCGCCGAGGCCGAACACGGCGACCGAGTCTCCGGGCTGGACCTTGGCGGTATTGTGGACTGCGCCGATGCCGGTCGTGACGCCGCAGCCGAGCAGGCAGACATGTTCGGGGTTTGCCTCGGGATTGATCTTGGCGAGCGAGACTTCGGCGACGACAGTATATTCACTGAAGGTTGAACAGCCCATGTAATGATAGAGGGGCTGACCATTGTACGAAAAGCGGGTGGTCCCATCGGGCATCAAGCCCTTGCCCTGCGTTTCGCGGACAGCGACGCACAGGTTGGTCTTGCCCGACAGGCAGAAGTCGCACTTGCCGCACTCGGCGGTGTAGAGCGGAATCACGTGATCGCCCGGCCCGACGCTGGTGACGCCTTCACCGACCTCGACAACGATGCCCGCGCCCTCGTGGCCCAGAACCACCGGGAAAACACCCTCCGGATCACTCCCCGCCAGCGTGTACGCGTCGGTGTGGCACACACCGGTGTGCGTCACCCGTATAAGGACTTCGCCTTTCCGGGGTGGGGCGACATCGATCTCGACGATTTCGAGTGGCTTGCCCGCCTCGAAGGCTACAGCGGCGCGAGATTTCATGTTGGGATACCCTCGTTGATTTAAACCGATTGCTGGTGCGAGGCCGTTGCGTCAGCGCAAATTCGTGGGGGAGCGATCGCTCACTCCCCGGTATGCCGGTCAGACCGTAACGACGACCTTGCCGATCTGGTCGTTCGATTCGAGGAAGCGGTGAGCGTCCTGGATGGCGTCGAGCGGGAAAGTGCGCGCGATCCGCGGCTTGAGCGCGCCCGATTCCAGACCCGCCACGATGAACGCCTTGGCGCGATCGAGGGCGGCATCGTCCGAGACGATCTCGCTGTAGAGATACCCCTTGAGCGTGAGGCTCTTGCCCAGCACGGAGAACAACGGGAACGGCGTCGGTTCGCCGCTGAGCGCGCCATATTCGAGCAGGATGCCGCCGCGTGCCATGCTCTCGGTCAGCGGCTCGAACGACGGGCCTCCGACCGGATCGAGCACCACGCGCGCGCCCTGACCATCGGTTATCTCCATCACCCTCGCTACCAGATCCTCTTCCCCGGTTGCGACGACATGATGTGCACCGGCATCGATCAGGGCCTGGCGCTTGGCGCCGGTACGCGTCGTCGCGATTACCGTCGCGCCGACCATCCGCACAATCTGGAAGGCAGCAAGGCCGACGCTGCTGGAGGCAGCAGTGACGATGACGAAATCGCCCTCGCCGAGTTTCGCCTGCTCCACCAGCGCACCCCAGGCGGTGACATACTGCATCCACACGGCCGCCGCTTCCTCGAACGTCAGCGCCGCCGGATGCTTGACGACGAGGCGGGCGGGCACGTTGGCGACCTCGCCATAAGTGCCCCAGCGCGCGATATCGAGCGGGGGGATGACGCTGACGGCTTCGCCTTCCGCAAACCCGGTCACGTCCGCGCCGACCGTAACGACAGTGCCGGCAGCCTCATAGCCAAGGCGGCTCGGGAACTCGGCTTCCTGAAGGTAGGCATGGTTGCGGAACATCACCTCGGCGCGGTTTATGCCTATTGCCTTCACCGCGATCTGCACTTCGTCAGCCGCGGGCGCGGGGACGGCCACATCTTCAATCCTGAGGACGCTGGCGTCGCCATATTCGTGGATACGGACGATGCGGCTCATTGGAGATTCCTTGATTATTGAATGATCGTTCTGTAAGGGAGAAGACCGCCCGTTTCAAGATATTATTTATCGATCGTTCCATATCGTGCACCAGAGATGACAGAGACGAAAGCCCGTCGCCGCGCAGGTCGCCCTCGTGTGTTCGACGCTGACGCTGCGCTCGACAAGGCGGTGCGGCTGTTCTGGCAGCGCGGCTACGAGGCGACATCGATGGCCGATCTGGTGGCGGAGACTGGCGTCGCCGCTGCCAGTCTCTATGCAGCGTTTGACAACAAGGCGGGGCTGTTTGCGGCGGTGATCGAGCGCTACGCCGCGACGTTCAGCGTCCACCTCTATGCACCCATCAACGATCCGGCGTTGTCCACCTACGAGGCCGTCAAAGGCCTGCTGGAACGAGCGGCGTCATCATTCTCGGAACCTGGAACGCCGGCCGGCTGCTTCATGTATTCGGCAGCGGCAGCCGTGTCGCCGGCGTCCGCCGCCATCGAATGCCTGCTGCGCGACAAGCGCATCGCGGCGGAGGCCCTCCTGATCGAGCGTCTGCAACGCGGCGCCGCGCAGGGCGAGCTTGCGGCCAACACCGATCCGGCCGTGCTAGGCAAATTCATCAATACGGTCATGGAAGGCATGTCCGTTCAGGCGCGCGACGGCGCTACGATCAACGAACTGCTCTCCATCGTCAAAATGGCACTCGATCGATGGCCGGCCGCGATATGATCGTTACATGGTGGTCATCTGCCAATCCGCCTCCCGCGACCGAACAGTCGAACTCATCTCATTGGACGAAAGCACATGAAACACGTGACATTGCCCGGCGGGGAAGTGGTTCCTTCAATGGGTCAAGGCACCTGGAAGATGGGTGAACGTGCTGAGCGGCGATCCGATGAGATCGCCGCGCTACGCGCCGGTGTCGAGCTAGGCATGACGCTCATCGATACCGCTGAAATGTATGGCGATGGTGCGGCGGAAACGCTGATCTGCGAAGCGCTCGGCGATCGTCGCGACCAGTTGTTCCTCGTCAGCAAGGCGTATCCACAGAACGCATCGCGCTCCCGCCTTGCCGGTGCGTGCGAGGCGAGCCTGAAGCGGCTCGGCACCGATCGGCTGGACCTCTATCTTCTCCATTGGCGGGGATCGGTGCCGCTCGCTGAGACGATAGAGGCAATGGAGGCGCTGAAATCGGCAGGAAAGATTCGGCATTGGGGTGTCAGCAACCTCGATACCGACGATATGGACGAGCTTGTCGCTGCCGGCGGGGATGGCTGCGTGACCGATCAGATCCTCTATAATCTGGTCCGGCGAGGCCCCGAATTGGACCTGCTGCCGTGGCTCGCCGAGCATAACATACCGGTTATGGCGTATAGTCCAGTCGAGCAGGGACGACTTTCTGCCCACCCCGCTCTCGACAAAGTTGCAGCCGAGGTTGGCGCAACCCCTGTGCAGGTCGCACTTTCGTGGACGTTGCGGCAAGATGGTCTCATCGCCATCCCGAAAGCGAGTTCAGTCGCACATGTGCGGGAGAACCGCGCGGCCGCCGATATCGTTCTTTCCGACGCTCAGCTTGCGACACTCGACGCGGCATTTCCCAGGCCACGCGACCGCCGTCCACTCGAGATGCTTTAGCGTCAGATGACGATATTATCGCTCGAAGGGACAGAACGCAAACCGGATCGGCGGTAGGCGCTCAGCGGTGCGGTGATCGGACCAGTGTCGACACCGCTGTCGAGCGGGTGCTGCGCGACTGACGGTTCGAGAACCAGGCCTGTCGCGCCCCTGGCCCCAATCGGCTCTTAGCCTCCACGGATAACCGTCTGACCGTTCTTACCATCTATGGGGCGTATCCGAGCTGGCAGGGCATCCAGCCAAGGGCGTCATTCTTGTCCATCGGGCGCTCTGGATCGAAGCTCGGGCGGCCTAGCTGTCAGCACGACACCGCACTGCCTGAGTTTCCAAGCTGCCATCCCAGCGTGCGCCGCTAGCGGGAAGGTGAGCCGACTACTCGCTCAAGCTCAGTTCAACAGAGCGCAGGTCATGAATCGTTCACTGCACAGCAGCGCCGAATTAGCGCGCTGCTACCTAGAGAGCTACCTAGCACAAAAATGCTCTCAATAGCCCGATCTCGCAAGCTTAGTATCTGATTGACGAATAAGGGAAATGTGGTGGACGCACTAGGGCTCGAACCTAGGACCCGCTGATTAAGAGTCAGCTGCATGGCGTCCGCTTTGCTCGATTGAGCGCTGCAACCTGCCAGTCTGCTCACGGCCCATTTCCGGGCGTAATTCTTAGGCAGTGGACTGTTCGTAGAATGTCCGGTCTTGGGGACGGACCCGCCGCTGAGACCACCGCGTGGGAATGACGGCGAAGTCCAAGGATCAGACGCACCGGGCCGCGCGAGCAATCAAACTGCTGCGTCCGTCGCCGTCCAGCCTTTTCCACCGTTTGAAAGCATGCTAGAGGTGCCCTTGGCGACTTCGCAAGTCCATGATTTGACTGCGAAATCAACCGTTTAGCTGCCCAGCGATCAAGCTCTTCTGGCACCATTTGTTCTCCAAGCGATTGATTTCCTTGGAACATTGCCAAAATTTCTGCCTTCTTCAACGTAACCGGCGCCGAATGGGATAGGACCCGTTGAGGCAGAATGCTGCCTCGACGCGCTTGCGAAGAAGAAGGCAATGCGCTGGCGGTACTCGCTGGGAAGGGGAACAAGAGCGCGGCCTTATAGTGGCCCCGCTCATCAATCCGGTGATGTTTGTCGTCAAGTTTAACGGCATTGTGATCATACTCATTTTCCAGCGGTCATCCTGGCATGTTTCTCATCGAGAGGGTTTCCGCCCGGCCCGATGCCGGTCGCGCGCCTGCGGAGACTTTGCGATGACAGGTCGTCGAAAATCGGTTATCGGAACATCATGGTCCGTCGGGGTTTCATTCTTTTGTGGATGATCGTCGCGTCGCTTACTGCGGCGTCGGTGGTGCATGCCAACGAAACGGCCCCTTCGTCCATCATTGAATGTTCTGGCTATGTCCA
>Ga0182735_1001030_pt1 | contig 19718 bp, 22 predicted proteins | sample eDN5th30CKraftMG_FD_128524 | JGI IMG/M metagenome (GOLD analysis project Ga0182735, IMG submission 128524) | Enriched Miracle-Growth compost microbial communities from Emeryville, California, USA - eDNA 5th pass 30_C Kraft MG (version 2) (version 2) ...
CTGCGGTCCCGGTGCCGGCCGCTATCTCGTGAGTTATTCGGAATGGCGCAATACGGACGGCGCGACCCCGCGCGCGCCGGCGGCGAAGGTGACGGTCTCGATCGGCCGCGTTGCCGTGCCGCTGACCGTTGCCGCCTCCGCGTCGGCGGCGTCCGCAGGCAGTCTGTTTGCCAGCGCCACGGTGGCGCAGGAGACGGTCGCGGCATTTGCCAGTACGCCCGGCCGGTCGCTGACCGTGGCGACGGCGGGGCTCGGTTCGGGGGCTGGCGCCGGGGCGACTTCGATCCGCATCGGCAATACCGGCTTTGCCCGCAACCTGCCGCAGCTTGCCGCGCGCTGCGACGCGATGGCCGCGCGTGAGACCAAGCACGAGACCCAGCAGCAGGCCAAAGTGCCGACCAAACGGCAGGCGAAACCCGGCACGCTGGTCGAGGCCGGCAGCATCACGCGGAATTGAACCTATCCGGCGGCTTCGTCGGCCGTTTGGTCGGCAGTTTCGGCCCGCGTCTTTTCGATCTGGTCGATGGCGGACACCACCGCGTCGAAGGTCAGCAAGGTCGAGGCGTGGCGCGCCTTGTAGTCGCGCACCGGCTCCAGCACCGCGAAGTCGGCCCATTTGCCCGAGGGCGGCGCGCCGTGCTCCTTGAGCATCCTGCGGACCGTCTCGCGCAGTTCCCGGAGTTCCGGACCGCTGGCGCCGACGATATGGCTCGCCATCAGCGACGACGACGCCTGGCCGAGCGCGCAGGCTTTGACGATATGGGCGAAGTCCGAAACCACGGGGCCGTCCATCTTCAGGTCGATGGTGACGGTCGATCCGCACAGCTTGGAATGGGCGGTAGCGCTGGCGTCGGGGGCGTCGAGCCGGCCGATCCGCGGGATATTGCCGGCAAGATCGAGGATTTTCGCGTTATAGACGTCGTTGAGCATCGGCTTAAACCCCCGCCGGCGGCCTCCGGACGGAAACAAGCGGACAACTTGATCCTGCGAGGTCTCAAACCCTATATAGGGCCTGATCCTGCGGAACGTGAAGGGGTTCGCGTTCCGGGCATGGCTGGTTTGGCCAAGGCCCAGGGGATTGCGGCGTCGGGCATGACGTAGCCACCCCGGTGACACTCCCGGAGCAACCGCCATGGTGGCGGTGGGGCCCCGGTCGAACGGAGAGACCGTCATGGATGCGAGCAGCAAGACCAATGTCAAACCGTGGCCGAAGGCCGCCCTGCCGGCGGAGCTGGCACAACCCACCGAGCCGTCGCAGCCGCGCCCCTCGCGCGAGGCGGCGGAAGCGGCGGTGCGGACGCTCCTGGCCTATGCCGGCGACGACCCGGCCCGCGAGGGCCTTCTCGATACGCCCAAGCGCGTCGTCGACGCTTATGACGAGATGTTCCAGGGCTACCGCGAGAGTGCGCTCGACGTGCTCGACAAGACTTTCGGCGAGATCGGCAGCTACAACGACTTCGTGCTGGTGAAGGACATCGTCTTCAATTCGCACTGCGAGCACCACATCATGCCGTTCTTCGGCCGGGCGCATATCGCCTACAAGCCGGTGGACCGCGTGGTCGGCCTGTCGAAACTCGCCCGGCTCGTCGATGTGTTTGCGCGGCGCTTGCAGACGCAGGAACACATGACCTCGCAGATCGCCACCGCGCTCGAGCATGTGTTGCAGCCGCACGGCGTCGCGGTGATGCTCGAGGCCGAGCATATGTGCATGTCGATCCGCGGCGTCACCAAGCCGGGCTCGCTGACGGTGACGACGCAGTTCTCCGGGCTGTTCCTCGATAACCCGCAGGAGCAGGTGCGTTTCATGACGCTGGTGCGCGGCGGGAAGATTTAGCCGCTTCCGCCGGACTGCGTCAGCTTTGCGAGATTTGCGGTGGTGAGAGCCGGGCCTTCATTCGGATTCGCCGAGCGCGGCACGCCTTCCGAGATCGAGGAGGGGCGCGGCTTTGCGCCGGCGTTCGACCGCGACGGACTGCTCACCGCCATCGTCGTCGATGCGGCCTCGGGCGCCGTGTTGATGCTCGCGCATATGAACAACGAAGCGCTGCGGCGTACGCTCGACAGCGGCGAGGCGCATTTCTACAGCCGCTCGCGCCAGCGGCTGTGGAAGAAGGGCGAGGAATCCGGCCACGTCCTGCGCGTCATCGAGATGCGTACCGACTGCGATCAGGACGCGGTGCTGCTGACGGTCGAGCAGGCCGGTCCGGGCGCCTGCCATACCGGCCGTCGCTCCTGCTTCTATCGGGCGGTCAAGCTCGATCCGGCGGGACGGCCGGTGCTCGATTTTGTCGATGCCGACAAGGTGTTCGACCCGAAGACGGTTTACGGCAAGCCGCCGTCCTCCGGCTCGCGCTAAGAGTCTTCAGCGAACCGACGTCTTCTTGCCGGCCATGAAGCCGATCATCGCCGCTTCGAGCAAGGCCGCGACCTGCATGTTCTGCGGCGACGACAGGAAGGCGGCGACCCTTTGGCTTTCGGGTGAGGGTTTGCGGCGCGTTACCCACAGTGTCAGCAGGACCAGCACGGCGATCACGGCATAGATGCCGCCGATCAGGAGTCGTGCCGTCAGTACGCCATAGGTGGCTTCGAGCGCTATCGTCCCGGCGATGCTGAAATGGTAGAGCGCGACCAATAGCGCGATCACGATCGCCGCGTAGCCGGCGGCCCGCCGCAGCAGACGGCCGACGAGATGCGAGACGATGGTCTCGACGATGTGGCTCATGATACGGCCTCCCCCCGCGCGTCCCCTAGCGTCGCGACAGGCCGATGAGAAAGCCGACACCGGCGGCGATGGCGAGCATCAGCATCGGGCGCTGGTCGACTTCGGCGCTCAGCCGCTTGACCGCGTCGGAGCCGATGCGGCTTGCTTCGTCGACGACTTTCTCCGATGCATTGCTGGCGCTGTCGCGGATGCGCGCGGTGATGCCGGCGAGCGTCTCGCTGACGAAATCCTGGATGTCGCTGGCGCCCTCCGCAACGCCTTTCTTGGCGTTCACGTTCAACCGGCGCAGCCGCTTTTCGAGATCCGCCATCAGCGTCTCGATGGCCTCGATCTCCTCGGCGGTCGTCGCCGACAGTTTTGAACGCGTCGTCATGGGAACCTCTCGATCTGGCTGACACTCTGTTTACAAAAAGCCGAGTTCATAAAAAGCGGAGAGCGGCGCGCGTCTTGCTGCATTCGCGCTGGCTCACGCCTTTAACGTGGGCATCAACGCCGCCCGCGCCACAAAGTTCCCTCGCCCTTCCCAGCGCGCCGCCATGCCGCGACAGGCCGGAAAAAAGAGGACAGCAACAGATGGCTGGGGCGACGCGCGTCCAAAAACCAAAAAAGAGAAATGGCGTAGCCGGCGTTTGTGACGCCGACTACGCCGAAGCGGCCGGCCGAGCACGAGGGGGAGGGGGAAGCGGCCGGTCCCATATTCAACGTCTGATTGGGATGGAAGTTCCTGCACTTTTTTGCGCGGAAGCGCCGTTGTCGTGGCGTCGCCTGCTGTTCTTCTCCTGTTCTTGACGAAACCGTGATGCCGCTGGTGCGGCAACCGGCCGGAACCAAGCCGGCGAGCGGCACGTTTGCGTGCTGGTTTCGTTGCGTGCGCGTGGGATTGCTGTTGATTGCTCTCGCGTGATGGCTTGGGAGGCGTGTGATGTCGAATTATGGCTCGTCTGTTTTTGCCGGTTCTGCCGCCGCCTGCCTCGCGATCGTGCTGGCGCTCGAATACGCCAACCCCGCAGGCGCGACGCTGGCGCTTCGCGATGCCGCGGTGCCGCTCACGTTCCAGCAGGTCAACCGCACCGCGAAAGGCGATCGGTTGCCTGTCGCCGCGGAGCGCGACAAAACGCCGAAACAGGAGACGATCAACGTGCCGGTGCGCATTCTCGTCGGCTGCGACGGGGCGTTCAGCAATCTGGCCTCCGGCGCACCGGCGAATTTCGCAACGCGCTGCCTGTCGTGAAGCGTGTGCGCGAACTATCGGCTGACGGCCGGTTCTAAAACATGCCGCAGGGAGATCGCCGCAGGGAGATCGTCGATGGCTATTGATGCAGACATGACGCATCGTTCCAATGCGCTGTTTTCAGCCATTGTCGCGACAGTCGCCGCGAACCGGGGTGCCAGGCTGACGGTGACGGAGATCGCGCGGCGTCTGGGCGCCGGCGTCGATACCACCGCCGCCTGTATCGCCTTGCACCGGCATTTTCGCGCCGAAGCGAAGCGCGGCGCGGGTGCGACCCTTGTGCTGCCGCTCGCCGGCGAACTGATCGTGCCGGCCGCCGAGGAGACGATCGACGAAGCGGCTCTCGGACTTGAAACGGATGTCAGACTTTAAAACGGATGTAATATGAAGCGAGCGGACGCGCCGTCCGGCATTTATATCCGGCCCAGCAAGACCAGGATCAGAACGATGATCAGAATCGTTCCGACAAGTCCGGACGGGCCATATCCCCAACCGCCGCTGTAGCCCCATGTCGGGATAACGCCGACCAGGGCCAGGATCAGGATCACTAAAAGAATGGTGCCGAGTGTCATGATGGACCTCTTGAAGACAATTCAGGACGGTGGAGCGGCTCGCCGTCTGCGTTGCCGCTCGGTTTCAATGAGACGATGAATCGATCGAATGTCGGGGATGCAACGGGCAGCGTCGTCGATGGTTCCGCGATGTCGATAGGCTGTCATGATGTTTGCTATATGTTTGTTGCAAGATGTTTGTTGCAAGATGTTTGTTGCAAGATGTTTGCTGCAAGCTGCCGGGGTTGGAACGTCGGCGTCGCGGCGACGTTGATAATCAGGCGACGTTGACGACGAGATGTAGGGAGATTGTCGGATGAAGACGACCGCGCTGGCGGCGCTGGGTTTCGGGATCGCGACGCTGTTGTCGGCGCCGGTTCTAACGGCTTCCGCGCAGACACCGGACCGTACGCGCGCCGGCACGCTGACCTGCGATATCTCCGGCGGCATCGGCATGATCATCGCGTCGAAGAAGTCCGTGGCTTGCGTGTTCACGCCGGCGGACGCCAACGCGCCGCGCGAGGTCTACACCGGCGCGATCACCAAATTCGGGATTGATATCGGCGCGACGTCGGGCGGCGAAATGATCTGGGCGGTGTTCGCGCCGAGCAGCCGCCTCTTCGGCGCGCTGGCCGGCGACTATATCGGCGGCAGCGCCGAGGCGACGGTCGGCGCCGGCCTCGGCGCCAATGTGCTGGTCGGCGGCTCGAACCGCACGGTCGCGCTACAGCCGGTGTCGGTGCAGGGCCAGACCGGCCTCAACGTCGCCGCCGGGGTGACGGGACTGGCGCTGCGCCCGGCCCGCTAGTCCACCCGAATGGCGCGGGCTCCGCGCACGTCACCAGTCACGTCACCAGTTCGGAGGACTTGACCGCGGAAGGGCTGGACCAAATCACGCCGACCCTCTATATCGTGGCCGCGCTTCGCCTCGTCGCTAGCGCCCCCGGCGGAGATGCCTCGGGGCACTATGCGGGGTCCAGCCAGGTGCCGGTCTGGTACTTGGTCAGCGCCCAATCAAGTCTTTGAAATCAAAGACATCTTGATGGGAGATCGTCCAATGGTAGGACAGCGGACTCTGACTCCGTTAATCTAGGTTCGAATCCTAGTCTCCCAGCCAATTGAAATATAAATAGAATTTCGATTTTAGAAGGCGAGTACGGCACGGCGTTTTGCACGTTTCGTCGTCGCGTTGTCGCCTCCGTGTGCCCGCCGCGCCGCTATGTCTGCTTCTCCTCCGCCGCCGCGACAAACCCTTCCGGCACCGCGACCGAAGGATCGCTCGGGTCAAGCGTTTCCGCCGTAAAGACGCCGCCGACCTGTGCGGTGGCCGCGAGATCGAAGCTGGTTTTGTCGACCGCCGTCGGCGATGCTTGCACGCGCGTACGATAGAATAGATAGGCCGCAAGCAGCGCCTGCACCGCGGCGGTGAACAGGAACAGCCGGCGCGGCCCCTCGGGCGTCATCACCGCCGTGGCGGCGAGCGGGCCGATCGCCGAGCCGAGGCCGTTGGCGAGCAGCACCGTTGCCGCCATCGCCACCAGGGTGTCGGCGGGTGTCTTGTCATAGGCGTGCGCGGCAGCGAGCGAATAGCCGGGCAGGGCAAGTGCCCCGAACAGAAAGCCGAAGGTCAGCATCAGCGTGCTGGTTGCAGCGTAGAGCCACAGCGCGAGGCCGGTCGCCGCCGCGCCGGCGAGCAACGCGATGAGCACGATGCGCCGGTCGATACGGTCGGACAGGCGACCGATCGGCCATTGCACCAGCGCACCGGCGAGCACGGCAGCGCTCATGAATACCGCCACCGCATTGTGATCGAGGCCGCTGCCGGCGGCCGAGACCGGGCCCAGCGTCCAGAACGCCCCGTTGGCGAGCCCGATGGCGAAGCTCGCGACCAGCGCCGCCGGCGCCGCCGCATACAGCGTACGCGGCTGGAAGCGGAATAGCGCGATCGGCGCGGGCTGTGCCGAGCGGGTGAGCGCCACCGGCACGATCGCTAACGCGGCCAGTATCGCCGCCACCATGAAGGCGCCGTCGCGCTCCACCGGATAAAGCGTGATCAACATCTGCCCGACGACGATGGCAAGATAGTTTATGGTCACATAAGCCGACATCACCAACCCGCGCGTATCGTTGGCGGCGCCGTCGTTAAGCCAGCTTTCCAGCACCAGATAGAAGCCGGCGAGCGCGAAGCCGGTGACGAGGCGCAGAACGCTCCATGACACCGGCTCCGGTGCCAGCGCATAGGCGAGCGTCGTCGCGGCGGCGATGGCGACCAGGGCGGTGAAGGCGCGGATATGCCCGACGCGCAGGATGACGTATGGGCCGAGCAGACAGCCGGCGACGAAGCCGACATAATAGGCCGAGCCCATTACGCCGAGCGCCAGTGTGGAGAAGCCTTCCGCCTGACCGCGCAACGGCAGCAGCGTGAACTGCGCCCCGTTGCCCGCGAGCAGAAGCGCCGCCGCGAGCAGCAGCGAAGCGATCGGGCGCAGATTCTTGACCATCGCGATGCAACCTTGCCGCCCTATATAGCCAAACAATGACAACGGCGAGAATAGAAGTTGGGCGCGCCCACCGCTGCCGCGACCGCTTGACATTGGCGCCTCGGCCGCCGGATCGGTCGGCCGCCACGCATCAACCACTCCGGTGATGATGGCCGGCATCGTCACCCCCTCCGTGTCGGTGGCGATGATGCTGGCAATGGTCTGGAGCTTTGCTTTTGACGATAAGCAACGGGCCTGATTCAACTCTCGTTGAGTCAGGCCCTGTCGCGTTGGTCATCCGCCAGGCGGGCTTATCGCCGGCCGGCGGAGCCGCGTCCTTTATTGGATCTTGCCCGCCGCGGCGAGATCGGCGAGCTGCTTGCGCGCCTGCTGCGCCAGATAGCGGCGCAGGCGGATGACGCCGGCGTCGTGCTGATACAGCATCTCGTATTTCTCCAGGCCCGGCTTGAGCCCGGCGAGGATCTCGCGGTCCTGCTCCAGCACCGCCCAGTGGCGCGGCTCCAGATTGGTCTTGTAGAGGAAGCGCCAGGTGTCGCGCTGCCAGCCCGACACTTTGCGCACCCGCCAGAAGAACACCGACATGCGGTCTTCATCGACCGGCGTCGCAAAGCCGACGATGCCGAAATTGCCGCCGGGGCCGCCGGAGGGCGGATAGGGGATTTCGAGACGCACATAGACCGCGCCGTTGTCGACAAGCTCGCTCCAGTCGAAGTTGATGTCGCGCTGGCCCTGCTTTTCAAAGAAGAAGCCGTGCGCGGTGTCGCGGGTGACGAAGTGTGCCTGCGTGTCGCCCTGATACATCGTGTGCGAGTTGGCGTGCAGGAACGTGCCGTGCATCGGGTCCATCAGGTTGTCGTAGCAGTAGCGCCACGGCGCCTCCCAATCGACGTAGCAGAGGAAGTGCGAATAGTCGGGCGCGACGAGTTGCTCCGGCGGCTCGAAGTCCGGCGCCTCCTCGTGCAGCGCATCGCCGAACCAGACGAAGATCGCGCCGGCGATGTCGCGAGACGGAAAGGTCTTCACCGCCTTCTTGCCCTCCAGCGGGCATCCCGGCTGTCCGGGGACTTTCAGCACGGTGCCGTCGGGGCCGACCTCGACGCCGTGATAGTTGCAGCGCAGCCGATAGCCCTCGTTGATGCCGCGTGACAGCGGTACGGCGCGGTGCGGGCAGCGGTCGGTCTGCACATGGATGGCGCCGGCGGCGTCGCGCCAGAGCACCAGCGGCTCGCCGAGCCGGGTGATGCCGAGCGGCTTGCCGCCGGCTTCGACGAAGCGCGACGGCAGGATCGGCCACCAGCGATTGCGCAGCCCCGTGCGCAGATAGGTCTGCACCTCCTGATCGGTCGGGCCGGCGGCGCGCGGGCGGTCGAAATTGGCAGCGGTAACGGTTGCGGTACTCATGGTCAGGCTCCCAATTCGCGCATCAAGGCGGTGAAGTTTTCTTCCGTCCAGCGTTCGCCGCTCGGGAAGCGCACGCGCGAGGCGTTGAGGCCGGCAACGACCTCGTCGAGTTCGCGCGCGCCTTTGCTGAACACGCTCTCGATGGCGTTGGCCAGTTCCTGTTGCCAGGCAGTCGGCTCGCCGACGCGCGTCTGGCGCGGGCTGAGATAGGGATACTGATAGTCGGGCATTGGCTCCTCCTTATGCGGTTCTCGCTTGCGCCGCTCCGTAGACCCGGCAGCCTGCGCGTCGCGCGATGCGACGGCCGGCAGGTCTATCGCGGCTGTTCGTTGACGACTGGCTGCTCGCCGATCGAAATCCTCATCAGGTCGCGGCCGACCTGTAGCGGCCCGTCGTAGACGGCGCGGGTCCGCGCCATCAGATCGTCGACGGTCGCGCCGCCGTTGAGCCCGATATGGCTGTAGACGGCGAGCTTCGGTCGCGCTTCCTTGAACACGCGTGCCGCATCTTCCGGCGCGGAGAGGTGTTGCAGGATGGCGTTGTAGGCCGGATTCTGTTTCAGCAGCGCGTCGGGGATGACGGTGACGCAGTGGATCAGCAGATCGGCGCCCTTGGCCTGCGCCACCACGGCGGCGCTGTAGCGCGTGTCGCCCGAGAGCACGACGCTGTGTCCGCCATACTCGATCTTGTAGCCGTATGACGGCGTGACCAGCCGTCCGTGATCGTTGGCGAAGGCCGTCACCTTGACGCCGCCGGCGTCGTACACCACGCCCGGCGCGCTTTCATGCACGTCGAAGGCAATGCCTTGCGGCGGATCGTGCTCGTCTTCGGAGCGGATTTCGATGTCGCGGCTGAAGGCTTCGGTCAGGCCCTTGGTCAGCTTCGTGAGCCCCGGCGGTCCATAGAGCGCAAAGGGTTTGTCGCGGTGGCCATAGGGCGGGCGCAGCCAGCCGGTCAGCCACAGATCGGGCAGGCCGTTGAGATGATCGGAATGGAAGTGCGTCAGGAAATGCGCATCGATGCGGCCGAAGGGAATGCGCAGTTGCGCCAGCCGGATGGTGACGCCGCGGCCGAAGTCGAACACCAGCTTTTGCTCGCCGGCTTCGATCAGGGTGCTGGGACCGAACCGTTCGGCGGAGGGGACGGGCGTTCCGGTGCCGAGCAGGGTGACGCGAAACAGATTGTCCGCCGCCGTCGCCGGCAACGGCAGAGATAGAGGCAGCGACAAGGCAAGCGTCAGCGCCGCCCAGATCAGAACCTGCCGGAGCGTGCTCCGGCTCCCGGTCGATGTCTTGCGCGCGGCTCGTTCTGTCATTGCCCGGCCTCTCCTAGATATCCAGCACCAGTCGCGGGCCTTTGGCGCGCGACACGCAGGTCATCATCGTCTGGTTGGCGGCGCGTTCGCTCGACGAGAGAATGCTGTCGCGGTGATCGACCTCGCCGGAGATCACGCTTACCTCGCAGGTGCCGCAGATGCCCTGCTGGCACGAGCAGGGGACCGCGATCCCCGCGTCGTTGAGGGCTTCGAGAACGGATTTCTCCGGCGGCACCGTCACGGTGATGCCGGAGGCTTCGCAGACCACCTCGAAGCTGCCCGATGCTTCGTCGAGGGGGCGGCTGCGCGGCGCGAACCACTCGAAGCGGACGCTATCCTGCGGCCAGGCGGCGGTCGCGTCTTCGACCGCGGTCATCAGCCGCTCGGGGCCGCAGCAATAGACCACCGTGTCCGGCTGTGCGTCCGACAGACGGCCGGCAACGTCGAGCCGCGTTCCGGCCTGCGAGCTATGCAGCGAAACCTCGCCGCCGCCGAGCCTGCGGATCTCGTTAAGGAACGGCGCGTCTTCGTCGCGCTTGTTGCAATAGAGCAGTGTCCAGGGCGTACGCTTTGCCGTGGCGGCGCGCATCATCGTGATCAGCGGCGTGATGCCGATGCCCCCTGCAACGAACAGGTAGCGCGCCGCATCGACCAGCGGAAAATTGTTGCGCGGCAGGCTGACCTTGAGCAGTTCGCCGGGGCGCAGCCTGCGGTGGACGAATTGCGAGGAGGCGCCGCCGCTCACCGAGCGGATGCCGAGCCGGTAATGCGTCGTGTCGTCCGGATCGCCGCACAGGGAATATTGCCGCATCGTGCCGTCCGGCAGGAACAGATCGACATGCGCGCCCGGTTCGAAGGGCGGCAACGCGGCGCCCGCCGGCGATGCCAGTTCGAGCGACAGCACGCCCGGCGCTTCCCAGCGCATGGCGTTCAGACGTACCGGGATCTCGCCTTCGGCGCGCGCCGGCATCGGCGCCGCCACCGGCGCCAGGGTCAGTTCGGCAACAGAGTCCGCCATCGTCCGATCCTTACGCTGTGATCTGAGCCCATGGATGCGGCGCGCCGCTGAGGTCGCAATAGAGCGACTTCTGCGCCATCCAGGCGCGGATGCCCTCGCGGCCTTTCTCGCGGCCGACGCCGCTGTCCTTGACGCCGCCGAACGGCGTCGAGATCGAGAACTGCTTGTAGGTGTTGATCCACACGGTGCCGGCGTCGATGGCGCGGGCGACGCGCCACGCCTTGCGGAAATCATTAGTGTAGATGCCGCAGGCCAGACCGTAGCTGTTGTCGTTGCTCTGCCGGATCATGTCGTCCTCGCCGTCGAACGGCAGCACGGCGAGCACCGGGCCGAACACCTCCTCGCGGCAGAGGCGGGACGTATTGTCGAGGCCGGCGATAATCGTCGGGCGGTAATAGGTGCCGTTGTCGTAGACGTCGCCGCTCGGCCGTTCGCCGCCCGTCAGCACTTCGCCACCGTCCTCGCGGGCGCGGCGCACATGACCTTCGACCGCGTCGCGATGGCGCGGGCGGATGAGCGGCGCGACCTGGGTCGCAGCCTCGAACGGATGGCCGATGCGCAGCCGTTCGGTTGCCGCCACCAGCCGGGTAAGGAAGGCATCGTAGATGCGGCGCTCGACGAACAGCCGCGATCCGGCGATGCACGACTGCCCGGTCGAGGAGAACACGCCGAACAGCACGCCGGCGCAGGCGAGATCGAGGTCGGCGTCGGCGAACACGATGGTCGGCGACTTGCCGCCGAGTTCGAGCGAGACCGGCATCAGCTTGTCGGCGGCCTTGCGGGCGATATCGCGGCCGGTCTCGGTGCCGCCGGTGAACGACACTTTCTTGATCGCCTTATGCGTCACCAGCCGGTCGCCGACGATGGCGCCGGCGCCCGGCAGCGTGGAGAACAGGCCGCGCGGCAGCCCGGCGTCTTCGATCACGCGGGCGAGTTCGAGGCAGACGAGCGGGCTCCACGACGACGGCTTGAGCAGCACCGCATTGCCGGCGGCCAAAGCCGGCGCGACCTTCTGCGCGTCGGAGGCGATCGGCGAGTTCCACGGGGTGATGCCGGCAGTGACGCCGAGCGGCTCATGCACCGAGATGGTGAGATAGTTGCCGCGCGCCGGGGTCAGCGCGTCTTCCATGGTTTCGAGCGCCGCCGCCATGTAGCGGAACGTGCCCGACGCGCTCATCGCCAGCGCCCGCGTCTCGGTCAGCGTCTTGCCGGTATCGCGCGACTGCACGCGCGAGATGCGGTCGGCGTTGTGCGCGATGCCGTCGGCGATGCGGTAGAGATAGGTCGCGCGCTCGTGCGGCAGCAGGCGGCGCCAGGCCGGGTCGTGCGCGGCGTCCTGCGCGCGCTCGATGGCAAGATCGACATCTTCGAGCGCGGCGCCGGGCAGCACCGCATTGACCGTGCCGTCGGCGGGAAAGGTGGAGACGATTTCGGCGCCGCGGCCGCGTCGCCATTCGCCGCCGATGAACAGCTTGTCCTGCGGAACGACAATCTGATCCATCTTGATCCCCCTAGGCTACGCTATCGCCTGATGGTTTGCCCGCCGCGCCGGCGGGCGGGCCGGCGAAGCTGCGGCTGAACGGGCCGATCGTCACCATGTCGACCTCGATGAGCTGCGGCCCCGGCGTCGCCATGGCGCGCTCGAACGCTGCATCGAACGCCGCAATCGTGTTGATGCGCTGATGCGGCAGGCCGACGGCGCGGCAAACCAGCGAGAAGTCCGGCGTCAGGATGTTGGAATAGACGTGGCGGCTGTCATATTGCGCGTCCTGGATGTTGCGGATCACGCCGTAGCCGCGATCGTTCATCAGCACGAAGACGATGTTGGCCTGCGCCTCGACGGCGGTGGCGAACTCGCCGATCATCAGTTGCGTGCCGCCGTCGCCGAGAAGCGTGACGGTCTTGGCGGCGCTCGCCATCGAGGCGCCGATGCCCATCGCCAGCCCCTGGCCGATGCCGCCGCCGAGCGCATGCACGCCCAGATGCGGCGCGGCGAGGCGGACATAGCGGTTGCCGAAGGTGCTGTTGGAAATCGTCACGTCGCGCACCCACGGATGAGCGCCTTCCTGCACGCGCCGGCTGAGCGTGTCGGCGAGCGACACATAGGGGCCGAGCCCGGCGCGCAGCGCCGTCTCGGCGGTGGCGCGGGTCGGAGCGATCGCGCCGAGGAACGTCGCGTCGGTGTCGAGCGTTGCCGGCAGCCGTGCGAGCAAGCCTTCGAGCACCAGCCGCGCGTCGCCGGTGACGAACAGATCGACCGGATAATTGCGTGCGCCCTGCGCCGGGTCGGCATCGATCTGCACCAGCCGCGGCAGCCGCATCTTGTTGTTCTGCGTCTCGTTGCCGCGCAGCCGCGAGCCGACGACGATCATCAGGTCGGCGCGGTCGTAGATGTCCTGCGCCTCGGGCGTCATGTTGAAGGCGCCGAGATTGCGCGGATGCCCCTCCGGCACGACGGCGCGGCCGTTGGTGCTGGTCACCGCGGCAAAGCCGCGCTCCACCAGTTCGGTCGCGGCCAGTGCCGCGCCGCGGGCGCCGCCGCCGAGCCACAGCAGCGGGCGGCGGGCGCTGCGGATGAGCGCCGCGAGCGTATCGAGCTGCCGCGGATCCGGGCTGCGCAGCGGCACCGGCGGCATGCCGGGAAGCGGCCGCACGGCGACCGACGCGCGCTGCACGTCGACCGGAATCTCCAGCGTCACCGGCCCGGTCGGCGCGGTCAGCGCCTCGACGGCGGCGCTGAGCAGCGTATCGACGGCGGCGGCCGGCTCCCACATGCGCAGATAGTTCTTGCTGATCGCCTTGAGCATGTCGGGTTGGCGCGGCACGTCGTGGATCGCGGCGCGGTCGCGGTCGACGAATTCGCGGTCGACCTGCGTGGTGATGTGCAGGACCGGCGATCCGGCGGTCAGCGCCTCGACCTGCGAACCGGCGGCGTTACCGGCGGCGGTGCCGGTCGAGGTGATGCAGACGCCGAGCGAGCGCGATACCCGCGCATAGGCATCGGCCATGTTCATCGCTCCGGCTTCGCCGCGCGCCGGGATGAAGCGGATGCGGCCCTGCCGCGCGATGGCGTCGAGGATCGGCATGTTGTGGATCGAGATGACGCCGAAGGCGGTAGTCACGCCGATATCGGCAAGCGCCCTGGCGATCGCATCGCCCACCGACTCGTGCGACGCGAGGCCGGGCTCGGTCCCGGATTTCGGGGACGTGGTGCGCTGGGCGAGGGTGACGTTCATGGGGTCGATCCAGATTTCAGATAAAACGCGACACGCCGCCGGAGACTTCGAGACTGGCGCCGGTGACGTAGCTTGCGGCCGGAGAGCCGAGGAACACGATGGCGCGCGCCGGCTCCTCGGGAACGCCGAGCCGCGCCAGCGGAATGTGCTTGCGGCGCGCCAGCGCGGCGAACCAGTCCTCGCGGCTTTGCGAGGCGTCGGCACGCGCTTCGTAGCGGCGCTGCCACTGGCCGGAATCGACAAGGCCGAGCAGTACGGAGTTGACGCGGATATGCGGCGCGAACTCGCTCGCCAGCGATTTGAGCAGGTTCTGCACGCCGGCACGCGCCGCCGAGGTACACACCATGTGCGGCTCCGGTTGCAGCGACAGCAGCGAGTTGACGCCGACCACCGCCGGCGCGTCGCTCGCCTCGAGCAGCGGGCGGAACGCGCGGATCGGCAGGATCTGGCTGAAGAACTTCAGTTCGAGTTCCTCGCGCCATTGTTCGTCGCTGGTCTCGGCGAAGGTCGAGACGCGGCCCTGACCGGCATTGTTGACGAGCAGATCGACGCGGCCGCCGCCCCATTTGCCGACTTTGCCCGCGAAGGCGTTGACGGCGTCCGCATCGCGTACGTCGCAGCATTCGGCAAGCAGCAGATCGGGCCGGGAAGGGGCAAGCGCCGCCTGCGCCGCGGCAAGGCGCTTTGCGTCGCGGCCGCAGATCGCCACCCGCGCGCCGTCGGCGAGGAGCAGCCGCGCCGTGGCAAGTCCGATGCCGGAACTGCCGCCGGTGACGACTGCGATGCGATTGGCGAGGCCGAGATCCACGATTGCTGTCCTGAAAAAAGTGTCCCGATCGTTTGCGCCGCTGATCAACTCACCGCGCGATTGTGCGGTGTCGCGATTTCCGTCGTCGTCGCCGGCCGGCCGTCGCCGCGCCAGCCCAATCGCTGCGAGATTTCCCCGGCGGCGTTGAGGACGCTGGCGGCGATCTGTGCGCGCCGCGCTGCGCCGGCGAAGTCGGTGGATTGGCCGCTGACATTGAGCGCCGCGACCGGCGTGTCAGTGGCATCGAAGATCGCTGCCGCGACCGAACTGATCCCGGCTTCGTAATTGCCGTCGCTCCAGGCAAGGCCGTTGACGCGGTCGGCCTCGATCTGCGCGTGCAACTGCGCCGGGGTGACGGCGGTGTGCGCGGTCACCGGCTTGAGCACCGCGTCGGCGCAAAGCCGGTCGATCCGTTCCGGCGACAGATAGGCGAGCATGATCCGCCCCATATTGGCGGCATGCGCGGGCAGGCGACTGCCGACGCGGATATTGCTGGCGAGGAGGATATGGTTGGGCACCCGGCGCACGAGATAGACGACCTCGTTGCCGTCGAGCACGCCCAGATGCGCCGACAGCCGCAGCGTTTCGGCAAGGCGGGTGAGAACCGGGACCGAGGTCTGCACCAGGTCCTCGGAGAAGAACGCCTGCGCGGTCAGGCCGATCAGGCCGATGCCGATGCGCCAGCCCTGTCCTTCGCTGCGCGGCTCGATGAACCGCTCGGTCGCCAGCGTATGCAGGAGCCGCAGCAGCGTCGTGCGGTTGATGCCGAGCGCGCGGGCGCTGCGCGAAATATTGGTGACCGGGTCGCCTTCCGCGATGTGCCGCAACAGCCGCGCCGCCCGCTGCACCGGCGGCGAGACATAGATGTCATCGGTCGTGGCGTCAGCTTTCGACATGAGTACGATCCCTTATCAGTTCGGCCAGCACGATGGCCATTTCGCCCGGCTGCTCTTGCGGCAAAGCGTGGCCGGCCCGCGCAATATCGTGAAAGCCGGCAGGGTTCTTCAGCGCGGCATAGGCGGCGCGCGCATTGTCCGGCGGGGTGATGACGTCATGCGTGCCGACGGCGACGCAAGTCGCGACCGTGATCCGCGCCGCATCGGCAATGAGATCGCCGGCGCCGAGCGCGTGCACCGCCTGCGCGTAGCCCGCCGGATCGACCGACGCCATTGCGGTGCGTACGGCGTCGACGACGTCCGGCCTGCCGGCGGCATCGCCGACGAGCCGCGCCGCGCGCTTGGCGGCGAAAGCCTGCGGTCCGAGCGCGGCGATCTCGTCGATGCGCGATTGCACATTGTCCGGCAGCGCCGCGCCCTTCGCCACACGATAGCCGAGCGCCGGCGACAGCAGCGCCAGCGCCGCCACGCGGTCGGGATGATCGGCGGCGAAGCGGGCGGCAAACAGCGCGCCGAGCGAATGGCCGGCGAGCACGATGCGCCGCAGCTCGAGCGCGTCGAGGAAATCCCGCAGCGCGGCGGCGTAGTCCTGCGGCGCCGGCGTGGCGCTCGCGAGCGCCGCGGAGCCGGCATAGCCCGGTGCGCTCCAGGCGATCGCATCGATGGCCGCCGGCAGCGCCGCGATCGTCGGCAGGAAACTGCGCGCATTGGAGCCGATGCCGTGCAGCAGCACCAGCGCCGGGCCGTTCGCCGGGCGGCGGAGAAAACCGATCCCGGCGGCGGTGTCGTGATGCACCCCGGCGTGCGTTTCGGCGATCTCTGCGTGCGCTGTCATTGCTGCGAGGGCCATCGCGTGATCGTCAGGGTCGCGGATTGGCCGTCGGCACGTCGAGCGCCCGCGGCACATAGTGCAGGACACGGTTTTCGATGCTGGTCACCGCCCAGTACATGACGATGCCGATCACGGTGAGCAGCGCGATGGCGTCGAACACCATGGCGGTGTTCGCCTGGCCCTGACCGAAGCTGATGAGATAGCCGAGGCCGACCTCGCCGCCGACCAGTTCGCCGACGGTGATGCCGATCACCGCCAGTGTCGCGCCGATGCGCAGGCCGGCGAGCAGGTTCGGCATCGAGAACGGCAGCATCACTTTCCAGAAAATCTTGGCGCGGCTCATATTGTAGGCGCGCGCCAGATTGACGAGATCGCGATCCATGACCCGCATCGCTTGCAGGACGTTGACGAGGATCGGGAAGAACACCACCAGGATGGTGACGATCAGCTTCGGCAGCGCATTGTAGCCGAACCACAGGATGAACAGCGGCGCGAACGCCACTTTCGGCGCGATCTGCAAAGCGAGGATATAGGGCGAGAGCACCTTCTCCCAGGTTGGCAGCAGGCCGAGCGCGTAGCCCGACACGGCGCCGAGCAGACCGCCGAGAATGAAGCCGAGCACCGCCATCGACGCCGTCGAGATGAAGTGGCCGAGCAGGTTCTCCTGGTGCCACATCCGCACCCCCTCGGAGACGAGGTCGGTGACGCGAGGAATGATGTATTTCGGCACTTCGAGCAGCGGCGGCAGATACTGCCAGGCCAGCAGCACGACGACGGCGAGCGTGATGCTCGCCGCCGGCACGGCCGCGTTGCGCCGCCAGAGTGCCCAATTCCATCCCGCGCGTGGCAGCGCGTCGTCTTCGCTGGTCGCAGACGTAGTGACGTTATCGGTCATGGCGGCTGCCCTGGTTTGTCAGCTCAGGAAGTCGTTGGTGTAAAGATCATTCACCGGAACCGCCGTCTGGATGATCTGGTTTTCGAGATAGAACTTCTGCACGGTGGCGAGCCGCTTCGGGTCGAACGTGCCGAGCGCGGAGGGCGGCTCGGTGCGGTAAACGTTGGCCACGTAGCGGCGCAGGATACGCTCCATCACCGCTTCCTTGCCGGCGTGCTGGGGAACCGCGGCGACGAAATCGCGCGCGGCCGCCGCCGGGTCGCTCATGCAGTCGCGCATGCCCTGCATCACCGCTTTGACGAAGCCGCGCACCACTTCGGGGCGCTCCTTGATGATCTTGTCGGAGGCGAGGATCGCCTGCGCCATCGCCGGGAAGGTCTTGTCGACCTCGAAATAATCGAGCGGGATGCCGGCGGTCTCGATCGTGTCCGCCCATTCCGGCACCGCCATGATGCCGTCGAGGGATTTGGCGATCATCAACTGGGTCACGCCGGCGGGGCCGACCGCCTGGATTTCCAGTTCGGTGCGCTTGATGTTGTTGGCGGCGAGCACCGCCAGCAGCGCGTAATAGCCGGTGTCCTGATAACCGATCACGCCGAGCTTCTTGCCGCGCAGGTCGGGAATGGTCTTGACGTTGACGTCCTTGCGGGTGGCGAGCTGGAACAGCGAACGCTGGCCGAGCTGCGCGACGCCGCGCACCGGCAGGTCGTTCGGCCGCACGATCATCGATGTCTCGCCGACGCCGCCGCCGAGGTCGACATTGCCGACCGCCACCTGCTTGGCGACGTCGGCGCCGCCGCGGCCGGTCTGGAACGTGACGGCGAGGTTGTTCGCTTCAAAGTAGCCACGCTTCTTGGCCACCTGGAACGGCATGAAGGCGGGCAGGAACGCCGGAGCGGGGAACAGATAGGTCATTTGCGCGGGCGCGGCGAAAGCCGGGCGGATCGCCGCCGTCGCCAAAAGTCCGCCGATCGCCGTGCGCCGTGTGATCTTCATTGCAGTTTCCCCTCCAAAAAAAGGCCGATCGCCGTTCATGCGTCGAGCCGGTTATCGATATGCAGTGCGTGGAATAGATGCGCGACGATCTCGCTGGCGCGCTGGGTGGCGAGCCGCGCGATCGGATTGTCGCGATCGGGCAGGCCGACATTGATTTCTTCGACGATGCGGCCGGGCCTGTCGCTCATCACCAGGATGCGGTCCGACATGGCGACCGCCTCGGACAGATCGTGGGTGATCAGCAGCGTCGTCAGGCCGGAGCCGGCGATCGTTTCGGCAAAACTCTTTTGCAGGATGAGCTTGGTTTGCGCGTCGAGCGCGGAGAACGGCTCGTCGAGCAGCACGACGTCGGGATCGATGGCGAGCGTGCGCGCGAGCGCGGCGCGTTGGCGCTGGCCGCCGGAAATCTGGTAAGGATAGCGGTCAGCGAATTCGAGAAGACGGCAGCGCTTGAGTTCGCGCATCGCCCGTTCGCGCCGCTCGGCGGCGCTCAGATTGCGCGCCTCGAGACCGAACTCGACATTGTGCAGCACCGTCCGCCACGGCAGCAGCAGATCCTTTTGCAGCATGAAGCCGACGCTGGCGTTCGGGCCGGAGACCTCGACGCCGTGCAGCACCACCGTGCCCTCGCTCGGCCGGTCGAGCCCGGCGACGAGATTGAGGAGCGTGCTCTTGCCGCAACCGGAGGGGCCGACGATCGAGACGAACTCGCCCTCGTCGATGTGGAAGCTCAGATTGCGCACCGCGGTGAATGGCGCGGCCCCGGCGATACGGTTGGGGAAGCGGCGGGCCACATTGTTCAGGGTCAGGACGTTGGAGGCTTGTGTAGACACAACTACCGCTCCGTGCTCTTCGTTCGTATTTGAACGAATAGTTCGTCGTTTAGACAATTAAGACCTCTTAATTTTTCAAAGTCAACTGCCTCGGCAACACTGTTGCGGCTGCCAGCCGCCCGCGGCGGAGCAGGAAGCGCGATTTTCCGGTGCGACTTTCGTGAGTTAGCGGAAAGCGGCGGCGGCTTAACTTTTTTGCTTGAAAAATTAAGTTTTATATTGTATACGGAGTTTAATATACAAAACAAGCTGGTGAGGCAACGTAGGGCAATGGCGAACCGCTTGAAAAAGCAGCCATCTTCCGCCCATGCCGACGGGCAGGCGGTCGATCAGCGCTATCTGGTGCCGGCGCTGATCCGCGGGCTCGAAATCCTGCGCACCTTGTCATCCGACCGCCGGCCGTTGACGCTTTCGGAAGTCGCCGCGGCGCTCGGGGTGACCCGGTCGTCGGCCTATCGGCTGCTCTATACGCTCGGCTATCTC
>Ga0182735_1001033_pt1 | contig 19662 bp, 18 predicted proteins | sample eDN5th30CKraftMG_FD_128524 | JGI IMG/M metagenome (GOLD analysis project Ga0182735, IMG submission 128524) | Enriched Miracle-Growth compost microbial communities from Emeryville, California, USA - eDNA 5th pass 30_C Kraft MG (version 2) (version 2) ...
CTTCAGACTTCAGACTTCAGACTTCAGACTTCAGACTTCAGACTTCAGGCAGCGATAATAATTTTTCTTTCTGCCAGGCTGTCGATATCTTCGTCGGAATAACCGAGTTCCTGCAGTACAGCGCGTGTGTCCTTCCCGATCTCACGCTTCCCTGCCCAACGGACTTCACCCGGTGTGCGCGAGAACTTGGGCGGGATAGCCGGCATGCGCATCTTGCCCAAATCTTCGTCGAGATGCTCGTACAAGGATCCCACCGCCTTCACGTGCGGGTCCTCGAAGAACTGCGCGACATCATTGATCGGCCCCGTTGCTACCTCGTGCGCCTGCAGGATGGACAAGGCTTCATCCAAGGTGTGGCGACGCGCCCATTCGGACATCATCTCGTCGATTTCATCCGCACGCGCGGCACGCTCTTGATTCGTGGCGTAGGCGGGATCCTGTGCAAGTTCAGGGCGGCCAATCGCACGGAAAACCCGCCGTGCGATGGAATCCGTGGTGGCAGACACCACCAGCCACCGATCATCCGCTGTCTGATAGGCATTGCGGGGTACCGACGACTTGGAGCGATTACCCCTACGCTGCATGACGTCGCCGAGCTGATCGTAGTTCAGGACCATATTGCCCATGAGCGCGAGCAAGGACTCATAGAGACTCAGCTCGATTTCCTGCCCCAGCCCCGAACACTGTTTCTCGATGGTGGCCGCCAGAATGCTCTGGACGCCGAACAGCGCCGTGACCTGATCTGCGATGGGAAACTGCAGCAATGAAGGCGGGCCATCCGGCTGGCCATTGGTATAGACCATGCCGGAGAACGATTCCGCCAGCGTGCCGAACCCGGGAAAATCGCGGTAAGGCCCTTGCCGCCCATATCCGCTGATGTGAAGCATGATCAGGCCCGGATTATCCTTGGAGAGCGAGGCATAATCCAGACCCCAGGATTCCATCTTCCCGGGGCGGAAGTTTTCGACAACGACATCGGCCGCCGCAATGATGCGACGCATGATGTCTGCCCCTTCACGGTGCCTGAGGTCGAGGCTCACCAGGCGCTTGTTGCGGGCCGTGAACTTCCACCATAAAGAGACACCATTCTTCTGGGCACCCAGCCGGCGGACGTCATCACCCGCCAAAGGCTCCACCTTGATAACATCGGCGCCCAAATCACCCAGCATCGCCCCAACGACCGGACCCGCAAAGATGGACCCGACGTCGACAACACGCAGGCCATGCAATGGACTCTTGCTTGTGGATTGCATCACCGCCTCGCCCATTCAATTGACCGCCAGGCCAGCGTCCCGGACCACCTTGCCCAGCACCTTGTTGGCGTTCTCCAGATAGCGGGCAAATTCAGCCGGTGTACCGCCGATGACTGAATAGCCGTTTGCCTTGATATAGCGTTCATCAAAGGCAGGATCCTTGATGATCGCGTCGACATCCGTAGCGATCTTCTCGATGATGGGTTGTGGCGTACCCTTTGCGACGGCTAACATCATCTTGAACGATACGGCGTCTACAGCGCCATAGCCCTGCTCTTTCGCGGTCGTGACACCCGGGAACATATCGCTTTGAGCAGGACCGGTGATGGCGATTGCCTTGATCTGCTTGTTTTCCAGGCTGGTCTTCGCCAGGTGGGGCGGCAGCCAGGCGGAATCAAGACGGCCGCCGATCAGATCAACGGTAACGGCGCCGCTACCCTTGTAGGGAATATGGTTGAATTTGTAGCCGCCCGCCGCATCACCCAGGATGCGCATGCGGAATTCCGATGGGCTGCCAATCGCTTCAGAGCCGTAAGTGACTTCGTCTGGCTTCTTGTTGGTCAGCGCGAGCAACTCGGCAATGTTATTCACCCCGGTCTGTGTATTCACGACCAATACGCCAAACCCTTCGGCGAGCTGGATGACCGGGCTCAGGTCCGAAGCCTTGTAGGGCAGGTCTTTCTTGGTGAGATGATTCACCACGTAGGCCGCGTCACTCGCCAACAGAATGGTGTAGCCGTCCGGCTTGCTGGCGGCGACCGCAGCGGCAGCAATGCCCTCGCTGCCACCCGGCTTGTTTTCGACAATGACGGGCTGGCCCCATTTCTTGGACAGGGCCTCGCTCAGCGCGCGGGCGACCACGTCGGTGATGCCACCTGGGCTGTAGGGAATGACCAGCTTGACGGGCTGCGTCGGGTAATTCTGGGCGGAAGCGAGCGGAGCAAGGGCGAGCACGGCCACGCCCAAACACGCTTTCTTCAAGAAAGCCATAACCTTCATGTTGTCTCCTCAGTTGCTTTATAGATGTTCTTTTTTGGAAAGCGGGTACTTTCCGGCGTAGGCATTGGAATGCCTACGCGACAGGCAGCGACTTTACTCTTGCGGGGGCACAAATGGATAGGGGAGCGCGGGGCCATCCTTGTAAGGCAGGGCCACCACGGCGGTGCCAGGTGTCGATTCCTTGCCTTCCGCGTTGCGAATGCCCAATTCAAGGTCCACGAGCCCATAGTCCTTCGTGCGCCGCACGTTGGTCACGCGGCCCCAGACTTCCAACGACTCGCCCACGATATTCATCGCGCGGAACTGAAAATTGACCTTCCAAACCCAGCCCGATGCCCCGACCCAGTCCTTGAGCAGCTGCACAATGAACTGCTGTTTGAACGACCCGTTGACCAGCAGGCCGGGCAGTTTGTCATGGCCGGTGGCGAAGGGCAGGTCGTAATGGATCTTGTGCCAGTTTTCCATGGCCGAAGACCAGCGCATCAGATGTGCCGTCGTGAGCGGCCCCTTGTGAAGCACGGGCAGCTCGTCTCCCGCTTTGACGTCGTCAAACCAAACCACAGCACTCATCCCCGTCTCCGAATCAAAGTCTTCCGATAGCGCATGAGCGGCTCACCGCTCTCGGTTGTGTACAGCGTATCCACGATCACCAGCAGCATCGGGCCACTCTTGGACATGCGTTCGGTGATGTCGACATAACGCGCCTGCTGGTACACCGTCTCGCCGTGTTCGGCATGGCGGAAGAACTCGACTTCGGCACCGCCGTTCAGCAGCGCAAAGCCGTGCAGCGGCAACTCGGGCAGGCCGTTCGACACGCCAGACACCGCACCGTCGAAGTCGGGATCTGACGCCCGTTCGGTCAGGTAATCGGGGGAATCGAAGGGAGCCCGGAACATGAATACGGGGTACAACGGGGGCGCGATGGGGCGGCCGCCCGCCACGTCTGGGTGGCCTTTATGGTAGGCCTCATCCCGATCCATGATGGCTTGTGCGTAGCGGCGCACAGCGCCGGCTTCAATGACGTCACAAGCTGCTATTCGGGGCCCTTCCACCCCGATATAGCTTCGAACTTCGTCGGTTAAAAGTGTCAATCCAGCCTCCTCTTTATCCGCTTTGCGAATTGCATAGTTGCTATATGCATGATACTAAGCAAATTCGATCGCCTTCGCAATAGTTTTTGCGGGCAGAAAACGGCCCCTAAATTTGCATAGTGAGTACAATAGCCACCGCTATCGCAACTCGCGTTATGTGCGACTCAAGAGAACACATGGCTACACAGACTCGTAAACAAACCACCGAACGCGCATCTAAAAAAGCGCCGGCCAAAGACCGTCAATTCGTGACCGCCCTTGCCCGTGGCTTGCAGATATTGGGGTGCTTTACTGCCGAGCGCCCCGAACTCAGTGGCTCCGAGTTGTCGAAAATGACGGGCATTCCTCAACCAACGGTATGGCGGCTCTGCCATACCATGCTGAAGGTCGGAACACTGGTTGCGGTTTCGGGCGACAAGTTGCGGCCCAGCATTGCAGCACTGCAGCTTGGCCATAGTGCAGTGAGCGGATTGAGCATCATCGAGCTGGCCCGCCCGCACATGCAGGAGATTGCCGACGAGGTCGGCGGCGCCTGCGGTCTGGCCGTGCGCAACGGACTTGAAATGGTGTTCGTCGAACGATGCGAGAGCAAGAACCAGCTCCACATGAACCTGCGCTCGGGCTCTGCCCTGCCCATCGCTACGACCGCACACGGGTGGGCCTACCTGGCAGGCTTGGCACCGCACAAGCGAAATGAGATCATGGCTCAGCTCGATGCGGAAGCACCCGCCCTATGGCGCCCGGCGCGAGAGCAGTGCCTGCAGGCGCTACAGGAGTATGACGAGCATGGCTACGTGCTGAACCTGGCCGTGTTCCACCCGAACTACAACACCGCTGCGGTGCCCATCATCGCCCCCGACGGCAATGTCGTCTACACGCTCAACTGTGGCGCGAGCAAGGAATCGCTTCCCCCCGCCACGCTACGCAAGAAGGTGGGGCCGCGGCTGATTTCACTCGCCAATTCCCTGCAGCACCTTTTTGCAATCAAGAAGTGATACTGCAAGTCTTTGCTACCCATAACCAAGGAGGTTTGACACGATGAACATCAACCTGATCACCGAGGACGCACAAACTATCTCGGCGTATTGCGCAGGAGACGAAAACTCCAAGCGCGGCCTGGTCGTGTTGCAGGAGATCTTTGGCGTGAATAGCCACATCCGCAATGTATGTGACCGGTTTGCCCAGGAGGGGTACTACGTCATCGCCCCCGCGCTGTTCGATCGCGCAGAAAAGAACGTGGAACTGGGCTATACGGGCGACGATGTGCAGGCCGGCCTGGCACTGCGCTCTAAGGTGGCCCTTGAGGACACCCTGAAGGATATCGATGCCGCCATCAAACACCTTGACGATCGGTCCGTCGCCATTGTCGGGTACTGCTGGGGTGGCGCCTTGGCGTGGCAGGCTGCTGCCAAGCTGGGTGGGCTGAGTGCAGCATCCTGCTGGTATGGCGGCGGCATTGCACAGGCGAAAGACCTTACCGCCCGCATCCCGGTCCAGATGCACTTTGGCGACCAGGATGGATCCATTCCCATGGCTGACGTCGAAGCCATCCAGGCAGCACAGCCCGGCGTCGAGCTGCACGTCTACCAAGGCGCGGGCCATGGCTTTGGTTGCGACCAACGCGGCTCCTTCAACGAAGCGGCCTACAAGCTCGCGCAAGAGCGCACCCTGCGCTTCTTCGACGAGCATTTGGCGTAAGCGGACCCCAATCCTATGTTCTGAAAGGCGATCTTTGATCGCCTTTTTTTCTGCTTCGATTCCGGCACCCTAAGGTCCCCGGGGCTTGCATGTCGTCCGAAATTCCGATAAGTTATTCCCATAAAGAATAATTTATTCGCACACCGAATAATAAAGTGCGAGAGGGACACAATGACGGACACCGGCTTATTCTCGCCCTTGCAATTGCGCGACCTCACGTTGCGCAATCGCATCGTGCTTGCACCCATGCTCACCTATCAGGCGCGCAATGGTCATTCCACTGACTGGCACCTTGCCCACCTCGCGAAATTCGCCGTGGGCGGTGCGGGCTTAGTATTCATGGAATCGACGAAGGTCGACCCCCGGGGATGCACGACCGCCAATGACCTTGGATTGTGGAAGGATGACTTCATTGCGCCACTGCAGCGAATCACCCGCTTGATCAAGGAGTACGGCGCCGCAGCAGGAATCCAGTTGGGCCACTCCGGGCGCAAGGCACGCAACACGCTGCCATGGTTGGGTCGGCAGCCGGCGGAAGACCTTCCCGGTGTGGATCACGGTGAGCCGTGGGAAATCATTGCGCCCAGTGCCATACCTCACGCACGCGGGTTTCCTGTACCACGCGAGATGACACTGGCTGATATTGCCGAACAGATCGATTTATGGGAAAAGGCAGCGCGGCGCGCTGATGCCGCCGGCTTCGACGTGCTGGAAGTCCATGCCGCCCACGGGTACTTGCTGCACCAGTTCCTCTCCCCCCAGGCGAATCAGCGCACCGACGCCTACGGCGGCACACCTGAAAACCGCATGCGCTTCCCCCTGGAAGTGATTCGGGTTGTCCGCCACGTCTGGCCCGCGCACAAGCCACTATTCTGTCGCATCTCGTCGATTGATGAGGCCGGCTGGACCCTGGAAGACAGCCACGGGTTCGTGCGCGCCATCGTGGCAGAAGGCGTCGATGTGATCGATTGCAGTGCGGGCGGCATGACGGCGCAGTCCATTACCGAGCCTGGCCCCAAGCCCAGCCTGGGATACCAAGTTCCTTTTTCACATAGCGTCCGAACGGAAACGGCGGCCCGCACCATGGCTGTGGGGCTCATCATCCACGCGGACCAGGCCGACGCCATTATTCGGGATGGCTCGGCGGACCTGGTCGCTCTGGGCCGCGAGCTGCTCTACAACCCGAACTGGCCCCTGGATGCCGCCAGCAAGCTGGGGCTGGAGAACGCCTTCTCCGTCGTGCCTTCCAACTACGGTTACTGGCTTGAGAAACGCGCCAGGGCAGGATTCGCGCAGGCGACGTCCACCTGGCCCCGCTCATAGATCTTCCTGCGCCAACCCGACTTCTGTCGCACTAGAAAAAATTTTGTCTGTTTTGAAACGAATCAATAATTCACGAGGCAAATTATATGCAGCCTAACACTGCCTTCCGTCCCGCCGAAGCCGATTCCTCGCTGCCGCTTGCGGGTCTGAAAGTCATCGAAATCGGTGTCGCTATGGCGGGCCCGTTTTGCGCCATGATGCTGGGCGACTATGGTGCCGACGTCATCAAAATCGAACGCCCCGGCGACGGCGACGACAGTCGCTCCTGGCCCCCTTACTTCCATGGCTCGCTTGGCTACTACTACGCCTCGGCAAACCGCAACAAGCGCTGCCTTGCGCTTGATCTGAAAAGTCCGGAAGGCGTGAAGATCGCCACGCAGCTGCTCAGCGAAGCCGATGTGCTCGTGACCAACTTCCGCTCGGGCGTGCTGGACCGCCTGGGGCTGGGCTGGGAGGTGCTTTCCGAGATCAACCCGCGCCTCATCTACTGCTCCATCAGTGGCTTTGGCAGGACGGGCCCGCTCGCCGCCCAGCCCGCGAACGATTTGTTCATGCAGGCATATTCGGGCGGTATGAGCATTACGGGTGAGCCCGGGGGCAGCCCGGCAAAAATGGGGATCTCGATCGCCGATATCGGTGCCGGGATGTTCGCCACCATCGGCGTCTTGACCGCACTGCAGGCGCGCGAACGCACCGGACGTGGTCAACGGGTGGATACCTCGTTGCTCGAGGGCCAGATTTCGATGCTGGCCCACTTCCTCACCCGGTTTTTCTCCAGTGGCGAAGTTCCGGGACGTAGCGGTAGCGGCGCGCTGAGCAGCCCCATCTATCGCGCTTATGAGTGCAGTGACGACTGGATCGTGATCTCGGCGTTCAACCAAAAGATGTGGCGTTCGCTTTGCGAAGTGCTGGGCAAGCAGGAATGGATCGACGACGAGCGCTTCCATAACGCCCAGGCGCGAACGCAGAATCGCGACCTGATGATTTCCCTGATCTCCGACATCGTGAAACATCACCCGGTGAAGTACTGGGAAGAGCGGCTGATCGCTCAGGGCGTACCCTGCTCGCCGGTCAATCGTATCGACAAGGTCGTGTCCGAAGAACAGGTCCATGCCTGCCAAATGGTTCAGGAAATCGAGCTGCCGGACCTGGGCACCATGCACATGGCGGGGTTGCCCATCAAGCTCGGACAGACGCCGGGCGATGTGCGTCTTCCCCCGCCACGGCTGGGCCAACATACGTCGGAAATTCTGTTGGGGCTGGGGCTTTCGCAAGAAGAAATCGAGCGCTTGGAAAACGCGGCGATCGTGGAACTGGATCAAGGCTGGCTTCGCCAGGCTATCGAGACCACAGCCGATGCCAAAAACTAACCAAGACCTGCCATGCCTAAACTAACCCATGAGATCAGTGTTGAAGTAAGCGAAAAAGACATGCTCGGGGAGTGCCCCATGTGGCACCCTACCGAGCACACCCTCTACTGGGTCGATACACGTCGACCCGCGCTGCGGAAGCTGGAAAAAGACGGTTCTGTTCGTACCTGGCAATTGCCCACCAATATCGGCTCCTTCGTTTTCCGCCGGGATGGGAATCTCATCGTGGCACTCAAGACGGGCTTCCATCACATGGACCTGTCGACCGGTGAGCTGACATTGATTGTCGACCCGGAACCCCATCTACCTGAAAATCGACTCAATGATGGCCGGTGCGACTTCCAAGGCCGCTTCTGGTGCGGAAGCCGGGATCCCAGCAACGATAATCCGGGCGGATCGCTCTACCGACTGGATCCGGATGGCTCCGTACAGAAGATGGATACCGGCGTCATTGTCGCCAATGGAACGGCCATCACGCCGGAGGGGGACACCCTGTATTTCGGTGACAGCCGCGGCGAAACGGTGTGGAAATACGATCTGGATACGGCGACCGGCGCGCTCTCCAACAAGCGCATCTACCTGCAAACGGAAGGGCTGCCTTGGCGCGTCGACGGTGCCACCTGCGACTCCCAAGGCAATTATTGGTGCGCCCTGGTGGGCGGAGGGGCCGTGGGTTGTTTCGATGCGCAAAGCCGTCTGATCCGAATGATCCCCTTGCCCGTCTCGCATCCGACCATGTGCAACTTTGGTGGTCCCAATCTGGACGTTCTCTACGTGACAAGTTCCAGCGTGCTTGTTCCCGAAGAAGAGCGCGAACAGCAGCCGCTGGCGGGCTCGGTCTTCGCCATCCGGGGACTGGGTGTACGTGGAACGCCGGAGCCGTTTTTTGGCGCTTGATTGCGCCCTTCACTCACTCATCAGGGCTGGACAATGAACGCTCCAAAGAATGAATTCAAGGCCCGCCTGGCGGCGGGTGACACACTGATCGGCTGCTGGGCAGCCTTGACCGCTCCGGTAGCCATGGAGATTACCGCTGCGGCGGGATTCGACTGGGTCCTGATCGATGGAGAGCACGCTCCGAACGATTTGCGCACGACGCTGGCCCAGCTTCAGGTATCCGCAGCGTTTCCAGGCCATTCTGTCGTCCGGCCGCCCCATCTGGAGCCCTGGCTGATCAAGCAGTATTTGGATATCGGTGCGCAAACCCTGCTCGCTCCCATGGTCGACACGCCCGAACAGGCGCGGGCCCTGGTCTCGGCAACTCGCTACCCGCCTGAAGGCATTCGGGGGGTGGGCGCCGCCTTCGCCCGGGCCTCCGCATATGGTGCACGCACGCAATACATATCCACGGCCAACGACGAAGTCTGTATCCTGGCGCAAGCCGAAACCACCGTCGCGCTGAGCAATCTGACCGAGATCGCCAGTGTGCCCGGCATCGACGGGGTGTTCATCGGGCCGTCGGATCTCGCCGCATCCATGGGCTATCCTGGGCAGCCGGCACATCCAGACGTACAACGCGCCATCCTGGATGGAATTGCCGTCATCAAGGCATGTGGCAAGGCTGCGGGCATCCTCTGCATGGATCCCGTGCTTGCCAAGACCTATATTTCTGCTGGGGTGCAATTCATTGCTGTAGGCTCCGATGTTTCGACCCTGGCCAAGGGGCTGACCGCGCTGGGAGCCCAGTTCAAGAATGCACCCCTTACGGAGCCTGCTGCCAGCGTTAATTGAGTTGGCCTGAAGGCCGGCGGGCGGCGTAGCTGCTCGCCGGGCTTATGTCGGGCCCAGTCATAACGCTTTTGCAAGGCTCATCGGCATAGGGGGTCTCCGTTAAAGGAGACACCCCTGCCACACCACCCGGCGTGCGGGTCCGCACCGGGCGGTTCGAGGGCTTGAGGTCACGACAGTCGTGGCACCCCCAGCCGGTCGAAGTACGCAATCGCCAATACGCGCTTGATGACACCGTCGCTGTTGCGCCACCAACGGTGACAGTTACCTGCCACCTGTTTGGCCACATCGTCTGATGCCCCTAGCGCTTTCAGTTCCCGATGGATCGTCTTTGGCCTTTTCCACTGACGCAGCTGGATAGCCCTCAGACGATGGCGCAGCCATTCATCCAGCCCACGCCAGACGCCTGGTGTCTGCGCCATCCCGAAGTACGCCTTCCAGCCCAACAGGTAGGGCCGCAGTTTATCCACCACTTGCGCCATGCTGCGCCCGCCCGAGCGGCGCGTCAGTTGCCTTATGCGGGCTTTGAAGTTTTGCAGCGGCTTTTGCGCTACCTTGCATTTGACTTCTCTGCCCTTGGCCACCCACAGCGCGTACCCGAGGAATTTGCGCCCGAAGGCGCTGGCTACCGCGCTCTTGGCTTCGTTGATCTGAAGCTTCAAGTTCACGTACAGCCTCCTCAGGTACGGGTAGGCCATCACCCGTTCGCCAGCCTTCTTGCTGCCTACGTAGACGTTGCAGTCGTCGGCATAGCGCGCAAAGCAGTAGCCCCGCGCTTCCAATGCCTTGTCCACCTCGTCCAGCAGCACATTGGCCAGCAGCGGACTGAGCGGCCCGCCTTGCGGCGTGCCCAGATGGCGATCAACCACCACCCCACCATCCATAATCCCGGCGTTCAGGTACGCCCGCACCAGCCGGATCACACCAGCGTCGTCGACGCGTCTATTGAGCCTGTCGATCAGGATGTCGTGGTTGACCCGGTCAAAGAATTTGGCCAGATCAACGTCCACCACCACGCGTTTGCCCGATTGAACGTACGCTCGTGCGGCCTTAACCGCATCGTGCGCCCGTCGCCCCGGTCGGAACCCGTAGCTGTGCTCGCTGAAGGTCGGGTCGATCAGTGGTTGCAGCACTTGAAGCAGTGCTTGCTGGATCAGCCGATCCGTCACCGTCGGGATACCCAACTCACGTTGGGTGCCGTCCGGTTTGGGAATCATGACTTTGCGCACCGGACTGGGCCGGTAGCGCCCCTGCAACAGCGATTGGCGGATGTCCGGCCAACGCGTTCGCAGTGTCTGGGCCGTCTGCTCGATGTCGAGCCCGTCCACCCCTGCCGCGCCTTTGTTGGCCTTTACACGCTTCCATGCCAATTGCAGGTTCTGTCTCGTCAGCATCGCCGCCAACAGGCCACCCGGGCCTGTCGGTGGCGTTGCCGACCCTGTGTCCGGGTGTTCACGTGGCGGGCCGCCGGCTTCGTCGCTGATGAGATCACGCACGGCTTCACCGTGCGCTACACACACCCGCCCGGGTTGCCCCGGCATCTGACGCATGGCCTTTGACATCACACGTGTCCTCAGTCACTCACTCTCGTTCGGTCCTTCGCACTTGCCTTCTGGCCTGCCCGGCCCCGGCGCCTGCTACTACGACCTCTGCTGACTTCTCGCTCCGGCAGGGCCGTCGCCCTTTCGGGCACAAGGCGAGATCTCCCCAGGTAAGACCGCACACCTTCATCGCACAACCGCCGCATCTACGCCGCTTCGCCTTGGTCACAAGAGCTTCGAGGTCTATGGCCCTCTCGCCCTGCTTGGCAACGCCTTCTATGCAGTTCTTGTTCATCGGCTCGCGATTTACGCTCCACGCTTCCTTCCCACGCTCGGTCGCCCTCACGCAGTTGCGCTTCACTTCGCTCGTTGTGACCAACTCGCGGCGGGACTTGCACCCGCAGGCGTGCGCCCATGCTGGGCGCACAACAGAAAATGCCAGGGCTCGCACCCTGGCATTTCACTTTGGTCGCCCAAACTAGATTAGATCGCGTTCGGTACCGTACCAATACGAACCTGCCCTACCTTGTCCAGAAGCACAGAGGCGATTGTGCGACGGTGCTCGGCCGAGGTGCCGCCACGCAGGCTCCATGAGCCGACCCGGCGATACCAGAGGTTCAAGTCGAACTCCAACATGAAGCCCATGCCGCCATGGATCTGCTGGGCTGAGCGGCACACCATCATGCACTGCTCGTTAGCGAAAGATTTCGCCTGCGCAACATTCATACGATGCGGCAGCTTCTGATCCATGCGCCACAAGGCTTCGCGTGCCAGCATGGTCGTACCATCAACGGCATTGAGCATGTTGGCGCACATATGCTGGATCGCCTGGAACGCCCCAATGGGCTGCCCAAAAGCGACACGCTCCTTGGCATGCTCCACTGCCATGGCGAGCGTATGACCGGCCGCGCCGGCCATCTGAGAAGCGTACAGGACAGACGCGAGATCCATCATCCGGATTGCGGCGGCGCCTTGGTCGCCCGGCTGGCCGATGCGAGCGCTCGCCGGCACCCTGACATTGTCGAAGTGCACGATTGCCTCGGCGTCCTTCGCCATCGGAGCAAGCGTGTCTTGGGACACGCCCTGTGCATCGGTCGGCACCAGCGCAACGCCCAGCTCGCCATTGTCGGCATCGCGATAAATGACGGCGCATTGCTGCGATACAGGGAAGGCGTCGACAAAGCCCTTCACGCCGTTCAGCACCAATTGATCGCCTTCGACTTTGCCCTCGACACCGACGCGCTCGGTCGTCCACCGCCCCAGGCGGTCAACAACCGCGTGGCTCAGGATGAGCTGCCCGGCCATCACGTCCTTCAACCGTTCACGCTGCTGGGCACTGCCATATTGGTCGATCACCAAAGCCGGCACCATCGTGGCATGCAGCGGGATGGGCGCAATGTTCTTGCCAGCAAGCTCGAATAACAGAGCCAGGTATGAGAGCGGAAGGCCTTGCCCGCCGACATCTTCGGACAGGCAAAGCTGCAACCAGCCGTTTTCGGCGAACTTGCGCCACAAATCGAGTGAATAAAAAGTCGCGTCGCCCTCGACCTTGCGTACTAGCGTCGGCGAGCATTCTCCCGCCAGGAACTCGGCGGCCGCTTCCTTGATTTCGATTTCCTGATCGTCCAGCAAAAGATCCATGTTTCCTCACCCCTTTATTTATTTGGCCGGCCGTGGCAGACCTAATCCGTTCCGGGCCACCTGGTCACGCATGACCTGAACGCTGCCGTGATTGATGGTCGACTGGTAGGCGCCCAGGAGGTTGTGCGCGAACACACCCTTTTCGATGGCGTCCACCGACCCATTCATCAGCTGTGCATGAGGCCCAAGTATTTGAGTGATGGCTTCCGTCGAGCGCACGCTGTGCTCGGGAGCAAAGACCTTTTCTGCGGAACCTTCGTAGGTGAATTTCCCGCCATGCTGCTCGATACTGATGCTGCGCATCGTCATGAGACGGCAGACTTCGGCTTCTGTCCACATCTCGGCGATCTTGTCGCGGACCTGTGCATCGTCACGAAGCATGTCCTGCAGTTCACCCTCGGCCTGCAACCAATTGACGATGTCCTCGTCGCGCTGCACCGACATCAGGTAACGGAATGCCCCAACGCGGTCCAGGTTCAGCCCGCGGCGTGCGACATCCCAGCCGCCCCCTTCTTCACCCAACAGGCAGGACGCCGGCACTTCGACGTTGTCGAGGAACACTTCGTTGGTGCGTTCTTCGCCATAGGTCGTGCCAAAGGGCGCTTTGGGATTGTTCTGGACCGTCCACAGCGGGCGCACCGTGAGTCCCGGAGTGTCCATCGGGACCAATAAGATGGACAGCCCCCGGCTACGTGTGGAGTTGGGATCCGTACGCACCATCAGGAAAATATGCGTGGCGCTCTGGGCGTTCGTCGTGAAGATCTTCTGGCCATTGATGATGTACTTGTCACCGACACGCTCTGCACGGCAGCGAATCCCGGCCAAGTCGGTTCCACATCCCGGCTCGCTGTAGCCCTGGCAGAAGATGATCTCGCGGCGAATCGCACCCGGCACGAATTGCTCTTTTTGCTCGGGCGTACCGAAAGCCAGGATGGCCGGCGCGCCCGTGCCGCCACCTAAGATAATGCCGGTGGCACGATAGAATTCTTCTTCAATAACGAATTGCGCCGTGCGGGTGCCGCCGCCACCACCGTATTCAACGGGCCAGCTCCATGCAAACCAACGTCGCTGGCTCACCTTGTCGTAGAAATCACGGACCAACGGCCCCCAACCTTCCCCGCGGCGTCCGGCCGCGTATTCCGCCCGCACTTCATCAGTGAAATGCTCTGCCAGGAAAGCCTGCACTTCGGCGCGCAGCTGCTCTTCCTCCGCCGTGAACGAAAAATTCATCCTCTTCCTCCTTGTTTCGTGTTCTTGCCCTAGTCTGCGTACTTCCCGGTGAGCTGCGGCGTGGTCGGTCCTTCCAGCTTGAGCTCCGCATGTTCGAGTCGGGTGCGGCGCGCCCAGGTGCGCTTCAGGTCGTCCCGCACGTTGACATGCAATCGGCCCAGGCCTTCGACTTCCAGCTCGATCTGATCGCCGTCCTGGAAGGGATTCAGGCCGCGGTGATTCGTACCGGTGGCGATCACATCGCCAGGCTCCAATGTCTGGACGGCGCTGCACCACTCGATGCAACGCGGGATCTTGTGCGCCATGTCGTCCGTGTTGAACGATTGCATCAGCGTGCCGTTATTCCATAGCCGAACGGGGAGGCGATGCGGATCCTCGATTTCATCGGCCGTGACGATGTAGGGCCCGATCGGCGCAAAGGTATCGCGCGACTTGATCGAGAAGAACATGTTTTTCTCGGAACCGACCCCGCGTGCGGAACCATCGATGAAGTTCATGTAGCCAAAGATATAGCTCATGGCCTCGGACGCAGCGACATTGGTGGCCCGCTTGCCGATGATCACGGCCAGTTCGGCCTCGCCCTCAAAGATGGTGGCGGGAATATCGGGCAGGACCATGGTGTCGCCATCGCCGATCACGGCGGTCGAAGGCTTGTAGAACGCGTCGATGGGAGCCGGCTCGGCGCGCGTGCCGTCTTCCATGTAGTTCACCGCCATGCACAGGATTTTGGAGGGCTTCGGCAGGGGCGGGCGAATCTGCACCGTGCCCACACTCGGGCCGTTGCGATCACGCACTGCCGCTTCGATGCGCGGGCGATAGTTTTCGAATTGCTCGATCAGCCCAACTATCAAATCCTGAGGACGCACGTGGGGAATGTCCGCCACGATGTCTGTCACGTCAACGACCTGATCGCCTTTCAGAATGCCCAGACGGTAATCGTCGAAAAAAAGAATCTTCATCTCCACCCCACATTAAAATTTGCATAGCGAATTATGTATTTGTTTATTGTGCAATCCTAAAGTCAGGAGATATCGTTGTCAAATATTTCCGCACGCGGTCGTGCTATCTTCACTGCAAATTAATAATCCAATAAAGGAGGCAGACATGCCGTCTAAGCTATCCCTACGTCGTTCCCTGCCCGCGTCGGCCCAACATGCCCCGGGGCATGTCAAGCATGACAACTCGGCATGGCGGGCCCAGTTGCGTGAAGGAATCCTCGAACCGGAGCGCCCCATCATCGACGCGCACCATCACTTCTGGGCGCGCTCCGGCGAACACTATCTGCTCGAGGACTACCTGTCCGACGTAGAAGCCGGGCACAACATCCGGGCGTCCGTGTATGTCGAATGCGGGTCGAACTATCGGACGGGAGGGCCGGAGATGATGAACCGCCTCGGCGAAGTGGAGTTCGTGGAAGAGCAGGCGTTGAAGGCATTGACCTTGCTGCCCAATGCCCAGATCTGCGGGGCAATCGTGGGCACAGCCGACCTGACCTATGGCGCCGAGATTGCGCAACTGCTGGATGCCGAACTGGCCGCGAGCCCCGAACGACTACGTGGCATCCGCCTGAGCACAAAATGGGATCCGGACGAAGCCTTGAACCACGGGCGCTATGTCGTGCCCCCTCAGCTCCTTCTTGATGCCGACTTCAGGGAAGGATTCTCTTTGTTGGCCCCGCGGAAATTGAGCTTCGACGCATTGGTCTATCACCCGCAAATCCCCGAGCTTACCGATCTGGCGCGCGCCTTTCCCGAAACTACGATCATCCTGAACCACATCGGCGGCTTGGTGGCCAACACCCGCAGCTACCGCGATCGGAAAGATGAGGCCATTGCGCAGTGGAAGGCATCAATGAAGGACCTGGCGCGCTGCCCGAACGTCGTCGTCAAGCTGGGCGGCCTGGGCATGGCCTACGTCGACTACGGCATCCATAACCGTGAACGCCCCGCTACATCCGACGAACTCGCCCACATCTGGGGACCGCTGCTGAAGTATTGCATCGACGTATTCGGGCCCGACCGCTGCATGTTCGAGAGCAACTTCCCACCAGACCGCGACTCGGTCGACTTCCATGTCCTCTGGAACGCTTTCAAGCGCATAGCGGGCGGCTATTCCCAAGCGGAAAAACACGAATTGTTCTTCGGCACCGCTGCGCGGGCCTATCGAATGAACGTCACGCCCTGACCCTATGCGAAGGCCTTGCAGAAAGGCCTTTCCAGCGCATCGATCAAAGTTAGCTCAGATCACCGCTTCGATCAGCATTGGGCCTTGCTGATTCATTGCGGCCTGCACGCAGCGCGTAAATGCCTCGACGGTATCGGCACGCATTGCCTCCACCCCCATGCTGCGAGCCAGGTCGACCCAATTGATCGCAGGGTCGTCGAGATCCATCATCCGATGCGCGTTGCGGCCCGGGTTTTCAACGCCCACCCGCGTCATCTCTCCGTGCAGCGTGGCATAGGAGCGATTGGCATATACGATGGTCAAGACGTTCAGGCGCTCGCGCGCTTGGGTCCACAAGGCCTGTATGGTGTACATGCCGCTGCCGTCGGCCTGCATGACGACCACCTTGCGATCCGGGCAGGCGACCGCGGCCCCCGTCGCCATGGGCAAGCCGATACCGATCGCGCCCCCCGTGATCTGCAGCCAGTCATGCGGGGCCGCTGCAACGTTGTAGATGGCTAGGTCCCGCCCCGAGGTCACCGACTCATCACAGACGATGGCGTGTTCTGGGAGCATGGACAACATGATGCGGTTGACCGCTGCAGCAGTCAGCGATCCGGAAACCGGCACGCTGGTATCGATCTGAGGCGCGGCGATGGAAGGCGCCTCCCCAGCGACCCCGAGTTCGTCCGCCAGCCACTCTAGTGCGCGTTCCAGGTCTTCCTCGGGTGTCGCCATGGTGTGCACTTCACACTCGTTGGGCGCCAGGAGGCTAGGTCGGCCCGGGTACGCAAAGAATGCAACGGGTGCGCGAGACCCGATCAGGATCAAGTGGCGCACATCCTTCAAGAAGGCCAATGCGGCGTCAACCGGGTAAGGCACCCGCTCGACCGGTACCCGGCCGATGCCGCGCTCGACGCGCTTGTTGGACGTTTCACTGGAGACGCGAGCGCCCGTCGCCCGCGCGATGCGCCCCGCTGTAGCCAGCGCCCTCCCTCGCAAAGCCGCCCCGCCCAGGAGCAGCATGGTTGGCTGGCCCGAGCGCAGCAGGCGCGCGGCTTCACGAATCGCCTCGGCCGACGGCGTGGCGGCATGGGGAATCTGGACGGGCAGAGGGGCGGGTGTACCTTCCGGCAGATCGCCCCAGGCTGCGTCGGCGGGCAAGATCAGTGTGGCGATCTGGCCGGGTTGCTGGCGGGCGGCAAGAATCGCTTCGTTCGTCTTTGCCGACAAGGCGACGGCGGTGTCGGCGCGGCCCACCCAATGCGACATTGGTTTGGCTACGCCTACAACATCACTTGTCAGGGGTGCATCGTGCTGCACATGATAGGTTGCGTGATCTCCCACCACGTTGACCATGGGCGTGCGCGCCCGCTTGGCGTTATGCAGGTTGGCGAGCCCATTTCCCAGGCCCGGGCCCAAATGAAGCAATGTCGCAGCCGGTTTGTCGGCCATGCGAGCGTAACCGTCGGCGGCACCCGTCACGACGCCTTCGAAAAGCCCCAGAACGCAACGCATCTTCGGCTTTCGATCCAACGCCGCGACAAAATGCATTTCCGATGTACCCGGATTCGCAAAGCAGACGTCTATTCCATTGACCAGCAAAGTATCGCAAAGGCTATCGGCACCGTTCATTCTTTATCCTTTATTCAATATTCAGAACCGTGTTCGGTGCGCAGCCTCCATGTCCCGAGCCGAGGCTAGTCTCCCTCTGGACAGCCTCCTTCGAGGCCCCACATCGCAGCGCACACAGCAGCGTGTTTATACCCCGGGGCACGATATTTCGAAAGTTTTCGCATAGCTTATTCACTATGCAAAATTCTAGGCGAGACGAACGTGTTGCGAGCGGCGGACGCTTTGCGATCAAAGGGCGGCCTGTGGTCGCGCAAATCAAGCGGTCGCAAGGGGTGACCGATACGCGGGGAATAGAAGTACGTGGTCGGCACCATGAACCTGATCGACCAGTCCATCGAGCAGATCGATTTCGCGCTGCGCCGCCGATTCCTGGCGATGATGGCGGTGGTGAAGTATGTCGATGGCCTGCCGCTGGCGCGCTTCGAGAAGGTGATGGCCCGCCACCATGTGGACATTCCTCGCCAGAGCATGGCGCGAGCCATGATCAAGCTTGCCCAGGCCTTGCAGCCGCTGCACAATCTGGCGCGCGACACCTTGTTGGAGGCGCCGGTCATCTACATGGACGAAACCACGGTGCAGGTCTTGAAAGAAGCGGGGCGAAGTCCGACGGCAAAAAGTTATATGTGGGTGCAGCGCGGGGGGCCGCCGGGGCGTACGGCGGTGCTGTTCGATTACGACACGAGCCGTTCGGGGAAGGTACCGTTGCGTCTGCTGGAGGGCTGGCAGGGCTACCTGATGACGGACGGCTACGAAGGCTATGCGCCGGTGGCCCGCTTGCCCGGTGTGGAGCACCTGGCATGTGCGGCGCACGCGCGGCGAAAGTTCGTCGAGGCCAAACGCTCCAGCCCCAATGGCAAGAGTGCCCGCGCCGACTACGCGCTGGATCTGTTTGCCCGGCTTTACCGTATCGAGGCCAAGGTGAAAGACGCGAGCGATGCGCAGCGCTTCGAGGCGCGCCAGACGCACAGTCTGCCGATCCTGCAGAAATTGCGCGCCTGGCTGGATGAGACCTTGCCGCTGGTCACCCCCAGGAGCAAGCTGGGTGAGGCGCTGGGGTATTTGTACAAAGTGTGGCCGCGCCTGATCCGTTACACCGAACGCGGCGACCTGCCCATCGACAACAACCTTCTGGAAGGCGGGGCGATCAAGCCGTTTGTGATCGGACGAAAGGGGTGGCTGTTCAGTGACACCCCCGCCGGGGCGCATGCCAGTGCGGTGTTGTACTCGTTGCTGCAGACGGCAAAGGCCAATGATCGCGAACCCTACGCGTGGCTGCGCTTCGTGCTGGAACGCCTGCCGCTGGCAAAAACGGTCGATGAAATTGAGGCCTTGTTGCCGTGGAATGTCCATGACCAGGATTTAGCCATGAATCTGGCTGCCTCGGAATAATGGGGTAGATGTACCGCTTACGTAGAAGCGACCTTTAATGGCCGCCGGCAGGTAGGTGATGTCCCAGCTGTAGACTTCGTTGGGCGCCTGTGCAGTGATGGCCCGCGGCTTGGGCTGAGGGCTGGGCGCGCGCTGCCGACCCCGATGCGCCAATTGCCCGACACTGCGCAGCAACCGATACATCGTCGATTCGCTGGCCACATAGTCGCCTCGGTCCGCCAGGCGCGGCACGATCTGCGAGGGCGGCAAGTGGCCGTATTCCTCGCTGTTGAGCACCGACAGTATCCGTTGACGCTCCGGCTCGCTGTAGCGGTTTGCCGGCTGCTGGATGCGTTCGGGACGTTGGTCGCCTCGGTGAGGGGTCAGTTTCCAACGCTGCACGGTACGCAGGCTTAAGCCCACGATCTGGCAGGCACGCGCTGCACGTGCCCCGGCGGCCACGGCTTCGTCAATCAAACTCAGCAGGGTCTGGCGCTGTGCGAGCGAGGTCATTTGTCCTCGTCCTCCCACAGCGCCTGGTATTTTTTTTGCAATACCAGCAGCGCAGCGGCCTCAGACAGGGCTTTGTCTTTGCGGGACAACTCGCGTTGCAAGCTGGTCA
>Ga0182735_1001037_pt1 | contig 19575 bp, 13 predicted proteins | sample eDN5th30CKraftMG_FD_128524 | JGI IMG/M metagenome (GOLD analysis project Ga0182735, IMG submission 128524) | Enriched Miracle-Growth compost microbial communities from Emeryville, California, USA - eDNA 5th pass 30_C Kraft MG (version 2) (version 2) ...
CAGTGCTTCGCTGATCCCTGACAGTGGCAAATGACGAGCAAACGCGTCAGAAGTCACCAAGGCCAGCACCCGCCCAGGGTAGCTCACTGCGAATTCCTGGCCGATCGCGCCCCCGAGAGAATGCCCCACCAGCACGGCGCGAGGGAGCCGCAGCCGATCCATCAGGGTGGCCAAGTCCTGGGCATGCTGGCGCATCGTATAACCGCTTTCGGGCTTGGACGATTCGCCAAAGCCGCGCAGATCGTACGCATAAGTCGTGTAGCGGTCGGCAGGGAAATGGGAAACGACTTTATCCCAGGTCCGGCGCGACAGGCTGTAACCATGCACGAACACCACGGGAATGGAGCCATGTCCGCGCACCTCGACCGCCAACTCGATCGATGCGCCAATATCGACCCGCCGCGGCTCGGCCGCCGCGGCGACGACAAGCGGCAGCACTGCCATTCCCAGCGCGAACCGGCTTGCCATGCAAGCCGTGACGCGCGTACCCCAGAAGCGGACCCATTCCATGCTGTTCCCCATAAGGCGGAAGATCGTCAACCGGTGGAAAAGGGGCGGCCAGGCATCGCTGGCCCCTATTCAAGCAATCTCGAACAGGCCCGCCGCGCCCATGCCTCCGCCGATGCACATGGTCACCACCACGTATCGCGCGCCGCGGCGCTTGCCTTCGATCAAGGCATGGCCGACCAGGCGCGCACCCGTCATGCCATAGGGGTGGCCCACCGAGATCCCTCCTCCATCGACGTTGAAGAGCTCAGGGTCGATGCCCAGGTGATCGCGGCAATACAACGCCTGGCAGGCGAATGCCTCGTTCAGCTCCCACAACCCAATATCCGAGACGGCAAGGCCATTCGCCTTGAGCAACTTGGGCACCGCATGGATAGGCCCGATGCCCATTTCTTCGGGCGCGCACCCCGCCACGGCGATACCTCGATAGATACCCAGCGGAGTCAGCCCGCGTTTCTCGGCAAGGGCGCGATCCATGACCACACACGCGCTGGCGCCATCGGAAAGCTGGCTGGCGTTGCCGGCAGTGACGGTTCCACCGTCGATCACCGGCTTCAACTGGGCTAGCGATTCATAGGTGGTCTGGGGACGGTTCCCTTCGTCTCTGGTCAATTCGACATCTCGTAGCGACACCGTGCCGGTTGCCTTGTCGGCGACCTGCATCTGCGCGCGGATGGGCACAATCTCGGCGTCGAACCGGCCGGCCTCCTGGGCAGCGGCGGTACGTTGCTGCGACTGCAGCGCGTATCGATCCTGGGCCTCGCGCGAGATCCCATACTTTCTCGCGACATATTCCGCTGTCTGCAGCATCGGCATGTAGATATGCGGGGCCGCGGCAACGACATTTGGATCCTGGGCTTCGGAAGCCAGCTGGTAATAAATATTCTGGATTGCCGAGATGTTCTCTTGGCCACCTGCCACCACGACCTGCATGCCATCGACGATGATCTGCTTGGCGGCGGTGGCAATGGCCATCAATCCGGAAGCGCATTGCCTTTCGATGGTCTGCGCCGCGACCGTGGCGGGCAGCCCTCCCACCAGGGCAGCATGCCGGCCGATGTTCATGCCAGCGGTGCCTGCCGTCAATACCGTTCCCACCACGGCGTCGTCGACTTCCCGCGGATCCACCTCGCTGCGGGCCACGGCATGGCTGATGGCGTGACCCATCAACGTCGGCGATTTGATGTTATTTAACGATCCGCGAAACGCGCGCCCGATGGGGGTGCGCGCGGTCGAAACAATGACAGCTTCTTTCATCAAAATGATCCTAGATACATGAGGCAGGTGGTCAGGCCCGGGAAGGTTGGGCCATCTTTTCTTGCGAAAGGGGGGCGTTGGCCGCGGCGCGGCGGTCCAGCAGTTCCGCGACGGTCCAGTAACCATGCGCGTTGCCGCGCTGCTCGCCATAGTGGCGCAGCCGCTCGCGGATATGCCGCAACCCGATGCGATCGGCCATGAAGATCGGACCGCCGCGATAATCCGGGAACCCATAGCCGTGCGTCCAGACAATGTCGATATCTCCAGGCCGATAGGCAATGCCCTCTTCCAGGATGCGCGCGCCCTCATTGATCAGGGGGTACAGGCAGCGTTCGACGATTTCATCGTCCGTGATGTCCGTGCGACGTGCGACGCCGTGGCGCGCCCCAAGCGCCTGGCACAGGGCGTCGACCTCGGGATCGTCGACAGGGTTGCGCCCGTCATAACGGTAGTAGCCGCGCCCGGCCTTCTGGCCCATCCGGCCGTGTTCGAACAGCATCCCTACCACGGCGCGATACGATGGGTCGTCAGGCAACATACCTGCCTTGCCTTGTTCGAGCACGATCTTGGCCGCCACGTCGGTGCCGGCCATGTCCAGCATGCGGCACGGCCCCATGGCCAGGCCTGCCGCCTCGATGGCACTGTCGATCTGGCGCGGTGTTGCCCCTTCCATCAGCAGGAAATCGGCTTCACGCAGATAGCTTTCCAGCATGCGGTTACCGATGAACCCATAGCACACGCCAGAGACGACCGCGGTCTTGCGTATGGTCTTGGCGAGCTTCATGACGGTGGCCAGCACATCCGGGGCCGTGTGCTTTCCACGCACCACTTCCAGTAGCCGCATGATGTGGGCCGGGCTGAAGAAGTGCATGCCCAGGAAGTCGGCAGGCCGGCCACTGGCCAATGCCAATTCATCCACATCCAGCGTCGAGGTATTCGTTGCAAGGATCGCGCCGGGCTTGCACAGCTTGCCCAGCTTGTGGCAGACCTCTTTCTTGATGGCCATGTCCTCGAAAACCGCTTCGATCACCAGGTCGCAGTCGGCGAGCGCGATATCGTCCAACGTGGGCTGCAAGCGCCCTAACGTGGCGTCGGCCTGGACTTGGGTCAGCCGGCCTTTGGCGACTTGCCCTTGGTAAGTGGCACGGATCTGTTCCACTCCCCGTTCCAGTGCCTCGGCATTGGTTTCCAGCAATACCGACGCCATGCCGGCATTCAGGAAGTTCATGATGATGCCCCGGCCCATGGTCCCCGCCCCGACCACGCCAACTTTTGCAATAGGCCGCAAGCTGCACTGTGCCGGCAGGCCGGGCAGTTTGGCCGCCTCACGTTCGGCAAAAAACAGGTGGCGTAGCGCCCGGGACGTCTCCGAAGCACGGCATTGTTCGAAAAGCCGCCGCTCTTCGTGCTGCCCTTGCTCGAACGGCAGGTCCATGGCCGCCTGAATACACTGAACGATCGCCAGCCGCGCGGGATATGCCTCGAGCTTGCGCGCATCCGCCAACGCTGCCTGCAAGGCCGGCGCGTCCAGCCCGCCCGCATCGACGGCGCGGGCTCGCGTCGGACGCGCCGTTGCCCCCTCGCGCAGCAAATCCTGCGCGTAATGTACGCCGGCCATCCTGGCATCTTCTTCGGACAGGCGGTCGACCAGCCCGGCCTGCAGCGCGGCCCGGGCGCCGACCTGCTTGCCGCTCAAGATCATGTCCAGCGCCATGGCCGCGCCTGTCAGGCGCGGCAGCCGTTGGGTGCCACCCGCGCCGGGCAGGATACCCAGCTTGACCTCGGGCAGCCCCATGGCGCTCTGCTCGTGCGCCACCCGGTAATGGCAGGCCAGGGCCAGTTCCTGCCCGCCGCCCAGCGCCATGCCGTGGATCGAGCAAATGACCGGCTTGGCCAGCGACTCCAGGGCGTCCATGACAGGGTTGAATGCGTCGCTCTCGCCGGGAGTTCGGTCGAGTTCGGCGATGTCGGCGCCGCACACGAAAGTACGGCCAGCCCCATACAGCACGACCGCCTGGCAGTCGGGTTGGGCCGCGGCCTGGGCGATGCAGTCGCGCAATTGCTGCAAGACCTGCTTCGACAATGCATTGACGGGCGGATTATCAATCTCGACGAGTGCAATCCCGGCTTCGAACGTAAGTCTTGCAGAATGGGTCATAGTGCCTTGGCTTAATGGAGATCGGACATGCTGTTAATAAGGTGGTCGCCATATTGTTGGCGCAACGCGGCCTTGTTGAGCTTGCCGGTAGCGGTATGCGGTATTGTCTCGACAAACAGAATGTCGTCCGGCAGCCACCACTTCGCCATCCGTGTGGCCAGATACTCGTACAGCTCGGTTTTTTCCAGGGAAGTTGACGGCTTGAGCACCACGAACAGCAATGGACGCTCGTCCCACTTCGGATGCCTGGCCCCGATGACGGCCGCCTCCTGCACGCCAGGGTGCGTCATGACCACGTGCTCCATGTCTATGGAGGAAATCCATTCCCCCCCCGACTTGACCAGGTCCTTGGCCCGATCGGTCAGGCGGATATAGCCCAACGGGTCGATGGTGGCAATGTCGCCCGTATCCAGATAGCCATCGTGCGTGACGGCATCGGCGTCCTGGTTGAAATAGGCGCGCACGATGCACGGGCCGCGCACCTGCAAGTGGCCAACGTGCCTGCCGTCACGGGGCTGACCGCCGCCGTCGCCATCCACGATGCGGGTCTCCACCAGGAACGGCGGCCGCCCCTGCGTCTGCAACAGGTGGATCCGCTCGTCGCCATCCAGGTGGCGGTTCTCTACACGCGGCGTGCAGATCGAACCCAATGGCCCCATTTCGGTCATGCCGTACGACGAACGCACCTCGGCGCCATGCTCATTGTTCAACGCCTCCAGGATGGGACGCGGGCAAGGCGATCCCCCTACATACACGCGCTTCAGCTCGGTCAGGCGGATCGCGTGCAGGTGCAGATGGTCGAGCACCGTCTGCCATATGGTCGGCACACCGCCGGTGACGGTAATGTGCTCGTTGACCAGCAGATCCGCCACCGAAGCGCCGTCCAGGTGCTGGCCCGGGAACACCAGTCCGGCGCCCGTCATGGGAGCCGAAAATGGCCAGGTCCAGCCGTTGGCGTGGCACATGGGCACGACCAGCAGCACGTTGTCGCGGGCCGAGAACCCGTACATGTCCGGCGCGCACCCCGTCAGCGACATCAATACAATGGATCGGTGGGAATACAGCACCCCCTTGGGATTGCCGGTCGTGCCCGACGTATAGGTGAGCGCCGCCGCGGTGTTCTCGTCGAAGTCCGTCCAGTGAAAATCCGCGTCGGTGTCGCCGAGCCAGGCCGTGAACGACACCGCATTGGGCAGCCGAGTGGCCGGCATCTGCGCCTCGTCTGCCAAGACAACATAGCGGCGCACACTGGAAAGCTGGTCCGCCAGCGGCTCGAGCAGCCCGACGAACGAGGGGTCCACGAAAATCAACCGATCGCCGGCGTCGTTGATGATGTGCGCGATCTGCTCGGAAAACAGCCGGGGATTGATGGGGTGATAAACCGCGCCGATGCCGGCGATGCCATACCAGCACTCCATGTGCTGGGCCGTGCTCCAAGCTACGGTTCCCACCCGATCGCCGGGCTCAATGCCATCGGCCAGCAGACGCTTCGAGATGCGCCGCGCCGCCTGGCAGACTTGCTCGTAATTACTTTCTTGCAAGCTGCCATCGACCAACCGGGTGACGACGCGGCGTTGCCCATGCTCGCGGGCGGCATATTCGATGACCCGCTGGCATAAAAGCGGCCATTGCTGCATGAGGCCAAACATAATGTCTCCTGTGCGTCGGATTGCGTACTGACCAGAAAATCAAGCAATAACCATGCCAGTGTTGGCGGGCCGACGAGCGCGCATGCGCGCCCCGGGAACGCCATCAGCTACCCGGCGCGCACTGTATTCCGAACGCGCACCTGTCTTTGAAAAAGACAGTCCCCGCCTGGCCCCGGGACTGGTGACGCCGCCGGCGCAGAGCGCCTTCGGGTTGGCACCGGATTTGCTTTTGATGCATGTCGCGCCAGCCAGACAGCATGCTGGCGGCGCGGCTTTCGCCGGATCGCGGCGCCGACACCTCAAGGACATGCAGCATGAATGACGAACGCATCTTTCGACTTGATAACAAAGTGGCCATCGTGACCGGCGGTGGCGGCGGCATCGGACGCGCCATCTGCGAGCTGTTCGCCAATGTCGGCGCGCGCGTTGCCTGCCTGGACCTGGACGGGCAGGCCGCCGAAACCGCCGCACAGGCCATACGGGAAGCGGGCGGCCAGGCGGTCGGGCTATGCTGCGACGTGGCCTCGGAAGCCGGGGCCCGGGCCGCGGCGGCCGAGGTCGAGCAGCGACTAGGCCTGCCGACCGTATTGGTCAACGCCGCAGCCATGCTGGACCGTTCGGGCACCATCCTGGACATCGACCCCCAGGAGTGGGATGACGTCATCCGCGTGAATCTGGGCGGGACTTATCTGATGTCGCGTGCCGCGCTGCCCGGCATGATCCGGGCCGGCGGGGGCTCCATCGTCCACATCGCCTCCATGCATGCGCGAGTAGGTCGCGCGGGCCGCGTTTCGTACACCTCGGCCAAGGGCGCCTTGCTGCAATTGGCCAAGACCATGGCGGTCGACCATGCCGCCGATGGCATACGGGTCAACACCTTGTCGCCCGGCGCCGTCGAGACCCGCCGCATTACCTTTCGCTATGGCGAGATGCCGGCCGAACAACGACGCCAGGCCGAATCCAAATACCTGCTGAACCGTTTCGCGGCTCCGGCCGAAATCGCCGCCGCCGCACTGTTCCTTGCCAGTCCCGCCTCGTCATACATGACCGGGGCAGACTTGCTGGTCGACGGCGGTTACTGCGCCGTTTGAACAGCAAGGCCGCCCGGCGCCATGGCATCGGGCGGCCTTTGCCGGCTTGAGACAGGGACGCAGGCCCCAGGCTTGAAGCACTCAGTCCGTCTTGGGAATACCCAGCTCCTTGACGGCCCCGATATACTGGTCGCGCTGTGTGCGTACGAACTCGGTCAGTTCAGGTACCGTCATCGGGGTGTACGTCAATCCCCCCTGGTACATCTTCTGCTTGACATCGTCATCCTCGAAAGCGGCGCTGAATGCTTTATGCAGCCGCGCCACGATCGACGCGTCCATGCCGGCGGGCCCGAAAATCCCCAGCCAGCCTCCGCCCGGCGAGAAAGGCACTTCGGACAGGCCGCTTTCCTTCATGGTGGGCACGTCGGGCAACAGCGGGGTTCGCTCGGGCAACGTGGTCACCAGCGCCTTGATCTTTCCTTCCTTGACATAGGGCAACGCGGCCGTTGTGCCGAAGAACGCCTGCACACGCCCCGGCAGCAAGTCATTGATGACGGCAGTTTCGCCTCGATACGCAACATGCTGCATTTCGAGGCCGTACTCCTTGTTCATGTAGGCGAATGTCAAGCGCCCCTGGTTGTTGCCCGTTCCGTAGTTGTATTTGTTGGGACTCTTCTTCACTTCCTGCATGAACTCCGCCATATTGTTGGCGGGGAAATCGGCCGGCGTATACAGGAAGAACGAGAAATCCACGGAACCCGCCACCGGAGTGAACGCCTTGACGGGATCGAACGGGGGATCGTTGCGCAGCGCCGGCACGATCATCATGGACCCTGCCCCGCCCCACAACAGGCGGTAGCCGTCGGGTTGCGCCCGCATCACATCCGTTGAGCCGATCAGCCCTTCGGCGCCCGGCTTGCTTTCCACAACCACCGGCTGGCCCAATTGCTTGGCCGCCGCCGTGGCAATGGAACGCACGATGGTATCGGCGGCGCCGCCGGCCAGATAGGGCGACACCAACGTCACCGGCCGGCTCGGATAGGCATCGGCGGCGATGGCCCGCGCGCCGGGCAAGGCCACTGCGGCTGCCGCCAACAGTGCAGGGGCGCCGATGCGCTTCAGAATTGTGTGCATGCTGAGTCTCCTTATGGGATGTCGTTATTCAGAAGAAGCGCGCATTTCATTGCGCGTCGGAATTTCGGCAACCGTCACTCGACGGTGCGCGTTCGCCCTGGCGGGCAATAAACTCGAAAATGCGGGACAAGTCGCACTGGCCATAGCCGGCGGCGGCGGCTTCTTCCCAGACCCGCAGCACGCCGTCGGACGCCACGCTGGCCGTGCCGAGCCGATGCGCTTGCTCGATGGCCAGCGTCACGTCCTTGTGCAGGATCTCCAGCCTGGCGCCGGTGTGGAACGCCCCGCTCAGGATCTGGGCCGGCAGGGTCTCCTCTGTTGCGCGGCTGCGTCCGGTGCTCGCGTTGATCACATCCAGCGCCACGCCCAGGTCGATGCCCACTGCCGCGGTCATTTGCAGCATTTCGCAGGATATGGTCAGCGCCGCCGCATTCATCAGGTTATTGGCCAGCTTCAGAACCTGAGACTGGCCCGGCTGATGACCCACATGGAACAGCTTGTCGGCCATCACGGACAGCACCGGCCTGGCCAGTTCGAAGGCCTCGGGCGATGAGGCGACGAAGCACGACAACCGGCCGCTTGCCTCGCCGCGCGGGCCGCCGCTTACCGGCGTATCCAGCACCTGGATGCCGCGCTTGTGCATACCCGACGCAATGCGGGCCAGCGTGGCCTGGCCGATCGTCGAAGTCTCGGCCTGCCAGCAAATCCGCGACCCATGGACGAGTCCGTGTTCGCCCAGGGCGACCTGCTCGCTGACGGCCGACGTAGGCAGGCAAGTCAGCACCCCTTCGGCCATGGACGCCACGTCCCGGGGGGTGTCCGCCACCTGTGCTCCGCCGGCGACAAAAGGCTGCAGCGTATCGGGATTCGGGTCGCATACGACCAGCGGAATGCCCGCCCGCAGCAGCCGCAATGCCATGGGACGGCCCATGTCTCCCAGGCCGACGAATCCGACCGGCGTACGCGTGGAAGAAGAAGGGACTGCAGTCACGATCCGCTCCGCCTATTTCTCGTCCAGCACCGACAGGTCGACGTTCTCGTCTTTCAGAACGCGGCGGGCAATCGCGAAGCAGTCGCGCCCGATCGCCACGCCGCAGTACATGCCGATATGCAGCAATACTTCGCGCAGCTGGATCAATGGCACGCGCGTGCGCTTCAGGGCGATGCGCAAATGCAGCTCGAACTCCTCCATGCGATGCATGCCTGCCAGCATGGCCAGGTTGATGAGGCTGAGCTGTTGGTGTTCCAGGATGCCCCGCGCCCAGGTACGCCCCCAGACCTGGTTATTCAGATACAACTGCCATTCGTGATCGAAGGCGGTCTTGCTGGCCAGCATGGGATCGACGTACTCGTCGCCGATGATGGCGCGCCGGGTCTTGTCGCCGATCTCGGTGAATCCTTCGGGTGGCTGTGTCACGGTGGTCTCCTGTGGGTGCTCAGTTCTGCCCGGCGACGGGATCGAAGCCGGGTTGCCGCATGAAGCGGCCAAGGTGATGATCGGTATCGCCAGACTGCCTGGCTATCAGCGCGCCGCGCCTGAAGTAATGCGACACGGGCAGCTCGTCGGTCAGGCCAATGCCCCCGTGTAGATGCACGGCGTGCTGGCCAATGAAGCGCAGCGCCCTGTTGACCTTGGTTTTGGCCGCCGACACGGCACGCCGCCGCTGCAGCGCGCCGGTATGCCTCAGCCGGGTGGCCGCCAGCATGGTCAACACGCGCGCCTGTTCGAATTCCATATACATATCGGCGCACCGGTGCTGCAGCGCCTGGAACGTACCCAGGGGCACGCCGAACTGCCTACGGGTTTTCAGGTAATCGAACGTGGCCTGGTTCAATGCCTGCATGACCCCCAGCCCCTCGGCGCACAGCGCGACGGTGGCCAGGTCCTCGGCACGGTCCAGCGTTGCCTGGCCATCGACTGTCAAGGCCGCCTGCGCCGGCACGAACACCTGCCGCAGCACCAGGTCGGCGGCCCGCTGCCCATCCACGGTTCGGTACGCCGTGAATTCGATGCCGCTTGCTCGTGCCGGCACGCAGAACAATGCCATCTTGGCCGTACCGCCCGGCTCCGCCAGGCGCGCCGAGACAATCAGCAGGTCGGCGGTGGCGCCATGAAGCACCAGGTGCTTGCGCCCGTCGAGACGGTAGCCGCCCTCCGCGGCCGTCGCCGTCGTGGCAATACTGGACAGGTCGTAGCGCGCCTCGCGCTCGAAGAAAGCGCACGACACGCGCTGCGCACCCGCTCCGATGGCGGCGAGCAGCGCGGTATCGGCACCGGCCTGCTTCAACACATCGATGCCTACCAGCGTGTCCAGCACCGGCTCCGCAACCAGGTGACGGCCCATTTGCTGCATGATCAACATCAGATCGACGCTGTCGCCGTCAAACCCATCCGCCGCCTCGGGAACGGTAATGGCAAACACCCCCAATTCCGCCAGCTGGCGCCAGTCTTCCTGGTTGATGCCGGATTCCTGGGTCACGACGTCGGCGCGGTGCTCGAAGGTGTAGTGCTTTTGCAGCCAGCGGCTCAGCGCATCGGCGAACTGTTGTTGCTCCTCGGTGTAGTCGAAATGCATGCGTGTCTCTTAAATGCCCAGGATCATCCGGGAAACGATGTTCTTCTGTATCTCGGTAGAGCCGCCATATACGGCGGGCTTGCGATAACTGAGGTACTGCCTTGCCAAAGGGGCGGCAGTGTCGTCGCCAAAGACACTGGCTGCGCTGGTTCCGTCCAGATAGGCCTCGTCCAGCGGCGCTGCATACGGACCGACCGCGTCGATCATCAGCTCGGTCAGGCGCTGCTGGATGCCGGTGCCCATGATTTTCATGACGGAAGCGTCGGGCCCGCCGGCAAGGCCGGGATCGTCGCGCGACAAGGCTTGCAGCACCAGCAGCTCCAGAGCCATCAGGTCTATCTCGAGTTCGGCTATTCGGGCACCGAACAGCGGATCGTGCAATAACGGCCGTCCGGATTGGGAACGGCCAGAGGCTAGCCGCTTGAGGAATGCCAACTCGCGCTTGGAACGCCCCACGCCCGCGATGGAGGTACGTTCATGCCCCAGCAGGTACTTGGCGTATGTCCAGCCTTGGTTCTCCACGCCCACGAGGTTTTCCGCCGGAACCGCGACGTCATCCAGGAATACTTCATTGACGTCCTGTTCGCCGTCCAGCATGGTGACTGGGCGGACGGTGATGCCCGGCGTGGCCATGTCGATAAGCAGGAAGGAAATGCCTTTCTGCTTGGGCACCGACGGGTCGGTGCGGACCAGGCAGAACATCCAGTTGGCATACTGGGCGAAGGTGGTCCATGCCTTCTGGCCATTGACGATATAGTGGTCGCCCTGGCGTTCGGCACGGGTCGACAGCGACGCCAGATCCGAGCCGGCACCGGGTTCCGAGTAGCCCTGGCACCACCAGTCGTCGCCCGACAGAATTCGCGGCAGGAAGCGCTTCTTCTGCTGCGCGCTGCCATAGGCCATGAGCACCGGCCCGATCATGCTGATGCCGAAAGGCTGAATGATCGGCGCGCCCGCCAGGGCACATGCCTCTTGCCAGATGTGCTGCTCGATAGCGGTCCAGCCGGTGCCGCCATACTCCTTTGGCCAGCTGGCGCCCGCCCAGCCCTGGCGATGCACGATGCGATGCCACTGCAGGAAATCTTCCTTGCCTAGCCGCAGGTGGTTGCGGACCTTGTGCCGCAATTCCGGGGGAAGCGCAGCTTCGATGAAACGCTCGACGGTTTGTCGAAATGCCTGGTCCTCTGCACTGTAGTCAAGATTCATAGGGTTGCCGCCAAGAAACGTATTCCTCGACTTCAAGCAATAAGCATGCCATCTTGTCCCGCCTGGCCCCGCCCGGTGTAAATGGGGCGTTCGCCCAGCGATCTGCCGTGGAATGCCTGTCGCCAATACACATCTCACTGTCTTTGTCGACGACACTTTCGCTAGCGGCAGGCACGCGCACAGGCGCGGGCTTCATGGCATGTTTATTGCATGACCTGGCAAGCCTCTATCGGTGCCCGTCCGCTGCAGCATTCGGGCACGCTTTCGGAACAGGACATGCGTTCGCCCTACCCCACCTTGCTGTCGCCTATTCGGATAGGTACCCACCGACTTCCCAACCGCATCATCATGGGGTCGCTTCACACCAGGCTGGAGAACGAGCCCAATGCGGTGGCCCGCCTGGCCACCTTCTACGCCGCGCGAGCCAAGGGGCGGGTCAGCCTGATCACCACGGGCGGAGTCGCGCCCAACGAGGCCGGACGCATCGAGGATGGCGCCCAGGTCCTGGACACTGCCGCCAAGCTGCATGAACACCGACCGATCGTGCAGGCCGTGCACGCCCACGGCACGAAGATCATCATGCAGGTGCTTCACACGGGCGCCTACGCCAAGCATGACCAGATCGTGGCGCCCAGCGCGATCCGCTCGCCCATCAATCGGCGCACGCCAAGAGAAATGACAACCGATGAAATCGAGCAAACCCTGGAAGACTTCGTGCGTTGTGCCGAATTGGCGCGTGATGCAGGCTACGACGGCATCGAGCTGATGGGCTCGGAGGGCTATCTCCTGAATCAGTTCGTCGTGCTCCGGACCAACCAACGCACTGACGAATGGGGAGGTTCGTTCGCGCGGCGCATTCGCTTTCCCGTCGAGATCGTGCGCCGTACCCGGCAGCGGCTCGGCCCGGATTTCCTGATGTTCTATCGGCTGTCCGTCCTGGACCTGGTCGAAGGCGGCCTGACTGGCGACGAAATCGATATGCTGGCGCGCGCGATAGAACATGCCGGTATCGACGTGCTGACCACGGGCGTAGGCTGGCACGAATCAACGGTTCCCACCATCGCCACGGCCGTGCCGCGCGCCGCGTTCGCGTTTGCCTCCCAGCGATTGAAGAATGCGGTGTCGGTTCCGGTAGTGGCGTCCAATCGCATCAATATGCCGGAAACCGCCGAAGCTATCCTGGCCAGCGGCCAGGCAGACCTGGTGTCGCTCGCGCGCCCGTTCCTGGCCGACCCGGAATTCGTGAACAAAGTCATCCAGTCCCGGGCAGCCGATATCAACACCTGTATTGGCTGCAACCAAGCCTGCCTGGACCGCATATTCTCCGGCGAGGTGGCATCTTGCCTGGTCAATCCCAAAGCCTGCCATGAAGACGAATTCCCGGACGGGCCGGCAACCACGGCCCGGCGCCTGGTCGTCGTGGGCGCCGGGCCAGCCGGCCTGGCGTGCGCGGTCGCCGCGGCCGAGCGCGGCCACCAGGTGGTGCTATACGAAGCCCAGGATGCGATAGGTGGGCAGTTGAACCTGGCACGACGCATCCCGGGCAAGGAGCAGGAATTCGCCGAGCTGATCCGTTACTATGGCCGGCGCCTGGAGCAAGCCGGTGTCGACGTTCGGCTGGGCACGGCCGCGACGGCCGACGCACTGGGCGAGCAGGATTTCGACCACATCGTGATCGCGACGGGTACTCGGCCGCGCGGCCTCGAACTGCCAGGCGTCGAGCATGCCAAGGTGACCCACTACGCCGACCTGATCCTGGGCCACGCCACAGCCGGGCAACGCGTCGCCATTATTGGCGCCGGTGGAGTGGGCCACGACGTAGCCGAATTGCTGACCGCCCCGGATACACGCGCGCAGACCGTGCCGGAGTTCCTGCAATATTGGGGGGTGGATACCGACCTACGCGGACCAGGCGGCCTGACCTTGCCGAAACCAGAACGATCGCCGCGCCAGGTCACGCTATTCCAGCGTGGTACGGGCAAGGCCGGGGCATCGCTCGGCAAGAGCACAGGCTGGATACACCGGGTCCGGCTGGGCCGTCGCGGGGTCGGCCATATCGGCGGATGCGTCTATCACGGGATCGATGACCACGGCCTGCATTACAGCATCGACGGCAAGCGGCAACTGGCCCGCGTGGATACGATCGTACTATGCGCGGGCCAGGAGCCAGTACGGGAACTGGCGCGCAGCTTGCGCGTATCGCGCGCCAGCGTGCATGTCATTGGCGGTGCGCGCCTGGCCACCGGGCTGGATGCCATGCGAGCCATCGATGAAGGCACGCGTCTGGCTTACGCCATCTAGCCATCGACACGCCATCGCGATCAATCGCCGGCGGCTTCGGCGGTTGAGCCGGGTTCCGTCCAGCGCACGGGCGTGGGATTGATGCGCTGCTCCTTTACCCATTGCGCCAGGCTGCGCTTCAGAACCTTCCCGCTGAAGGTCATGGGGAATTTGTCCAGGCAGACGAAGTACTCTGGCATGTCGTACTTCGACAGCCCCATGTCATACAAATGACGTAACACGGCATCGGCCCGTGGCCGGGCACCGGGCTTGGCAATGATGGCCAGGCATGCGCGTTCGCCCAAGCGGGCGTCGGGCACTGGAAACGCCGCCGCCTTGATCACATCGGGATGCCGTTGCGCCAGGTCCTCGATGCGGGCCGGATGAATATCGTGGCCGCCCCGGACGATCAGGTCTTTCTTGCGCCCTACGACGCGCAGGCGCCCGTCGCCGTCCAATACGCCCAGGTCGCCACTCATGAACCAGCCCGACGCATTGAATGCCGCCTCGGTTGCTTCCTGATCGCTGTAGTAGCCCAACATCAGCAGCCCGCCGCGCCCGCCGATCTCGCCGATCTCTCCTGTCGCGACTTCCGTATCGGGATCATCCTGCTTCCAGATACGGACCTCGTAGCCATTGCAGGCGCGCCCGCACGTCGACACGGCGGCCTCGGCCGGGTCGGAAGGCAGGGTGTACTGATGCGATCCATTTTCTATCATGCCGTATATGTTCTGCGGCATGATTCCGATATGCAGCAGCTGCTCGGCGAGCTCCCTTGGAACGGATGAGCCTGCCATATAGAAAGACTGCACCGCGCCAAGGGCGGGAAGCCCACGCCGCTTCATTTCCGAGAGCAGATCCATGGCATGGGTCGGCACGCCAAGAACGTAGGTCGCGCCGGTTTCCAGCAGCCAATCCAGCGGACGCCAGCCGGCTGCCGGATCGTGCAACACGAGCTCCATGCCCGCCACCAGCATCTGCTCTAGTGCCACCGTCCCCACGTGATGGCTCATCGGACTGAGCGAGAGCGCGACGGCGTCCCGCGTACGCTGCCAGTCTCTGACGAGCGCGCGGCCGTTGGCCAACAAGGTATTGTCGGAATGCAGGACCCCTTTCGGGGTGCCCGTGGTGCCAGAGGTAAACGCCAGATAGGTGATCTTGTCGGGATTGAGCGCGGGGGTCGTGCGCACCGCATGCACGTCTTCCACGCCCGGAAACGGTGTAGTACCGGGTGGCAACGGAGCATGCGTACCGGCGACCGGCAACGTGTACAAGCACCTCAGGGATGGAATCTCGGCCGCACGAGTAAAGATATCCTGGCGATCCGCACCGGCGCCATATCCCGGCGTGACGAACAGCGCCTTGCAATACATGCGCCGCGCCAGGCCGATGACCTCGCTTACCGTGTTGTTCTGGTGCAGCGAAGGACAAAAAACATAGCCGTTGCGCGAGCATGCCAGGAACAGGATCACCGTCTCGGCCCGACTGGGCAGCCAGGCAGCGACACGATCGCCTTGGCGCAGGCCCACCCTGTGGAGGCTTTCCGCCACGCTGTCCGCTCGCAGCAACAAGTCGCGCCAGGTCAGCCGCTGATACGGGTCGCGCAATGCGGGAGATTCGGGTTGGTTGCGCGCGTGCTGGCGCGCCAGGGTATACAACGTATCTGGCTGCCATATACCCGAAAGATAGTGCTGGCGCGCAGCTTGAGGATCGTGCAACGTCAGTAGCGTATTCATCATTATCGGACCACGAGACGGTGGGGTAGTATGCTTCAGCGCCATCGGCTCCTGGCCGCGCGGCGTATGATCGTGCGATGTAAAAAGCAAATTCCGTGCCATCTTGTCCTTTCACCTGACGCGCGCCTTGGCTCGCCTGCTGGGCAAGGATTCCAGGATGGAGCGTGTATGTACTGAGCGGCTGAACAGACAACGAAAGACACCCAGTGTCTGCGATGCGGACACTATGCTTGTCGTCGGATAACGAAGGAGACTCGTAGTTCATGGAAAACTATGTGCGCGGTGTCGCCGTACTGGATGCGGAAGGCGCCGTCCACTTTGCATCGGGGCTGGGCACCGATCCGATACTGGCACGGGATCTCGCCGGCCGCTGGATTGCCCGCGCGCAGAGGCCGGTGCCAGCCCTGTTCACGCTGGACTATCTCGACGAGCCACTCAGCGTTTGCAGTTGCAGCCTGCACGACTCGGCTTGTTTTCTCATTTACCGGCACACGGCAAGCGACCCTCTGTTCGAATTCGTCAACAGTGTCGAATTTGCAGCCGATATCCTGCGACACTTCATCACCAGCCCCTATGAGGCCATTACCGTCGTCGACGCCGAAGGCGTGCTGCGCTACCTGAGCCCGGTGCACGAAAAGTTCTTCAACTTGCCACGGGGCGCTGGCGCGGGCCGCCCTGCCCGCGAAGTCATCGAGAACACCCGCCTGGATGCGGTGTTGCGCACCGGCAAGGCCGAAATCGGCCAGGCGCAGGAAATGCATGGCACCACGCGCGTGGTCAGCCGTACGCCTATCTTCAACACGCAACGCCGTGTGGTCGGCGCCATCGGGCAGGTCATGTTCAAGAGTCCGGACGCCATCCAGCAGATGAGTTCTGAAATCTTCCGGCTACGCAAGGAAGTCGATTTCTACAAGCGCGAGCTCTCCAGCCTGCAACGGCAGAACCACAGCCTGGACTCCATCGTCGGAACCAGTGAAGCCGTAGCGCGGCTGAAAGAGCAAATCCTGAAGATCGCGCCCCTGGACGTGCCGGTGCTGCTGCTGGGAGAAAGCGGCGTCGGCAAGGATCTCGTGGCGCACGCCATTCATTCGCTCAGCCCGCGGGCTCGCGATCCCCTGGTGGTCATCAATGCCGCCGCCTTGCCGGTGTCCCTGGTCGAAAGCGAGCTATTCGGCTACGAAGGCGGCGCGTTCACCGGCGCCGAACGGAAAGGCAGGCGCGGCAAATTCGAACAGGCGGACCAGGGCTCGCTATTCCTGGACGAAATCGGCGACATGCCCCTGGAAATCCAGGTCAAGCTGTTGCGTACCCTGCAGGACGGCACGTTTCAGCGCGTGGGCAGCGATACCCAGCGCCGCTCGGATTTCCGCTTGATCTCCGCCAGCAATCGCGACTTCAGCAGCATGCTTGAAAAAGGCACCTTCCGGCTCGATCTTTTCTATCGCATCAGCGCGGTGACCCTGCGCCTGCCGGCGCTGCGCGAACGTCTTGAAGACATCCCGTTGCTGGCATCCACATTCTTGGCAAATTTTGCCCACCGCCATGGCACCCAGGTGAAAACGCTGGATCCCGCCGCGATTTCGTTCCTACAGTCGCTGCCATGGCCTGGCAACGTCCGGCAACTGCAGCACGCGGTAGAACGGGCCGCCATTTTCTCCGAACACGACAATATCCATGTGGACGATTTCGAAACGTCCGCGGACAATCGCTCGACCTATCACCTGGATGCCGTACCGATAGTCAACATGCCCCCCCGGCAACCCGCGATGCCGCCCAAGCAGACCATGCCCATGAAAGCCATGAAAGACCGCATGGAAGCCGAACTGATCGCCGACGTCATGCAACGCTTCCAAGGCAATAAAAAGAAGGCCGCCGAAGCGCTGGGAATCTCGCGCTCGTACCTGTACAAGCGGCTGGCCGAGATCGGCGGCGACATCGGCTCGAACTGAGCAGGTGTTTCCGCATGCCCGAAAAGCGGGCGGCGCCCGGCCGCCGCTTTCGGGCCGGGCCGTTCAGTTCGCCGCCGCTTCGGCCAGCAGCGACAGGCCCAGCTGCACGCGGCGCTGCAGCCACAGGCTGGGGCGATAGCGCATGTCGCCGGTCACGCGATGCAGGTTGCGCAGGATTTCCAGGATGCGGGCGCCGCCCAGGGCATCGCCCATGGCCAGCGGGCCGGCGGGGTAGCCCAGGCCCAGCGTGACCGCGCGATCGATGTCGGACGGCGTGGCGATGCCTTGCTGCGCGATGTCGGCCGCCACGTTGACGATGGCCGCGACGATGCGCTGCGCCACGAAACCCGGGGAATCCTGGATCACGCTGACGGGCGTGCCGTCGCCCGCCAGCAAGGCATGCGCGGCGTCGCGCCAGGGCGCCTGGGTGGCCGGCGACAGCATCAGCGTGCGGCGCTTGCCGGCTTCCAGGCGGTGCAAGGTATCCAGACCCACGGTGCGCGAGGCGTCCAGCCCTTGCTGATAGGCGCAGGTGGATACGTCTTCGCCGAACGGCGTCACGATGATCAGGGCCTGGTCGGGCGGCTCGGCTGCGTCGACGATGCTGGCGCCCAGGCTTTCCAGCAGGGCCTGTGCGCGCGCATGGCCCTCTTCGTGCGCGGGGCTGATCCAGACCCGCAGGCCGGCTTGCGCGGACGGCACGGGCGGCTCGGCGGGTACTTGCTTCTGGCCGTCGGGGTAGGCGTAGAAGCCCTCGCCCGCCTTGCGGCCGATCAGGCCGCCGGCCAGGCGCACGGTGGTGATGGGCGATGGGCGAAACCGCGGTTCGTCGAAGAATTGCCGGTAGATCGATTCCATCACCGGGTGCGAGACGTCGAGCGCGGTCAGGTCCATCAGCTCGAAGGGGCCCATGCGAAAGCCGGCCTGCTCGCGCATGATGGCGTCGATCTGCGCGAACGACGCTACCGACTCCTGCGCCACGCGCAGGCCTTCGATATTCATGCCACGGCCGGCGTGGTTGACGATGAACCCGGGCATGTCCTTGGCGCGCACGGGGGTATGGCCCATGCGCCGCGCCAGCACGGCCAGGGCATCGCCGGCGGCCGGGTCGCTGCGCAGGCCATCGATGACTTCCACCACTTTCATCAACGCCACCGGGTTGAAGAAGTGGAAGCCGGCTACCCGCTGCGGGCGCTTGCACGCGGCCGCGATGGCGGTGATCGACAGCGACGAGGTATTCGATGCCAGGATGCAGTCGGGGCCGACGATGTCTTCGAGCTTGGCGAACAGGTCGCGCTTGACGTCCAGGCGCTCGACGATGGCTTCGATGACCAGTTGGCAGTCGGCCACGTCTTCCAGCGCGGCGGCCGGCCGCACCCGGGCCAGCGCGGCTTCGGCGTCGGCGGCGCTGAGCTTGCCCTTTTGCGCGAGCTTGTCCCACAGCTGGCGCAGCGATTCGCGGGCCGATGCGACGGCGTCGGCGCTGGTGTCGTACAGGCGCACCTGTACGCCTGCCTGCGCGGCGATCTGCGCGATGCCGCGGCCCATGGCGCCGGCGCCCACCACGGCAAGGGTCTGGATATCTGTCATCGAATGTGCTCCTTCCGGTTCATGTTTGTATGTCCGCGGCCCGGCCCGCTAGCCGCGCGGCTGCGCCAGGGCCTGGATTTCCGCTTCCGACAGGCCCAGGCGTTCGGCCAGCACCTGGCGCGTGTGCTCGCCCAGCAAGGGCGGCGCGCGGCGGTACTGCACGGGGCTGGCGGAAAATTTCAGCGGGCTGGCCGCAACTGGCACGGTGCCCGCGGTGGGATGCGGCAGTTCGCGCCGCATCTCGCGCGCCTGCACCTGGGGATCCTGGTAGACCTGGTCCAGCGTATTGATGGGGCCGGCCGGCACGCCGGCCGATTCCAGTTCGGCCAGCCAGTGGTCGCGTTCGCCAGTAGCCATGCGTTCGGACAGCAGCGGCACCAGCGCATCGCGGTTCTGCACGCGCTGCGGGTTGGTGGCAAAGCGCGGGTCGTCGGCCAGCTCGGGCAGGCCGATGACGCGGCAGTAATTGCGGAACTGGCTGTCGTTGCCCACGGCCACGATC
>Ga0182735_1001038_pt1 | contig 19558 bp, 16 predicted proteins | sample eDN5th30CKraftMG_FD_128524 | JGI IMG/M metagenome (GOLD analysis project Ga0182735, IMG submission 128524) | Enriched Miracle-Growth compost microbial communities from Emeryville, California, USA - eDNA 5th pass 30_C Kraft MG (version 2) (version 2) ...
CTCCATGTGCAGGAGCTTCTCGGACTCGCCCTGCAGCATGCGGCCCGCGGGGATGCCGGTCCACGCCGAGATGACCTCGGCGATCTCGTCGGCGCCGACCTTGTCCGCGACCAGCGGCGGGGTCGAGTCAGCTCGATCAGCCACCGCTTCTGCCTGCTCGGTCGCCTCCTGGACAGCAATCCGCTTCTTGAGGTCGGGGATCGAACCGTAGAGCAGCTCGGAGGCCTTGGCCGTCTCCCCTTCACGGAGGTAGCGGTCCGCCTGGGTCCGCAGGTCGTCCAGCTGGGCCTTGAGATCACCGACCTCGTTGAGGCCGGCCTTTTCACGCTCCCACCGGGCGTTGAGCCCGGCCAGCTCTTCCTTGCGGTCGGCGAGCTCGGCCTGCAGATCGGCAAGCCGTTGCTTCGACCCGACATCGTCGGCCTTCTGCAGCGCCATGACCTCCATCTCCAGGCGACGCACCGCGCGGTCGAGCGAGTCGATCTCGACCGGGGAGGAGTCCAGCTCCATGCGGAGCCGGGAGGCGGCCTCGTCGATCAGGTCGATGGCCTTGTCGGGCAGCTGACGCCCCGGGATGTAACGGTTGGACAGCGAAGCAGCCGCAACAAGGGCGTCGTCGGAGATCTGCACACGGTGGTGCGACTCGTACTTCGGCGCGATGCCGCGCAGGATCGCGATCGTGTCCTCGACGCTCGGCTCCCCCACGAACACCTGCTGGAACCGGCGCTCGAGCGCGGGGTCCTTCTCGATGTTCTCGCGGAACTCGTCGAGGGTGGTGGCGCCCACCAGGCGCAGCTCGCCGCGCGCGAGCATGGGCTTGAGCATGTTGCCCGCGTCCATCGATCCCTCGCCGCCGGCGCCCGCGCCGACCACGGTGTGGAGCTCGTCGATGAAGGTGATGACCTGCCCCTCGGAACCCTTGATCTCCTCGAGCACGGCCTTGAGCCGCTCCTCGAACTCGCCGCGGTACTTGGCACCCGCCACCATGGCCGCCAGATCGAGGGAGACGAGCTTCTTGTTCTTGAGGGACTCGGGGACGTCGCCGTCGACGATGCGCTGGGCGAGGCCCTCGACGACGGCGGTCTTGCCGACGCCGGGCTCGCCGATGAGCACCGGGTTGTTCTTGGTGCGGCGCGAGAGCACCTGCACCACGCGCCGGATCTCGCTGTCGCGGCCGATGACCGGGTCGAGCTTGCCCTCGCGCGCCTGCTCGGTGAGGTCGATGCCGTACTGCTCGAGGGTCTTGAAGGTGCCCTCGGCGTTCTCCGAGGTGACCTTCTTGTCACCTCGGACCGCGGGCAGCGCCTCGCGCAGCGCCTTCGCCGTCGCGCCCGACCCGTGCAGCGCGGTGGCCGCCGCGTCCGTGCCGGCCGCGATGCCGATGAGCAGCACCTCGGCGGAGATGTAGGTGTCCCCGAGCGACGCGGCCTCCTTGGCGGCGGCCTCCAGGGCGCGCTGGAGCGCGGCCGAGGGCTTCGCCTGGGTGACTGCCGAGCCGCTCACGCTGGGCAGCGCGGCGAAGGCGGCGCGAGCCTTGCGCCCGACCTCTTGCGTGTCGGCCCCGTGCGCCTGGAGCAGTCCGACGGCGGTGCCGTCGGTCTGGCCGAGGAGCGCGACGAGCAGGTGCACGGGCTCGAGCTGAGGATTGCCGGCGGCCGTGGCGGACTGCATCGCCTCGCTGATGGCCTGCTGCGACATGGTGGTGAACTTCGTGTCCATCTGTCCTCCGGGTGGTGCGGACTGGTCTGCTCGTGCCAACCTTCTCGAAGTTGAGTCTATTCCGCTCAACTCTGGATTGCACCCCCCTCGTCGTCTGCCGTGCGTGCAGCGGCTCCCCCGTGCCCCGTGGCACGCCGTCCAGCAGATGGCAGACTGGTCGGACCGCGGTGCCCGGCCCGAGCACCGCACCGGACCGAGCACACCGAGCCGAGCACGCCGAACCGAGCAGGAGGACCGATGCCGCTGCGCTGGACCACGGACGTGCTCGGCGAGGACTGGTTCGCCGCCCGTCTCCCGCTGCTGCCGGACCTGCCCGGCGAGCCGCTGCCTGTCGCCACGCTCGTGCGCTTCGGGGACCCCGACCCGTCCCAGCCCGCGATCCTCTACCTGCACGGCTTCGTCGACTACTTCTTCCAGACGCACGTCGCCCTCGCCTGGGTCGCGCGCGGCTACGCGTTCTACGCGCTCGACCTGCGTCGTCACGGCCGCAGCCTGCAGGCCGGCGAGACGCCGAACTACGTCACCGACCTGTCGGTCTACCGCGAAGAGCTCGATCTCGCGGCCGAGCACCTCAGGGACGAGGTCGGCCACCCGAGCCTCACGCTCGTCGGGCACTCCACCGGGGGCCTGGTGGCGAGCCTGTGGGCCAACCACCGCAGCGCACCCGGCCCCGACCGCGCCGTCGACGCCCTGGTGCTCAACAGCCCGTGGCTCGACCTCGCCGGCTCGTGGTTCGACCGGGTCGTCGCCACACGCGCCGTCGAGCTGATCGGTGGGGTGGCGCCCCGTCTCGTCGTCGGACGCCTCGGGGTGCACTACGGGCCCGCGCTGCACCGCAACACCGGCGGAGAGTGGTCCTACGACCTGCGGCTCAAGCCGAACACGGGCTTCCCGGTGCGCGCCGGGTGGATGCGTGCGGTGCGACGTGGCCACGCGGCCGTGGCCCGCGGGCTGCACGTCGCGTGCCCGGTGCTCGTCATGACGTCGAGCCGCTCCGGGGACCGCAAGCACTGGCACCCCGCGCTCGTCTCCTCCGACTCCGTGCTCGACGTCGCGCAGATCGTCCGCCGCGCACCGCTGCTCGGCGACGACGTGACCGTGCGGCAGATCGAGGGCGGCGGCCACGACCTGGCGCTGTCGCCCGAGCCCGCCCGCTCCCAGTACCTGGAAGGAGTGATGGCATGGCTGTCGTCGCACCTGCCGAGGCGTCGGGTCGCCTGAGGGGGCGCGGCCCCGCCACCGCGATCGGGCAGGCGGCCGTGGCTGCCGCCGTGCTGTACGCGCTGCAGGGAATCGGCGCCGTCCTGTGGTGGTGGGTGGACCGGGTGCGCACGGACCCGGACGGCTGGAGCAGCCCGTCGTGGCACATGATCGGAACGCCCTGGTTCGACGCCGGGTTCTGGAACGTGGGCGTCGGCCTGTACTTCCTCGTGCTCGCGGCGGGCTTCGGCTCGGCGCGGACGATCTCGGTCCGGTACGCCTTCGTCGTCGCGACCTGCGCGACGCTCGTCTACCCGCTTCCGGTGGCTGTCGCCTTCAGCACGGGGACCAGCGACCCGGTGACCGCGTACCTCCTCTTCGTCTTCGTCTCCTTCACCTGGCTCGCGAACGGCTGGGTCGCCGCCGTCATGGCCGCCTGGGTCGCGCGCCGCGCCTGGCTGCGCGCCCCGGCCCCACCACGCGAACCCCGTTCACCCGAGCCCGAGGAAGACGGGCTCGGGTGACGATGACCGTCCCCGCCCTCCACGCGCCCGGCACGACACGCGAGCGACAGACCCTGCCCCCGGTGGCGGCCGCCGCCGCGGCCTCGGTCGCCCTGTACCTGCTGCAGGGCGCGCCATACATGCTCTGGAACCTGCTGGGCTGGGTGCTCGACGTCACGTCCGGCGACCAGGTTCACACTCTGGCGCAGCGCTGGCAGGACGCGGGTGCACCATGGTTCACCTCGACGAGCACGGTCGTTCCCGTCGTCGCGTTCTTCGTCGTGCTCGCCGCGGCCCTCGGTCTGCGACGGCGGCCCACCGTGCGCTGGTGCGTCCTGGTGGTGGTCGGTGCGACGCTCGCCTACCTGGTCTCAGGCGTCGCCTGGACCGTGCAGCACCTGCACGGCACCATCGACGACATGGCCTTCTCCCTCATGGTGAGCATCGGCCTGCTCGGCAACCCGTGGGTCGCGCTCGCCCTGGCGACCTGGTGTGCCACGCACGTGCGACGACGGTCGACGCGGTGGCCGGCCCCGGTGACCGGTCACGGCGCGGCGCCCGCCGAGAGCCACGCGGACGCTCAGAGCCCCGCGCCCGCTCGAGACGCTGCGCCCGCTCAGGATGCTGCGTCGGCCTTCGCGCTGTCGGAGCCCGGGGCGCCGCCCGTCATCGACAGGAGCTTGCCGGAGGCGGACCAGGTGAAATAGGCGCTGAAGTACTCGTCGCGGACCGACACCGTGTACGTGGGCCGCACGACCTGCTTGGCGTCGTCCGACGTCCACGAGGTCATGTTCAGCATCGAGACGCCGATGTCGCCCGGGTCGCCGTCAGTGATGCCGCTCTTCTTCTGCGTCTTCTTCACGATGGTGGGGATCACGGACAGGTCGTACTCGCGGACGTCCACGAGCAGCGTCTCGAGAGTCGTGCCGTCCGGCTGGATGAGCGAGGCGCCCGAGTGATCGATCGTGCCGGCGACGGCGTCGTAGTACCAGTCGTCGAACTTCTGAGAGCCCGGCGCCGTCTCGGCCTCGATCGAGACATGGTCCTGGGTGAGATAGACGCTCGCGAAGATCGGGGTGCCGGTCGCGTCGGCCAGCTTGTTCATCGCCGACTGCGCGTTGTCGCCCACGAACAGCGACACCTTGGCGAGCGTCGCCGCCTGCGCGGCCTTCTCCGCCTCTTCCTCCTTCGCGTCGATCGCGTCCTGGCGCGCCTGCTCGGCCGCCCACCGTGCCGCGCTACGAGCGGACGACGCTTCCGGGCCGTAGTACTCGCGGATCGTGCCGAGGCTCGTCGTCCCGTCGACCATGCCCCTGTAGGCGTCGCGGTGCGGCCAGGAGGCGACGCCGCCACCGACCAGGAACGCGAGCACGAACAGGATCCGGGGGACCTTGCGCAGGCCGGTGCGCGGCGGCTTCGCGGTCGGCTGCCCGGAGACCGTCGAGGCGGGGTAGCCCGCCACGGTGGAGGTGGGGGCGGTCGCGGCGGGCATCGCCGGTGCCGCGTAGGGCGGCGCGGGGACCTGCGCGGCGAGCACGGAGCTCGCGGCGGCCTTCTCCCGCCACTGAGCGGGGGCGTCCCACCACAGGCGCACGGCGCCGGTCTCGCGGTCGGTCTGCACGACGACGACACGGGAGCCCGGCTGCACCTGAGGGGCGCGGATCACCTGGACGGTCTCGGTCGCCGTCGTCGAGTACGGCCGACCGAGCGTCGGCGCCACGGTCAGCTGGACCTTGCAGACCGGCGCCTCGTTGATGCGCGTGCCGGTCTCTGCGATGCCGTCCACCCGCGCGACCCCGACGCGCCCCTCGGCCTCGGCGGCGGCGATCTCCTCGGGCGTCAGCGCGAGCCGGGTGAGCCCCGAGATCCCGACGAGGACCGGCAGCATGATCAGCAGGACCGTCAGTGCCGGGATGCCCAGCCCGAGGACCCAGCCCAGCCCGCTCGTGTCACCCGTCAGCAGCAGCCACGCGAGCGCGCCGATCGATCCGCCCAGGGCGCCCCATGCCAGTGTCCGCATCATCGGGGCGATCCTATGAGATGTCTGGACGGACCGCCCGCGGAGGGCCGCCGGTCCGCGAGGTCGAGTGACGTTCTGGACAAGAATCCTGTCCAGAACGTCACTCGAGCCGCCGGCGGGCGAGTCGTCGGACCAGGGTCTCAGTCGTACGTCACCGACTCCAGCACCGGGAGCCTCGCGGCGCGCACGGCCGGCCAGGCGGCGGCCACCACGCCGACGACGGCGGCCACGACGACCATCGCGACCAGGGTGCCCCACGGGACGACGAGCTCGGAGAGCCCGGAGTCGGCGAAGGCGGAGGGCATCGCGGAGGCGAGCCCCACCCCGACCGCGAGCCCGGCGACCGCACCGAACACCGCGATCAGCACGGACTCGACGATCACGACCGCCGAGAGCTGCAGCCGCCCCAGCCCGACGGCCCGCATCAGGCCGATCTCCCGCGTGCGCTCCATGATCGACAGCGCGAGGGTGTTCACGATGCCCAGCACGGCGATGACGATGGAGAGCGCCAGCAGGGCGTAGAGGATCACGAGCACCTGCTGCACCTGGTCCGCCAGCGACGAGGCGAACTCGTCGGAGTCCATCACGGAGACCACGAGGTACGGCTTCACCGCGGCGACCAGGTCGCCGCGGAGCGTGGCCAGGTCGGCCCCGGGCGCGGCGTTGATCAGGACCATGTCGAGGATCCGCTGCGTGGCGGGGACGAGCTGCTCGAACAGCGACTGGGGCACCACGACGGGCGCGCCGACCGCCGGGCTGTCCACGATGCCGCCGACCGTGGCCGTCGTCGTGGTCGCCGCATCGCCCGAGGCCGCCGTCGCGGTCGGCACCGCGAACGTGAGCGTGCTGCCCACGGTCCAGCCGTGGGCCTTCGCGGCCGACCTCTGGACGAGCACCTGGCCGCGGTCCACCGAGGTCACGTCGCCCTCGACGGCCTCGAGGTCCCATCCGTCGCCGAACAGGCCGTCGGACACCGCGAGCACGTAGCTCGGCTCAGCGTCCACCGCCGCCGGGCCCCACCAGACCCGCCCGGAGGAGGCGACTGCGGGCGCCGCGACGGCGGCGTCGGCCGCGCCCACGGGGATGTCCTGGCTGGCGCTCTGCAGCAGGTAGTCGGCGGTGATCGAGTCGTCGACCACGCTGCGCATCGAGGCCTGCGTGGAGGTCGCGAGGACGGAGGCCGCACCCACGAGCGCCATGCCGATCATCAGCGCTCCCGCCGTCGAGGCGGTGCGGCGCGGGTTGCGGACCACGTTCCCCTGCGCGAGCGCACCGATCGGGCGTCCGAGGCGGACCACGGGCCAGGCGAGCACGCGCACCACGGCGGTGGCGATCGCGGGCGCCCACACGAGCATGCCCACCAGCAGCAGCACCGCGGCGAGCCCGAGGAACGACCCGGCGTTCTCGCCGCCGGCGATCGCGGCCGCGACCGCGCCCACGCCGAGGGCCACGAGCACCAGTCCCAGCACGCCGCGCAGCCGCAGCGAGCGGTCGCCCGCGGTGACCGACTCGCGCATCGCGTCGACGGGCGGCGTCTTCGCGGCGCGCCGCGCCGGGACCGCGGCGGCGACCACGCTGACCACCACGCCCGTGACGAGGGCGACCACGACGGTCGACGCGGTGATCGGCACTCCCCCGCTGAGCGTGAGCCCCGCCTTGTCGAGGATCGCCCGCAGCCCCACCACCAGGCCGCCACCGGCCACGACACCCACCACGGCGCCGACCGCTCCCACGATCGCGGCCTGCCCGACCACGGAGGCGAAGACCTGGGTCGGGGAGGCGCCGATCGCCCGCAGCACCGCGATCTCGCGCATGCGCTGGCGCACGGACATGGTGAACGTGTTGGCGATGATGAACCCACCGACGAACAGCGCGATGGCGGCGAAGACGAGCAGGAAGGTGCTCACGAAGCCGAGCGTCGTGTCGATCGCCGCCTTCGCCTCGGCGCGGACGGTGTCCCCCGTGACGACCTGGACGCTGCCGGCCTGCGCGCTCAGCCGGGCGGAGACCGCCGAGGCGAGCTCGTCGGGCGTCGTGCCTTCCGCGGCGTAGACAGCGATGCTGGGCACGGTGCCGTCCGGCGCGAAGGTGGCGACGGCCGTCGTCGGGTCGACCGCGACGAGGATCGCGCCCGAGGCGCCCGGGAAGCCGACCTCGCCCACCACGTCGACGTCCTCGACCTCACCGCCCACCACGAGCCTCGTGGCGTCGCCCACGTGCAGCCCCGAGCGTTCCAGGGCTGAGGTCTCGAGCGCGATCTCCCCCTCGGCGGCCGGCGCACGGCCGGAGAGCAGGGTGAGCGAGGGGTCGTCAGGCCATGCGGCGAAGCCGATGGAGGGCGCCCCGCCACCGGCACCCTGGACCGCGGTCCCGTCGGCACCGACGAGGATCACCGATCCCTGCACCGTGGGGAAGACGCCCGCGCTGCCGGGGATCGTGCCCGCGCCGTCGAGCAGGTCGAGGGGGACGCTCGTCCGGTTCGACGACGTCGAGACCAGGTCGCCACCCGGCGCGGTGTCCGGCGAGTCGGTGGTGGGGACGCCGCGCACGTAGACGTCGGCGTCCATCGAGCTCTCGACGATGGAGTGGAAGGTGTCGGAGAGCACGCCGCGCAGCGCGAACGTGCCGGTCACGAAGGCGATGCCGAGCACGACGGCGAGCACGGACAGCACGAACCGCACCGGGTGCTGACGCACCCCGCGCCAGGTCACCCGGAACATCAGCGACCGTCCAGCAGGTCGGACGCCGCGGCGGAAGAGGTGCCGGCAGAGCTGTCGGAGCCGGTGCCGACGCGCGCCGGGGCGAGAGAACGCAGCGCGTCGAGCACGGTGTCCGGCGTCGGGTCGGCGAGGTCTCCGACGAGGCGACCGTCGGCGAGGAACAGCGCCCGGTCCGCGTACGCCGCCGTCGACGGCTCGTGCGTGACCATGACGACGGACTGCCCGAGCCGGTCCACCGAACGGCGCAGGAAGCCCAGCACCTCGGCGGAGGCCACGGAGTCGAGGTTGCCGGTGGGCTCGTCGGCGAACACCACCGACGGGCGGGTGATGAGCGCCCGCGCGCACGCCACCCGCTGCTGCTGCCCGCCGGACAGCTCCGAGGGCCGGTGGTCGAGCCGGTCGCGCAGCCCGACGACGTCGACGACCTCGTCGAACCAGGCCTGGTCGACGCTGCCCCGCGCCAGGTCGACCGGCAGCGTGATGTTCTCGCGCGCCGAGAGGGTGGGGATCAGGTTGAAGGCCTGGAAGACGAAGCCGAGCCGGGTGCGGCGCAGCCGGGTGAGCTGGCGCTCGGACATGCGACCGACCTGGTCGCCGTCGACGACCACCTCGCCCGAGGTGGGACGGTCGAGGCCCGCCATGCAGTGCATGAGGGTCGACTTCCCGGAGCCCGAGGGGCCCATGATCGCGGTGAGCCGGCCGCGCTCGAAGTCCACGTCGACGTGGTCCAGGGCCACGACGGCGGTGTCTCCGGAGCCGTAGACCTTCCTCAGTGCGCGGGCGACCGCGATCGGAGCGGTCGTGTCGGGGCTGGGCATCGGGCTCTCCTCGGTGCGTGGGCGCTACGGGCGCTCGCCGGGTCGGTCGCCGGGCGGGCCGGCGGGGCACGGCCACGCGCATGTGCGGCCGCTGTGCACGAGTCTTGCAGCCCGCGCGCCCGTGGTCACTGGGGGACGTCCCTGGCAGGACCCTGATCTTCGACCGGGTCCTGCCCCCGATCACGAGGGCCTGCCGCGAGCGGCGTGGTGCCGCCGGGTCCGGCGTCGCGCCGGGCGACGGCGACCGCGGCCGCCTCGGCGGCGGCCTCGTCACGAGCCATCTCGTCGACGACGAGCAGGTCGCGGCGGATCTGGTCGCTGCGGTAGCCGGCCCGCCCCACCATGTGCGCGGCCACGGGCACGGTGAGGAACTGGAAGATCACGACGACGACGAGCATCCCGAGGATCGGCCAGCTGCGCGCGCGCAGCGCCTCGGCGGTGAGCATGAGCACGAGCCCGAGCACCTGCGGCTTGGCCCCGGCGTGCATCCGCGAGAGCAGGTCGGGAAAGCGCAGCACGCCCACCCCGGCCACGAGGGTCAGCAGCGCGCCCGCGAGCAGCAGGACGGCGGCCGCCCAGTCGGCGACGGTGCTCCAGCTCATCGGTCCTCCTCGCTGCCCGGACGCTCGGGCTCCGCCGCCGGCTCGACGGCGGCAGGCTCGGCGCCCGTCGGGTCGACGACGGCGAGCGCGCCGGCGATCGAGGACGCTGCCTCGAGGGAGGCCGCGTGCCTCTTCGCCTCGTCGGCCGCCTCCTCCTCGGCGCGGCGACGGGCATCCTCGGCGGCGACCTCCTCGAGCGTGCGGATGCGTCGCTCGCTCTCGGGCTCCACGGAGGCGAACCGCGCGATGACGGTCGAGCTGATGAAGCCCACCATCGACATCGCCACGAGGATCGGCAGCGTGTCCAGCCGTCGCGACCAGGCGGCCTCGAGCGCGATCCCGCCGACGACGACGGTCGCGAACACGTCGAGCGACACGGCGCGGTTGAGCATGCTCGGGCCGCGCTCCGCCCGGACGACGGCGAGCACCGCGGCCAGGCAGAGCAGCCCCGCACAGATCAGGTAGACGACGGTCATGGCAGCTCCCTGTCCCCGGCGAGGTGCTGATCGACGCGCCGGCGCCCACGGTGGGTCCGCCCTCTGCGCGCGGGCAGGCCCAGCATGGCGAGGTCGTCCGCGGAGCCGAGCGCCCGCAGCACGCGAGCCTCGAGCGCGAGGGTGTCGTGGCGGACCGCCTCGACACCGCCGGAGGTGTCGACATCGAGCACGTGGAGGTAGAGCGTGCCCGTGATCCGGTGCGCGTCGACCACGAGCGTGCCGGGCACGAGCGAGCTCAGCTCGGCGACGACCGTCATGAACAGGTCGTTGTCGCTGCGCAGGCGGACACCCACGATCGCGCCGCGCGGGGTGTGCCCGAAGCGCAGCACCAGACCCGCGACCTGCACCGAGGCTCGCACCAGGTCCCAGTGGAAGCGCGCGAGCAGGACGAGCAGCCGCCAGGGTCGCACCGTCCCGTGGAACGCCGCGGGCGGCATGGGCAGCGCGAGCAGCACGACGACGGCGACGATCAGCCCCCCGACGAGGTTCGCCCAGGTGAGACCGCCCCACAGCATCATCCACATCACCGCGAGGAACAGCGCGCCCGGCCACAGCAGGCGCCAGCGGCGCACCGATACCCGGCGGCGGTGCAGGCTCATCGCTCACCTCCCGCGCCGAGGACCGACTGGATGTACACGGCGGGCGTCTCGAGGCTCTTGGCCGCCCGGGACGTGTACGCGAACAGCGGTCCGGCGACGAAGGTCAGGAGCAGGCCGAAGGCGACGAGCGCGCCCGTGGGGATCACCATGGAGCGTGGCAGACGGACGTCCGGGAGGTCCGCCGGAGGCGTCTGCCAGAAGGCCTTGTTCCACGCCTTGACGATGGCGTAGAGCGTCAGCAGCGAGGTGACGACGCTGCCCACGACGAGGATGTACGCGAGCGATCCACCATCTTGTACCCCAGCCTGGAGCAGTCCCACCTTGACCAGGAACCCCGACAGCGGCGGGATCCCCGACAGGCTCATCGCCGGGACGAAGAACAGCACGGCCAAGCCCGGGGACGCCTTGGCGAGACCGCCCAGCGCGTCCAGCGAGGTCGACCCGCCGCGACGTTCCACGAGCCCCACCACCAGGAACAACGTGGTCTGGACGGTGATGTGGTGCACCACGTAGAAGATCGTGGCGGACATCCCGATCTGGCTGCCCAGGGCGATGCCGAAGATCATGAAGCCGATGTGGCTCACGAGCGTGAAGGACAGGAGACGTTTGATGTCGTCCTGAGCGACGGCACCGAGGATCCCCACGACCATCGTCGCCAGCGCGAGCACGAGCAGGACGTCGTCGAGCCGCCCGCCCGGGAACAGCAGGGTCTGCGTACGGATGATCGCGTAGACGCCGACCTTGGTGAGCAGGCCGGCGAACACCGCGGTGACGGGTGCGGGCGCCGTCGGGTAGGAGTCCGGGAGCCAGGCCGAGACCGGGAAGATGGCCGCCTTGATGCCGAAGGCCAGCAGCAGCATCAGCTGCAGCACGAGCTGCATCGTCGGGTCGATCTCCGGCAGCCGCTGCGCGAGCTGGGCGATGTTCACGGTGCCCGTCGCCGCATAGATGAGCGCCAGCGCGGTGAGGAAGATGATCGAGGACAGCAGCGAGACGACCACGTAGATCGACCCCGCCCGGATGCGCTCGCTCGTCCCGCCCAGGGTGAGCAGCACATAGCTGGCCGCGAGGAGCACCTCGAAGCCCACGTAGACGTTGAACAGGTCGCCCGAGAGGAACGCGATCGACACCCCGGCGGCGAGCACGAGGTAGGTGGGGTGGTAGATCGATATCGGCGCCTCGGCCCGCTCGTCGGCGATCTCCTGGCCCAGGGAGTACAGGAACACGCACAGCAGCACGAACGACGAGACGGTGAGCATGAGCGCGGAGAGCCGGTCGGCCACGAGGTCGATGCCGAGCGGTGCGTGCCACCCCCCGATGTGCACGACGATCGCACCGGCGTCCGCACCGATCAGCAGCAGCACGCCGACGACGGTCATGACCGTGAGCGCGGCCACCGACAGCAGCCGCTGCGCCCTGGGGAACTTCCACAGGGCGAGGGTGAGGCCGGCGCCGACGAGCGGCACCATCACGGGCAGGGGCACGAGGTTCGCGTAGGAGGTCACGGCCTGGCCCCCTGGGGGTCGTCGGACGAGCCCGCGCCGTCCGGGTGGTCGCCCGGACCGTCGGGCGCAGGGTGCGTCGCGGGGCCGTCGTCGCCGGTCTCGTCACGCACGTCGGCGGCCTGGTCGTCGAGCGAGGTCTGCGACGTGTCGTCGACGTCGGTGTCGTGCGTGACCGGCACGTTCTGCGCGGCGAGCCGCGCGATACGACGGTCCTCGAGGTCGTCCTGCACCTCGTCGTGCCCGTTGAGCTGCCACGAGCGGTACGCCATGGCGAGCACGAACGCGCTGATGCCGAGCGTGATGACGATCGCGGTGAGCACCATCGCCTGCGGCAACGGGTCGCTCATCTCGGACTCGGGCGTCTCGCCGACGATGGGCGCCCGCCCGGCCCGGCCGCTGGCGACGAGGAACAGCAGGTTCGCACCGTTGCCAAGCAGGATGAACCCGATGAGCACGCGCGTGAGGCTGCGCTCGAGCAGCAGGTACACGCCCGAGACGAAGAAGGCGCCGATCGCGACGATCAGGACGGCGGCGGGTGCGGTCTCGATCATCGGGCCACCTCGCCGCGCTGCCCGGTCGCGGTGCCGGCCGCGGCGTCGTCGCGGGGGACGACCTCGCCCTGCCGGTCGATCTCCGCGCCCAACGACCGCAGGATGTCCAGCACCAGGCCCACCACCACCAGGAACACTCCGAGGTCGAAGAACAGCGCGGTCACGAGCTTGACGTCGCCCACGAGCGGCACGTGCAGGTGCCAGATGACGGACTCCAGCGCGTTCCCGCCGAGGATCAGCGCGGCGAGCCCCGTGCCCGCGGACAGGAACAACCCGAGCCCCAGCAGCAGACCGGGCTGCACCGGGAGCGCCTCGCTGAGCTCGTAGCGCCCGCCCGCGAGGTACCGGACGATGAGCGCGATCCCCACCACGAGCCCGGCCGCGAACCCGCCGCCCGGCTGGTTGTGCCCGGCGAACAGCAGGTAGAGGGCGACGACGACCATGGCGTGGAAGACGAACCGCGTGACGACCTCGAAGATCAGCGAGCGGCGGCGCGGGGCGAGCGTGCCGCCCGCGGGCAGCCACGGGTAGAGCTGGGGCGCCGCACGGGAGGGTCCTCGACGCAGCGCGGCGCCGGGGTCGGGCTCGGTGGCTCCGCCCCACACCTTCGTGCCGTCGGGCACCTGCGAGGCGCGCAGGATCTCCGAGGTGCGACGGCGCAGGAACACGAGGGAGGCGACGCCGGTGGCGGCCACCAGGAGCACGGAGATCTCGCCCATCGTGTCCCAGGCGCGGGTGTCCACGAGCATGACGTTGACGATGTTCCGCCCGCCGCCGAACTCGTAGATGGCGTCGGCGATGCCGGTGGTCACGGGGGCGTGGATCCGCACCGACGGCGCGACGAGCGCGAGGCCCATCGCGGTCAGGCCCACCGCGACCGCGAGCCCGAGCCGCAGCCAGCGGCTGCGGGCGAGCGGTCGGTCGGAGAAGTACGGCGGCAGACGACGCAGCACGAGCACCATGACGACGAGCGTGATCGTCTCGACGAGCACCTGGGTGAGCGCGAGGTCCGGGGCGCCGTGGAGCACGAACAGCGCTGCCGTGGCGTACCCGCTCATGCCGACCAGCAGCGCCGCCTTGAGCCTGCGCCGCGAGCGCGCCACGAGCACGACGACGATGAGGATGACGACCACCGGGATCACCTGCGCCGGGGTGTCCCACAGCCGGATCTCGCTGGGCCAGCGCCCGCGCGTGAGCAGCACACCGCCCGGCCCGATCACGAGGATGGACAGGATCACCGTGAGGTAGGCGGGCAGCGAGCCTCGCTGGGTGCGGGCGGTGACGTCGGCCGCGAGGTCGTCGAGACGGCGCATGATGCGGCGGTACACGCGGTCGGCGTCCAGCGGCGCGGCCAGGCGCCACTGCGCGCTGGCCACCGCGTCACGGGCCCAGAACAGCACGAGCCCCACGCCCACGACGACGGCCGTGAGCGCGAGCGGGACACCCCACCCGGCCCACAGCCCCAGGTGGCCGGAGTGTCCGCGCGGGTACAGGTCGGCGTGGCTCTCCAGGAGCGACTGGCCGAGGTGCGGGGCGAGCCCGGCCGCGAGCCCGGCGAGCGCGAGCGCGAGCGGCGGCAGCGTGAGCAGCCAGCCCGGTCGCCGCAGCGCCGCACCGTCGACGGTCTCGAGGGGAGCGTCGCTGGGGTGCGGCACGGACGTGCCGATGGACGTCGCCGTGTCGCCGGTGGCGATCGGCGCGGAGGACACCCAGCGCCGGGTTCCTTTGGAGCAGAACGCCCCCCACCACCAGCGCAGCCCGTACCCGAAGGTCAGCACGGACCCGACGACGACGCCCACCACCAGCACGGGTCCGAGCCAGCCCGGCCCTGTCCCCACGCCGTCGTCCACGAGCGCGCCGAGCGCCGACTCCTTGGCGACGTAACCGGCCAGCGGCGGCAGCCCGACCATCGAGGCGACCGCGAGCCCGCCGGCGGTCGCGAGCACCGGCAGCCGCCGTCCCACCCCGCTGAGCCGCCGCAGGTCACGGGTGCCGGCCACGGCGTCGATCGCGCCCACCGCGAGGAACAGGGCGGACTTGAACATCGCGTGCGCCCCGAGCAGCGCCAGCCCGGCGAGCGCCGCGGAGCGCGTGCCGAGCCCCAGCAGCAGCACGAGGAAGCCGAGCTGGCTCACGGTCCCGTAGGCGAGCACGAGCTTGAGGTCGTACTGGCGCAGCGCCCGGTATCCTCCGAGCAGGAAGGTGCCCAGCCCCAGGGTGACGACCAGGGTGGTCCACACCGACAGGTGCGAGTACGCGGGAGCGAAGCGCGCGACGAGGTAGACGCCGGCCTTCACCATGGCCGCCGCGTGCAGGTACGCGCTGACCGGCGTGGGCGCCGCCATCGCGGAGGGCAGCCAGAAGTGCAGCGGGATGAGCGCGGACTTGCTGAGCGCGCCGATCAGCAGGCACACCACGGCCGCGGTCACCGCGGTGCCCGACGGCGGGTTCGCGAGCAGACCGGAGAGGCTGTAGCCGGACGACGACGTCTCGCCCAGGATGACGATCCCCACGAGCATCGCCAGACCGCCCGCGGTCGTGACGACGATGGCCTGCATGGCCGCGCGCCGACCCGCCTTGCGATCCGCGTAGTGGCCGATCAGCAGGTAGGAGAAAACCGTCGTCAGCTCCCAGAACACGTAGAGCAAGAGGGTGTCGTCGGCGGTCACGAGGCCCGCCATGGCACCGGCGAAGGCGACCAGCACCCCGCCGAAACGACCGAGCCCGCTCGCCGTCGCCGAGAAGTAGCCCGCGCAGTAGACGAGCACGATCGTCCCGACGCCGCCGACCACGAGCAGCATGAACCAGGACAGCGCGTCGATGCGGAAATCGAGCGTCATGCCGATCTGCGGGATCCACTCCGCGTGGACCGACGGCAGCTCGCCGCCCTGGCCGGCATCGTGCACGCGCCCGGCGATGCTCAGCGCATAGACCGTGACGGCGGCCGGCGCCAGCGCGAGGACCAGGAAGGCCCGCCGACCCCAGGCGCGCACCGCAGCGGGCGCGAGGAGCGCCAGGACCACGTGGGCGGCCAGGAGTGGGAGCACGGGCTCTCCGTCCGGTCGGTGTGCGGGCGGTGCCACGAACCACGGCCGCGATCGGTCAGGAGCCGACCTGGGGGCCGGTCGAGACTCGATCAGGGGCGTGGGGACGAGGGCGGTGAGTCACAGTTTATCAACGCATCCGCGCGCGAAGTTCACAGGTCGCGGACGTCAGAGCGCGACCGTCCGGGCGATCGCGACGAACAGCGGCGCTGCGACCAGCAGCAGCACGAAGGGAAGCCCTGCGAGCTCACGGCGCAGGACGTGGACGACGGCCGCCCCGGTCATGAGGGCCGCGAGGGCGTACCCGGCGACGGGAGCGAGCACCGGCAGGACGTCCAGGGCCCACGGCAGCACGAGCCCGAGCGCTCCAGCGACCTCGGCGAGCCCGATGAGCCTGATGGCTGGCTGGCTGAAGTCGTCCGCCCATCCCATGTTCGGGTTCTCGAGGATCTTCTCCTTCGACCGGGCGAGCTTGCTCGCTCCGGCTCCCCCAAGGACGAGGACGACGATTCCCGTGACGATCCAGACTGCGACATCCACTGACTGTTCCTCTGCTTCTCGTTCTCTGTTCGTGCGTGGGTGGCTCGTGCGTGGTCGGGCCGGGACCGGTGCGCCAGGTGGCTCAGTAGCCGATCACCTGGCGGACGAGGACCAGGTGGATGCGGCCAGGCATGTCGCCGTAGATCTCGAGGGTCTTGTTGAGGCGGCTGTGCTGTCCGTACGCCTCCTGCGCCCGCAGGTCCTCCAACGGCAAGCTGTGCTCGCGGACGCGCCGGCGCGCGGTCTCCAGGTCCGGCACGACCTTCTGCAGGCCGACGACCAGCACGACGCGCTCCGCGCCCCAGGCGAGCGTCGCGAGCTGGCTGCCGGAGGCGGAGCCGATCGGCAGCTCACCGTCCTGGGTGACGGCGTGCACGCTGCCCAGCGCGTAGTCCGGCGCGGCGGCGATCTCCTTCATCTGACGGCTGGCGAAGTTCTGCGCCGTCATCTGGAGGCGGACCGACTCGTACGGCCCGCCGGGGACGTCGACCGCGGCGGAGACGCCGGTCTCGTCGAGCGTGACCGAGGTGTTCTTCCAGACCCGGGCACCGTGCGGGATGCGGGCGAGCACCGCCTCGCGCGCAGCGGTCAGGTCGTCCACGACCTCCGCACCGAACCCGTGAGCTTCCAGCGCGGCCGCGGTCGCGGTGATGGTCCGCTCGTCGGGCAGGACATCGAACGGGGACATGAGCACTCCTTGGTTCGTCGAGGTGACGCGGGCTCCCGCGATAAACGGACTTTACCCCGCTTACAACTGGAACGCTACCCCGGTTATGCTCAGGAGCGATCCCGACGACCTGTGGGATGGACATCTGCGGTGGACGGAGGTGCGCGTGAACGCTGAGCGCGCCGACGCCGCCCGGAACCGGGCGGTCCTGATCGCGACCGCCCGCGCCATGCTGACCGACGTGGGCGTCGAGCAGATCACGATGGATGCCCTGGCCGAGCGCTCCGGCCTGGGGAAGGGCACGGTGTTCCGGCGCTTCGGGACACGGTCGGGGATCTTCATGGCCCTGCTGGACGAGGGAGAGCGGGCCTTCCAGGAGCGCGTGCTCTCCGGCCCGCCCCCGCTGGGACCCGGTGCCGAGCCGCTGGACCGGCTCGTCGCGTTCGGGTCCGCGCGCCTGCGGTTCCTGCGGGAGAACCGCGAGATCGCGCGTGCTGCGCTGGACGGACGCACCCCCGTTCCCTTCGGCCCGCCCGCCATGGTGACTCAGCAGCACCTTCGGATGCTGCTGCAGCAGGCAGGGATCGACGCCGCGGACCTGGGCGTCCTCGCGCTGCAGCTCACGGCGGCGCTGGACGTGCCGCTGCTGCTCTACGCGCCGAGAGCCGGCGAGCACGCCGCGGAGGCCTTCGAGGAACGTCTCGCCCACGGCTGGAAAGACCTCGTCGAACGGCTGTGCCGCTGACCTGCCGCGCCCGTCAGGCTCTCGACGACGAGCACGTCGTCACGACGGCCACCACAGGCTGCGCGTCGTGGTCGACAGAGCAGCGCCGTGGTCGACAGAGCAGCGGCCGACGCAGCCACGCCCGTCACCCGGCAGCTCCTACAGGTCGCGGACGTCCACCGGGAAGCCTGGCTGGTCGAGGACCTCGCCGCCGACGGCGGGGTGCAGCGCACGGGCGAGCGCGACGACGAGCGCGGCAGCCTCGCGCCGCGCCAGGCGCACGGCCGCGCTCGGCCGCTCGCGGTGCGCGGCCTCGTCGTCGAAGGGGTACCAGCGCAGGGCGTACTGGACTCCCCCGCCCGCGAGCCATGCCAGCCGCCGCAGCGCGGGGGGCGGCGTCGCGATCCCCGTGACCTCGACAGCCACCGTCCCAGCCACCGGGTCCTCGGCGGTCACCGGGAGGACGACGGCGTACCCCTCGAGCGGGGGTGGCGCGGCCAGCGCCCGGAGGTCCGTCTCGTCCAGGGCGTCGTGGTCGACACCGCCCGTGCTGGCGGGGGACGTGCTGGCGCTGGACGCGCTCGGGGGCGGCCCGTCCCACTCGAAGCCGGTCGCTCCGAGCTCGGCGTGCGGGTGCACCTGGCGCGCGAGGGCGAGAGCGGCCTGCGGTGTGAGCCACACGTCACTGACGAGAGTGAGGTCGGTGTCGACCGATGGGTCCGGGACCAGGCGGGACCGGGTGACCTGAGCGCCGCGCGGGGCGACGTCGAGCACGAGGGACCCCGTGAGCCGTCGTGCGGCGGCGACGAGCCACGTGACCACGCGGCCCTCCTCACGGTCCGGGGCACCGAGGTGGAAGGTGCGACGCAGCCCGTCCCGGTCTCCGGTGCGGAAGGGGACGGGCGCCGTGCGCTCGCGCAGGGTGCGGGCGACGTAGAGCAGCCGGCCCGTGGTCTCGGCGCCGACCTCAGCGAGCGCCTCGGTCACCTCGGCGGGTGCGGCGGCCGGGTGCCAGGGGCCCGAGAGCTGAGAGTGGCGCGACAGGCGGAGGGTCGTGGGTGCGTCGTTCCCGGTGTCGTCGGGGGCGGTGTCGTCGGAGACTGCGGCTCGGGTACCGACCAGGGCAGCGGCCCGGGTGCCGCCCGCCGCGACAGGTTCGCCGTCGTCGTCGAGCGGGCGAGCGCCGACGAAGACGCAGCCCGCGAGCGCGACGACCTCGTCGTAGGTGACGTCGTCGGGCACGACGAGGACGTGCGCGACACGCGTGCCCGCCTCAGCCACGGTGCTGGGCTCCTGCGACAGCCACGCGCCCGCCCCTCAGACCTGGGAGCGATAGAAGCTCTGCCACGAGCGCGACGCCGTCGGGCCCCGCTGCCCCTGGTAGCGCGAGCCGTACTCCGAGGAACCGTAGGGGTGCTCGGAGGGCGAGGAGAGCCGGAAGAAGCACATCTGGCCGATCTTCATCCCTGGCCACAGCTTGATGGGCAGGGTCGCGACGTTGCTCAGCTCGAGCGTGACGTGACCGGTGAAGCCGGGGTCGATGAAGCCGGCGGTCGAGTGGGTGAGCAGGCCGAGGCGACCGAGGCTCGACTTGCCCTCGAGCCTCGCCGCGACGTCGTCGGGCAGGGTGACCGACTCGAAGGTCGCGCCGAGCGCGAACTCGCCGGGGTGCAGGATGAACGGCTCCCCGGGCTCGACCTCGACCAGGCGCGTGAGGTCGGGCTGTTCCTCGGCGGGGTCGATGAAGGGGTACTTGTGGTTGTCGAACAGCCGGAAGAAGCGGTCGAGGCGCACGTCGATGCTCGAGGGCTGGAGCATCGTGGGCTCGTAGGGCTCGAGCGCGATGCGC
>Ga0182735_1001040_pt1 | contig 19524 bp, 15 predicted proteins | sample eDN5th30CKraftMG_FD_128524 | JGI IMG/M metagenome (GOLD analysis project Ga0182735, IMG submission 128524) | Enriched Miracle-Growth compost microbial communities from Emeryville, California, USA - eDNA 5th pass 30_C Kraft MG (version 2) (version 2) ...
GGCTCCATGATGATGAAGCCCATCTGCGCGCGCGGGTCTTTCGGCGGCACCAGCAGATTGACATGGCGGAACACGCCGCCACGCGGTTCGTTCAGCACGAAATTGCGCAAGGTCTCGTCGCTGGCGATGAAGCGCGACTGTTCCCACACCGTTTCACCCGGAGGCGGCGCGACGCCGCCGACTATGACGTCCCCGACTTCGCCTTCCGCATGACAGCCGACAATATGAATGATCTTGGTGCTGCGCATGACGCCTCCTGCAATTAGAGCGCATCCCGAAAGGTGTGAAACGGTTTTCGAAAAAGATGCGCGTCGAAACAAAGCGATAGAGGGCCGATCTGATCCAGTCAGATCAAAACGCGCTCTAACGCACTCATTCCTATCGGTTAGGGTGTCATCGTCAATCCTTTATCGGACGGCGATTTGCGCTTTCGCGCCAGAAGGAGAATTTCATTTCTCCTCGTGTCGGGAGATGAAAAATCCCTTTCGCCGTGTGTTGCTTCTTTCAACAAGTCTGGTATCCATTGTGCTCGAATTTTGTGCAAATCGATGCGCAGCCCGCTTGGCTCCGGATCAATTCCTGGAACATACACAACGTTCCCGATAGGAATTGAGCAACCCGAAAAGTTGGGGTGTTTTCGTTCTCGGAACGATGAATGCTCTTAGCCGGCATGGGACGGTCGATGATCGTATCCTACGTCTCCTCTCAGATTGACATGGTCTCTGATGTTCCGGGACGTGGCCTCAACCACATGGAGCATCTGACGGGCCGGCGGGCCGGGATGTTTGGGAGCGAGTTATGGACAGGACAATCGATGCGGGCTCTCTTGAGCCCCACGAAACCGGCGCGCAGCGCTGGGGGAGGGAGATGTCAGCGGCGCTGAAACTCGGTTGGCCGCTGATCTTCACCAATCTCTCGCAGGCGGCATTGACGGCAACCGATGTTATTTTCATCGGTCGTCTCGGAGCCGATACGCTTGCCTCCGCTTTGCTCGCGACGAGCTTCTATCATACGCTGATGATCTTCTCGATGGGGCTTGTCTCGGCCGTCATGCCGATGATCGCCATCGCGCTCGGCAAGAACCGCCATTCGGTGCGTGATGTGCGTCGCACCGTACGTCAGGGTTTCTGGACGGCAATCATGATCTCGATTCCGGTCTGGATCGTGCTTTGGCATTGCGAGGAAATTTTCCTTTTCCTCGGTCAACGGCCTGATATTGCCGCCCGCTCGACCGATTTCATGCACACGCTGCAATGGGCGCTTTTGCCATACCTTTTCTACATCATCCTGCGATCCTTCTTCGCGGCGATGGAAAAGCCGATGTGGACCTTGCTGGTGGCCGCTCTTGCCATCGGTTTCAACGCGCTTGCCGGATGGACGCTCATTTTCGGCCATTTCGGCTTTCCGCGCATGGAACTGCACGGCGCTGGTATCGCCACGACCCTGTCGAGCACAATGATGTTCCTCGGCCTTGCGGTGATCACATTGCGGCATCGCCGTTTTCGCCGCTATCGTCTGTTCGGGCGCTTCTGGCGTCCGGACTGGCCGCGCCTGCGCGAACTATGGCGCATCGGTTTTCCGATGGCGCTAACCTTCGTCTTCGAAACCTCCATCTTCTACGCCGCCGTGGTGATGATGGGGCGGATTGGCCCGACCGCCATGGCCGCCCACGCCGTTGCGATCCAGATTGCCTCGCTCAGCTTCATGGTACCGCTCGGTTTCGGCCAGGTGGCGACCGTGCGCGTGGGGCGTGCCTACGGAGCGGGAAATGCCAGGGCGATCGGCTATGCGGGCTGGAGCGCCTATGCGCTGGGCGTTGGCTTCATGGCGGTGATGGGGCTTTTGATGGTTCTCATACCACGCCTGTTCATTGGCGTTTTCCTGGACCTGCATGATCCGCAGAACCTGCCTGTGATGGAACTGGCGGTCAGCTTCCTTGCACTGGCAGCTTTGTTCCAGACGGTCGACGGTGCCCAGGCTGTCGCTGCGGGTATGTTGCGCGGTTTGCGCGACACGCGTATCCCCATGTATCTTGCCCTGCTCGGTTACTGGGGCGTCGGCCTGCCGCTGGGTGCCTTGCTTGCGTTCAAATTCGGAATGGGCGGTCAGGGTATCTGGCTTGGCCTCGCGGCTGGGCTTGGTATCGTTGCGGTGCTGATGACCCTGCGCTGGCGCAAGCATCTGGCGCATATTTCGGCCCTGCATCCGGCCTGAATAGAGCGCATTCCGAAAAGTGTGAAACAGTTCTCGGAAAAGATGCGCGATAAAACAAAGAGTTAGAGCGCCGATCCGATTGAATCAGATCGGAACGCACTCTAAACAAAGTCATGCGATCAAGTGATCGCATGACTTTCAGTGCCTGCATCAAAAGTCACCACGCCGGCTTGCAAATGGCATAGTCGTCCGTCTTGTATCAAAGTATGGCGAAGTGGACGCGGCGGATTGGCCGCTGAATGCGCGGGACGGTCCCCGTAGCGGTTCAGAGAGGTATTCCTATCAAAAAAATGAACGAAGCCAGCGATATCAACACGAACCAAAAAAGAGGGCCAAGCCAATTAATGGATTGACCGAGGGATAAGCTATCCAAGTCGTGTTCACAATGCGCTATAGGCTGCTTAGCATCGCATGTCATTCGTTCTACATATTGAACAGCATAATCTGAAATTATATTAAATAATCGCGTTTCAATTCCAGTATAATAACCAATTATACGATGGTAATGGTGAAATCGATAATTGTAAGTAAGTGGACTAATGTCAATATATGAAATATCATCTATAAGAATTCGATGGCTTGATTGCCTGTCGATAAATAATTCGATGTTTATATCGAGTTTATGTCGAAGACTGCTCTCCAATTCAACCAAGCGCATCATAAGGCTGGTGTCAGTCCACTCTGACTGTATTGACACTATCGGACGAGACCCGGCTTGCCCTTTCGGTGTATCGTCGTGCATCAAAGTTCCTTGCGGCAGTTTTCGACCGCCCATGTCTGACGTATTGTTGGAAAGCCTTTGAATCTTAATCGTTGTGCCTTCAACTCGTCGAGGAACGTGTTGAAAATGCTGACGTCGAGAGAGAGCTTGGCGATACGATTGGCGAGCTCATGGGGAACGCCATATTCATCAAGTATTACCTCAGGCTCTGAAAGCTCCAGCTCATCACCTAAAAGCATAAGGAGCAGCATCGACAGGCGATTCAGGTTGTTGCTATTCTCCCTCAACGGCAACACACCGTAGAAGTCCAGGCCTTCGCGTTGAAGCAAATTTGACGCGAATAGAAGAGAGCCTGCCACTGCAGCGATGAAACTGTCCTGAATTTCCGAGACCCGTTCGAATTCGTATGGCTCCGTGCAGAGCGTTATAATCTTTTTTCCCTGTCCACCTATCATAGAGGGGGCGACCATCTGAACAATACGACCGAAGCGGATAACGGTATCAAAGTAGAGTGTTAACGTATCCGAATTGCCGGTTCTTTGGGCTTCCGGCATTTCGAGGCAATTGACTACAAAGTCAAAAGGACCAGCAATGTTGATAATATTACGTAGTCCCCCTATGTCCTTTAATCCACTCCGCAACAGGCTGGCTTTTGGGGTGAGAGTATCGCCATCTCTTGATGGAAAATGATAGCGAACGACACGATAACCGGCCCCTTGGAATAAGCGGGTCAAGGAATCGAGTGTCTTATTTGTACTATCGCCTATAAGTAGTATTAATTTAGGGATGCGGGCCATAAATATTCTTTCAAAAATATACATAAATACTCGCACGCTAAATGTATCTATGTTTGTATATAGATACATTAAACGCAAATGCAGATATGTCTTGGATTGTGGAAGGTCGTTAGACTTTATTGAATTTAAATCAATCCATATTCCAATGTATAATTATTGTAAGAAGTACATTGATAATATTTATATCAAGCTCAGTTAATATTAATAATTTTTATAAAGGCGATCGATATGGCGTAGGAAAGGTAGGGTGGCTAGGAAAACTCAGGTAATAAAGGCCGTCATCCGCACCTGTTCCGGAAATCGCCGTGCCGGTTTGCAAAGGGCACAGCGTTCCGACTCTCGAGAAACACCATTCCGCCGCGGATTAGCGTTCTTCGACTCAGGCACTCAGATTAGGTGTCGATCACTTCGTCAGCGCGGAAATGCGGTCGAGAGCGGCGCCAAAACCCTTCAGGGAAATCTTGAAGGCGACGGGCTGGCTCGGGCTCAATGCCGTCGTGGTGATGTTGATATTGGTGCCCGCCTTGAGGGCTGCAACCTGCTTCGCGTCGAAGCTTACCGGCGCCAGGCATCCCTGCGGAAGGCAGGTCGAAAAAGCAAGATTGGGGCCGGCGGCCTCGTCGATCTTGAGCGAAGCGCCTTTGGCGAGATCGAGACCGAATGGCATCAGCAATACGCCGTCGACCTTTCCTGCCACATTGCGAAGCTCTGCCGTCAGCACGCGCTGGCCGGTCTGGGAGCTGCTTTGTTCCTGGCGGATTGCGCAGATGGTCGCTTCCTTCTGGGTCTGGCACGAAACAGTCCAGTCCTGATAGGTTTCCTGCAACGTGCTCGCCCCTCCGGGAAGCGGCGCGGCGAGCGCCGGTACGCTGAAAATGGAGGCAAAGGTGAAGGCGAGGCCGATTGCGCGGTGAGTCTTCATAAATAAGTTCTCTATAAAACTATTGCATTTATTCTATATGTAATACGTTTTCTTAGAGAAATTTATTTTTGAAATCAATATCATTATTTTATCGAGTTCATTAAGAATATTCTATAAATATAAAATATTATGAAACGAGTAATTCTGACCGGAATGCCCTCGGTCGCCCGCCTTAACCCGCTGGCTCCGATATTGGTGTCATGCCTCCTTATCGGAAGCATCTTCTTGTCGCCTCCCGTTTCATTCCGGTCAGACCATGCTCTATTTCTTCAATATGACGTTATTCTCGCCCTTCTTGACCTGGTCAATGACGAGCAGTTTTAAAGGCTCTGAACCTGTATTGGTGCCCTTGTGCCATTGATTGACGGATTCAACACCAAAGTCGCCGGCCTTGAGCGTCGTGGTTTTCCCTGTCACTTCGTTGAATACTTCCAACGTGCCGGAAAATACATAAGCATATCTGGGATAAGGATGCTTGTGGATCGGCAGACTTGCTCCCGGTGCGATTTCGTACTGAGAAACCACGACTTCAACATCCCCTTGCGGCAGGGAAATCTTGGTGCCGCTAAAGGTGCGGTCGGTCTTCAAAATGGGGGTCACGGTGGCGGCTTTGCCGGAATTAGGTTCTTTTGCTTGCAACGGGAAAGAGAGCAATGTCACTGCCGATGCCAGGCAAGCAATCTTGGTGAAACTATTCATCGAGAAAGCCCGGGCTTTGGAATTATCATGCGTCATTCTTAAATGTCCTGCAAATTATGAATATAAAAAGCGCACCAGAAGGCCGCTATTACTTAAGTATATGGAATCTTGCGGTGTGAATACTCCCAACAATTCGGGTCCCGGTTTGTATTATGCATGGCTGCCTGCTTCCGTCCGAAAACCGTTTCGCACTTCTTGGCATGCGCGTTAAAGTCACCGCCATAGTTGGAGGCTGGAGGTTGGGACTTGACGCTACGCTATCAGATCGTCGCACTGGCAATTGTGCCGCTTATCGTGGCCATTCTGACGGTCACGGCCTTCATTACCTGGCAGTCTGCCAATCTCGTGCAGAGCAGCATCGCCACCTTCGAGAAGAACATGCTCAAGGCGAAGGAAACGGAGTTGCTCAATCTGACAAATCTCGCTCTTTCCTCCATTCAGAAAATCTATGAGGAGGCCGCGCCTGACGATACGGCCGCGATGGAAAAGGTGAGGGAGATACTGACGTCTCTGGACTATGGCCGTGACGGCTATTTCTTCGTCTACGATTATGATGGCAACAATGTCGTTCATCCGCGCCAGACCTTTCGGCCGGGCCGCAACTGGCTCGATCTCGTCGATCCCGATGGTGACCGCGTTATCGCCAACCTCATAGACAAGGCCAAGGAAGGTGGAGGGCTGCATCAGTATAAATGGGAGAAACCATCAAGCGGCGAAATGGCTGACAAGCTTTCCTTCGCGGTCGGTCTCGATAAATGGAAATGGATGCTCGGTACGGGTGTCTATCTCGATGATGTCTATGCACAGACCGCTGCCGCCAACGCCGATTTCCGCGCAAACATTCGCACGACCTTCCTCATTGTCAGTCTGATCGCCGTGCCGGCTGTGATGCTCGTCTTCGCAACCTGTATGCTGCTCAATCTGCGTGAGCGGCGCATGGCCGATAACAAGCTCAAGGAACTGGCGCAGCGCATCATCGATACGCAGGAGGAGGAACGGGCGCGGCTGGCGCGGGAGCTTCACGACGGCATTTCCCAAAACCTTGTCGGCGTTCGCTATGCCATCGACCTGGCGAGCCGTCAGGTGAGAATGGGCAGTGGAGGCGCGCCGCTTGCCATCGAGAAAGCGTCCGATGCGCTCAATGGTGCGATCAAGGAAGTGCGGCGGCTTTCGCACGATTTGCGTCCGCGCATTCTCGACGACCTTGGTCTGACGGTCGCGCTCAAGGCGCTGTGCGAGCATTTTTCGGAACGGACCGGCATTGAAACGCGGCTGGAAGCTAGCGGATTGAGCGAGACGCTGAAGCCGGAAGCGAGCACCGCGCTTTATCGCGTCGTGCAGGAAGCGCTCACCAATGTCGAGCGTCATTCCGGTGCGAGCCATGTGAACATCCGTCTATGGGGTGCCAATGGCAAGGTTACGATGACGGTTGCCGATAACGGCAACGGTTTCACCGCGCGTGATTTGAAGGACCCGCTTTCCGGGCTTGGCCTGCGAAATATGCAGGAACGGATGGCACATTTCGGCGGGGTGCTCTTGGTTGAAACCAGCGCAGATGGTACGCAACTCACCGCGCGCCTGCCAAAGTCGGCAACAGAAAGAAAGCGGGAACCGGAAGTCGCATGACGAAAGAATGCAAGATTCGCGTGTTGCTCGTGGACAATCATCCGCTGGTGCTGGATGGTCTGCGGGCTGTACTCGAAACCTATGACGATATTGATGTCGCGGGGGCTGCTTCCAATGCGCGGGCCGCCCTCGAACTGGCGCTTGCCGTCAATCCGGATGTGGTCCTGATGGATATCAATATGCCGCTTCTCAACGGCATAGACGCCATCGAGCTGTTCAAGAAGCAGTTTCCCGGCATTCGTATCCTCATGCTGTCCATGCATGACAGCCGGGAATATATCTCGACATCGATCATGCGCGGCGCTTCCGGCTATGTTTTGAAGGATGTGTCCACGGCAGAAATCGTTGCAGCAATTCATGCGGTTGCGTCAGGCGGGACGTATTTCTCTTCCGGCGTTTCGGAAGCACTGCTCGACAGTGGCGAGAGGAAGTCGGAAGGTTTGTCCGTTCGCGAAAACGATGTGCTGGTGCTGGTGGCCGAGGGCGGCAGCAACCGCGAGATTGCTTCCACGCTCGGCATTTCGGAAGCGACCGTCGAAACCCACCGCAAGAACATCAAGAAGAAACTTGGAATTGCCAGCACTGCCGGGCTTACGCGTTACGCCATAGAAAACCGGTTGCGCCTGTCTTCGCAGTAACCCGCATCAGGCCACGGCTCCTGATTTTTCTTACCCACTAATGGGTAGCTCTTTGTTCCTTAGAACTTTCGTCCGCTTGCGACGCGGATTCGCCAGTCTTATCATTCGCTCCAAAACCGCTTGAGGAGGCGGAACACAAGGGGAGGAGCGATGTCAGTCTTGCTGGCGTTGTCGCGCGCTATCGACGCGGCCAATAATTTCATCGGAAAATCCGTATCGTGGCTGATATTGGTAGCCGTGCTCATCAGCGCCATCAACGCGATTTCGCGCAAGCTGTTCAATGTCAGCTCGAATGCATGGCTGGAAGCGCAATGGTATCTGTTCTCGGCGGTCTTTCTGATCGCAGCCGGATATACGCTGCTGCATAGCGAACATGTGAAGGTCGACCTTCTCTACAGCCGCTATTCGCGAAGGACCCAGCTCCTCGTCGAAATTTTCGGCACGATCTTTTTCCTCCTGCCTTTCTGCCTCATCACCATCTATCTCTCCTGGCCCATCGTGGAAGCCAAGATTGCCAGCGGTGAAACTTCCAACAATACCGGCGGGCTGGTCCTCTGGCCGGTCTGGGGGCTGATACCCATCGGCTTCGGACTGCTCGCCTTGCAGGGCATTTCCGAACTCATCAAGCGCATCGCCATTCTTCAAGGCCGCATACCGGACATGGTCGCGATTGAAGATGCTGAAGCCAAGGCGCTCTGAGGGGGGACGGATATGGTTGCTTTTATCGCGGAAAATCTCGCGCCGCTGATGTTCCTCTCGCTGATCGTCGTGCTTTTGCTCGGCTATCCGGTGGCTTTTGCGCTCGCCTTTGTCGGCTTTGCCTTCGGTTTCGTCGGCATCGAAATGGGGCTTTTGCCCGTCAATCTGTTCGGGGCCATTCCCGACCGCATCTTCGGCCAGATGTCGAACGAAACCCTGCTCGCCATTCCCTTCTTCACCTTCATGGGGTTGATATTGGAGCGAAGCGGCATGGCCGAAGATCTGCTCGATACGATCGGACAGCTTTTCGGACCAGTGCGCGGCGGCCTCGCCTTTGCCGTTATCATCGTCGGCGCGCTTCTCGCGGCTACGACAGGTGTTGTGGCCGCATCCGTCATTTCAATGGGACTGATCTCGCTCCCGATCATGCTGCGCTATGGCTATGACCGTAAAGTGGCGAGCGGCACGATTGCCGCCTCCGGCACGCTGGCACAGATCATTCCGCCAAGCCTCGTTCTGATCGTGCTTGCCGATCAGCTGGGCCGTTCGGTGGGCGATATGTATAAGGGCGCGCTGGTGCCCGGACTGCTGCTCGTGGGCTTTTACTGCGCCTTCATCATCGGCATGGCGATCCTGCGGCCCGACTCGGTGCCCGCGCTGCCGCCGCAGGCACGCACCTTGAGAGGCTGGAAACTGCTGCAGCGAGTGGTGATCTCGCTCGTGCCGCCGCTTGTGCTGATCTTCCTCGTGCTGGGAACGATCTTTCTCGGCGTTGCAACGCCGACGGAAGGCGGGGCCATGGGCGCGGTCGGTGCCCTGCTTCTTGCCATCATCAATCGCCGCCTCAACATGACGATGCTGACTTCAGCGCTTTATGCCACGGCGAAACTGTCGTCCTTCGTCATCTTTATTCTGCTCGGCGCCCGTGTGTTCTCGCTTACCTTCTATGGCGTCAACGGACACGTCTGGGTCGAGCATCTGATGACCTCCATTCCCGGCGGCGAGGTCGGGTTCCTGATCGTCGCCAATATTCTGGTGTTCTTTCTGGCCTTCTTTCTCGATTATTTCGAGCTGGCCTTCATCATTATCCCGCTTCTGGCGCCGGTGGCCGACAGTCTCGGTATCGATCTCGTCTGGTTCGGCGTCATGCTGGCCGTCAACATGCAGACATCGTTCATGCATCCGCCGTTCGGCTTCTCGCTCTTCTATCTGCGGTCGGTGGCGCCGTCCCGGCCTTACAAGGACAAGGTGACGGGCGCGACCATCCAGCCGGTAACGTCGAGCCAGATTTACTTGGGGTCGATCCCGTTCCTTTTAATCCAGCTGGTCATGGTTGGCATCATCATCACCTTCCCCGGCATCGTTACCCATTACAAGAGCGGGCATCCGCAGGCTGATCCCGCGTCTATCCAGATCAATGTGCCGATGCCTGATGCGGGCGGCGGCAACCCGTTCGGCGCGGCACCGGCACCTTTTGGAGCGCCGTCGCCGTCGAGCGACCCCTTGCCTGCACCGTCCTTCGGTTCACCGCAGCCAAGCTTCGGACAGGACAAGGACCAACAGCAAAAACCTGCGCAATAGGGGGAGACGAGCATTGCGCAGGCCCTGATAAAACCGGAACAATCTTAGGAGGAGACACATGAAACAGGATTTGAGCCGTCGCACATTTCTGACCAAGGGGGCCGCAATCGGCGCCGCCGCCGCTGCAAGCGGAGCGGCGCTCGCAACGCCCGCAATCGCGCAGGAATTGCCCACCCTGCGCTGGCGTCTGACTTCGGGCTTTCCGAACAACCTGGATACCATCTATGGCGGCGCGGTCTTCATGGCCGATGCCGTGTCGAAAATGACCGAGGGCAAGTTCCAGATTCAGGTCTTCCAGGCTGGTGAAATCGTGCCGGGCCCGCAGGCCATCGACGCGGTTCAGGCCAATACCGTCGAAATGGCGCATACTTGCGGCTATTATTTCACCGGCAAGAACCCGGCCTTCGCCATCGGCACGGCCATTCCTTTCGGTATGAACACCCGCCTGCAGAATGCGTGGCTCTATCATGGCGGCGGCAATGAGCTTTATAACGCGTTCCTCGCCGATTACGGCATTGTCGGCATTGTCGGCGGCAACACCGCTGCCCAGATGGGCGGCTGGTATCGCAAGGAAATCAAGAGCCTTGAGGACCTCAAGGGCTTGAAGATGCGCATCGCCGGGGTTGCCGGTGAAGTCATGTCGCGTCTTGGCGTCGTTCCGCAGCAGCTTCCAGGCGGCGACATCTATCCGTCGCTGGAGCGCGGCACGATCGATGCCGCTGAATGGGTCGGTCCTTACGACGACGAAAAGCTCGGCTTCTATCAGATCGCGCCCTATTACTATTATCCGGCCTTCTGGGAAGGCGGTGCCTCGGTGCACTTCTTCATCAACAAGCAGCAGTATGAAGGCCTGCCTGAAGCGTACAAGGTTGCGCTCAATACGGCCGCAGAAGCCGCGACCCAGAATATGATCTCGCTTTACGATGTGAAGAACACCGCTGCGATTCGCTCTCTGGTATCCAAGGGCGTGAAGCTTCAGCCGTTGCCGCGTGACGTTCTCGATGCTGCCTACAAGGTCACGTTCGAACTTTACGCGGAATACAACGAGAAGAATCCGGCCTGGGCGAAGATCTATCCGTCGTGGAAGAAATTCCGTGACGAGGGCTTCGAATGGTTCCGCGTCGCGGAATACACCTATGACAGCTACGTCTATGCGCAGCAGGCGGCGGGCAAGTAGCCACCGGCAGGGATAGGGCGCCGGTCCGGTTCAACCGGATTGAAACGCGCTCGAGATGCGAAACGCTTGTAAACGGGGCCTTCGGGCCCCGTTTTCGTTTCTTATGCGTAAAATAGCATAAATAAACTACATAAAAGTTGCTAACTTGAATGAACTAGAAAGTTTACTTTAGGTATATATTTTAAATTGTTTATTGTTACTAAGTAAAGATGTTTATAATTAGTGCTATAATTGACACATATGCTTTGATAATTCTGTATTGTTTTAAAGTTGGAATTGATGTGCTTGCTTAATTCATTCTATCAGGTCTCGTCTGAAAAATTCTGGAGACAGTGAAATGAAAATCAAGAGCTTGTTGTTTGGCTCGACTGCAGCGCTGGCTGCAACCACCGGGGCATATGCTGCGGATGCTATTGTAGCGCCCGAGCCTGAGTCCGTTGAATATGTTCGCGTTTGCGATGCCTATGGTGCGGGATATTTTTATATTCCGGGTACCGAAACCTGCCTGCGCATTTCCGGCTATGTTCGTTACGACGCCACTGGCGGCAACAACGTCTACGGTCGCGGTTTTGTCGATGGTAATGGCAAGGTCGATACCCGCCGCGATACCTGGGATAACAAGGCCCGCTTCACGCTGGACCTGTCGACTGCTTCGGAAACCGAACTGGGGACTCTGAAGACCTTTGCCGAAACCCGCTACGATTGGGGCAATGGTGTTGAGGGTGCGTCCGGTTCGCTGCGTTACGCTTATATCCAGCTTGGCGGCCTGCGTGTCGGTCTCGATGAATCGGCCTTCGTCACCTTTCCGGGTTATCTCGGCAACGTCATCAACGATGACGTGATCCTTGCCGGTGGCTATCGCACGGGCCTGATCAGCTATACCTTCACGTCTGGCAACGGCTTCTCCGCCATCCTGTCGCTCGAACAGGGCAACAATGAGAATACGGACAGCAAGTACGGCTATGATGGTGTCATCAAGGACTATGCGCCGCATGTTGTCGGCGGCCTGAAGTATCAAGGCGGCTGGGGCAAGATCGCAGGCGTCGCCGCCTATGATGCACGCAACGAAAAGTGGGCTGGCAAGGTTCGCGCCGACGTGAACATTACGGACCGTTTCTCGGTCTGGGCGATGGGCGGCTACAAGTCCAACAAGGATGAATATATCACGCAGACCGATGGCAACGGCAACGTGCTTGGTTCCGTTCGTGCAATCAGCAGCTTCTACGGCACCTGGGGCGGCGATTGGGCGGTCTGGGGCGGCGCGGCATTCAAGGTTACCGATAAGGCCACCTTCAATGCGCAGGCAGCTTATGATGGCAGCAAGACTTTCGCAGCCACTGCCAACGTAGCCTATGAAATGGTTCCGGGCTTCACGGTAACGCCTGAAGTTTCCTACACCAAGTGGCAGGACGACAAGTCTTACCTCAAGGGCAAGGACGCTGTTCAGGGCATGGTCCGTTTCCAGCGTACGTTCTAAAACGTCGCCAGCAAAATTGTGAAGGGAGGCCGGTTTCTGGCCTCCCATTCCACCCCAGAGCATATCTAACTGTTCACCCCGGTGTAACGGGCGTCAGTTCATTTAAGTATTATTATTGCAATATTTTGTGAAATTTAACGAATATTGTTCAGGCATCAAATGCATATGATTGATCGGTGCATAGGTATAACAAAATTGTAATTTGAATTTCTGTATTCTTGTCCTATGTTTAAGGAACCATTCGATAACGTAGAAGGACTGCGTTGTTCTCAAATCTGATCTCCAGTCGGAAGAATGGTACGGCGAGCTTCGGCTCGCCGTTTCTGTTTCCGGCGCATTGTCCCGCGAGCAATGGAAAAGGCCGGACTGATCCGGCCTTTTCGTTGTGTCGGTGCATTGAAGACCCGAACAGGTCGACAGGCATGTCCTATCGTGAAAGCTTCATGTGCCGGTTGACGTCCTTGTAGAGCAGGTAGCGGAACTTGCCGGGACCGCCTGCGTAACAGGCCTGCGGGCAGAAGGCGCGCAGCCACATGAAATCGCCGGCTTCCACTTCCACCCAGTCCTGGTTGAGCCGATAGACGGCCTTGCCTTCCAGCACGTAAAGCCCGTGTTCCATCACGTGGGTTTCGGCAAATGGAATGACGCCCCCGGGTTCGAGCGTGACGATGGTTACATGCATGTCGTGACGCAGATCGCTCGGGTCGACGAAGCGCGTCGTCGCCCAGGCGCCATTGGTGTCCGGCATGGGGTTGGGGGCGATGCCCTTCTCGTTGAGAAACAGCGGTTCGGGAACGTCGAGCCCGTCGACATATTCATAAGCCTTGCGAACCCAGTGGAAGCGGGCGGTTGCCGCGCCGTTGTTGCGCAGCCGCCAGCCGCTCTTCGGCGGCAGATAGGCGTAGCCCCCTTCGGTCAGCGTGTGGGTCTTGCCCGCCACGGTCACTGCGATCTCTCCTTCGACCACGAACAACACGCCTTGCGCACTTTCGTCCAGTTCGGCCCTATCGCTGCCGCCGCCCGGTTGCACCTCCATGATGTATTGCGAGAAGGTCTCGGCAAAGCCGGAGAGAGGCCGTGCGATCACCCAGAGCCGTGTCTTGTCCCAGAAGGGCAGGAAGCTCGTCACGATGTCGCTGAATGTGCCCTTTGGTATCACCGCATAGGCTTCGGTGAACATGGCGCGATCGGTGAGAAGCTGGGTCTGCGGCGGCAGCCCGCCGGTCGGTGCATAATAGGTGCGATTGTTCTTGTCGTTGCCCATGTGGGAATTCCTTATGTGAGAAGCTGCATTCACAACGAGTTAAAAAGGCCCGCCATGAAATCGTAAAATGAAGTGCCCGGAAGCGAACCTTCCGGGCTGGGCAGGGATCAGTAGAGCGCTTCCGGCAGAATATCCTTGAGGCGCAAGAGGGCGATGCGCTCCACCTGCGCGCAAGCGGTTTCAAATTCCGTATCGCGATCATTGGAAACGCGGCGCTGGAAAGCCGCAAGGATTTCCTTCTTATTGCGCCCCCTTACGGCGATAATGAAGGGAAAGCCGAATTTCGCGGTATAGGCGTCGTTCAGTTCGGTGAATGCTTTCTTCTCCGCGTCGGTCAGCGCGTCAAGGCCGGCGCCGGCCTGTTCGGCGGTGGATTCCGCGGTCAGGCGCCTTGCCTGCGCCAGCTTGCCTGCAAGGTCAGGGTGCGCTTTCAGCACGGCCAGCCGTTCTTCAGGCGTGGCGGCGCGGAACACCTTGGTCATGGCTGCGGCGAGACCCGAAGCAGTATCTTCCTCAACGGTAAAGCCCGCGTCGTAGGCGCGTTCCGCGATCCAGGGCGAATGCTCGAAAATGCTGCCATAGCGTGCGACGAACGCATATTTTTCCGCGCTGGAAGGCATGACATCGGCCACGGCCGGCTTGTAGTTTTCATGCCAGTGGCGGGCAATATCGGCGCGCTTGGCGACCCATACCTTGTCGTGGCTCTGCACGTAATCGAGAAAGCGCTCCAGCGCGGCCATACGACCGGGACGGCCGACAAGGCGGCAATGCAGCCCGACGGACATCATCTTTGGCGCGCCTTCCTCGCCTTCGCGATAGAGCACGTCGAACGTGTCCTTCAGATAGGTGAAGAACTGGTCGCCGGAATTGAAACCCTGCGGCGTGGCGAAGCGCATGTCATTGGCATCGAGCGTGTAGGGCACGATCAGATGCGGCCCCTTTGGTCCCTGAACCCAATAGGGCAGTTCATCGGCATAGGAATCGGCGGAATAGAGGAAACCGCCTTCTTCCATCACCAGCTTCAGCGTGTTGTCGGACGGCTTGCCCTGATAGATGCCGAGCGGGCGCGAACCGGTAAGTTCCGTATGAAGGCGGACGGCCTCGCGGATATGTTCGCGCTCGATCTCCTCGGGAACGTCCTTATACTCCCACCAACGCAATCCGTGGCTGGCGATCTCCCAATCCGCTTCCTTCATGGCGGCGACGGCTTCAGGATTGCGCGCCATGGCAAGCGTCACGCCATAAACGGTAACAGGCATGTCGCGGCGGGTGAAGGCGCGCCACAGGCGCCAGAAACCGGAGCGTGCGCCATATTCGTAGATGGATTCCATATTGAGGTTGCGCTGGCCCTGCCAAGCTTGAGCACCGACAATCTCGGAAAGGAGGCATTCGGATGCCGGATCGCCGTCGAGAATGCAGCATTCACCGCCTTCCTCGTAGTTGACGACGAACTGCACGGCGATGTTCGCCCCTCCCGGCCAGCGCGGATCTGGCGTGTTGCGTCCATAGCCGACAAGATTGCGCGGATATTTCATTGCGGATCTTCCCTCATTGTCGTTCGTTTTATCCATGATAATAAAGATTTATCGCTATTATTCCCCTCCAAAAATTTGAAAGACATCCAACGATAACCATCTTTCGCAATGAGAAGGATCGCGAAATACTGAATGCTGGGAACATGGTGTGGTTGCGGCCCCCGCAGCAGGTAGCAATGCCGGGCCGAAAATAACCACCGGAAATCAAAAGCTTGTAGGGGCTCCAGTCTGTGTGACGGGAGAATCGAAGAGCTGCAGGAGTGCAAATGGGTCAGGAAAAGAGCGGTGATGGCCGGTTGACGACGCATGTCCTCGATACGGTAAGCGGCAAGCCCGCTGCAAATCTGCGCATCGAATTGCGCCGCATTCAGAATCAGCAGGCCGAGCCGATCCGGGAAATCCGCACCAATGACGATGGCCGTTGCAGTGAGCCGCTGCTGTCGGGCGGGACCCTGCGGGCGGGATCTTACGAGCTTCTGTTTCATGTCGGCGAATATTTCGGCAAGACCGAAGATACCGTACCGTTCCTTGATGTCGTTCCTTTGCGCTTTGGCATTTCCGACGAAAAAGCGCATTATCATGTACCGCTTCTCGTTTCGCCCTTTTCCTATTCCACCTATCGCGGGAGCTAAGCGCCATGAACCAGTCTGTGCACCAGTCCGTGCGACACACGATCCGCTTTCTCCTGAACGGTGAAAAGATCGAACTCGACCGTGTTTCCCCGACCGAAACGCTGCTGGATTATCTGCGCCTGTCCGCCAAGCTGCGCGGCACCAAGGAAGGCTGCGGCGAAGGCGATTGCGGCGCATGCACGGTGCTGGTCGGCAAGATTTCTGACGGCAAGCTCGTTTATGAAAGCGTCAATGCCTGCATTCGCTTCATGGGTTCGCTGGATGGCTGCCATGTTGTGACGATCGAACATCTGCGCGGCAGCGATGGCGGCCTGCATCCGGTACAAAAGGCGATGATCGAATTCCATGGCTCGCAATGCGGCTTCTGCACGCCGGGCTTTGTCATGTCGCTCTATGCGCTGTGGATGCGCGAACCGAAGCCCGCCGATGCCGAGATTGAAAAGGCATTGCAGGGCAATCTTTGCCGCTGCACGGGCTATGAGGCGATCATGCGCGCTGCACGGGTTATTTCCGATTATGGCAACGTGACGCAAGACCCGCTCGCAGCCGAGCGTGCCCTGGTTCTGGAGCAACTGGCGGCGATGCGCGATGGTGTGCGGGTGGAAGTGGGCGAAGGCAAGGACCGGTTGATCGTGCCTGCCGATCTCGACGACTTTGCCACCGTTCTGGCGGCGGAACCGAAGGCGACCATCGTTGCCGGTTCCACCGATGTGGGGCTCTGGGTCACCAAGATGATGCGCGATATTTCGCCGGTTGTCTTCATCGGGCATCTGGAGGAATTGCGCTCCATCCGCGAGGAAAACGGCGTCATCACCATCGGCGCAGGCGTGACCTACACCGAGGCGTTCGGCTTTCTTGCGAAGCGCATCCCGCAGCTTGGACAACTCATCAATCGCATTGGCGGCGAGCAGGTGCGCAATATGGGCACTATTGGCGGCAATATCGCCAACGGGTCGCCAATTGGCGATACCCCGCCGCCGCTGATCGCGCTTGATGCAAAGCTGACCCTGCGCAAAGGGGCGGGGCGCCGCACAATACCACTGGAAGAGTTCTTCATCGCCTATGGCAAGCAGGATCGTCAGCCCGGCGAATTTGTCGAGGCCGTGCATGTGCCTGTTCCGGCAGTGGGCAGCCATTTTGCCATTTACAAAGTGTCGAAGCGCTTTGAGGAAGACATTACCGCGACGCTGGGCAGCTTCCATCTGACGCTAGACGCGGCAGGCAATGTGGAGACGGTTCGCATCGCCTATGGCGGTATGGCCGCAACGCCGAAGCGCGCCAGCGCGGTGGAAGCCGCACTCATAGGCAAACCATGGACCGAGGCGACGATTGAAGCGGCATTGGAAGCCTATTCGCAAGATTATACGCCTTTGAGCGATATGCGGGCGACAGCGGATTACCGGCTGCTCGCGGCGCGCAATCTGTTGCGGCGTTTCTTCGCCGAGACGGAAGGCAGTTACACGCCGCTGCGCGCGGCGGAAATCGCTGCGGCGTGAGGAGGCAATCATGAACAAGCATCCTGCAAGCGCACTGAAAGCCGCCCGCATTGTGGGCGGTGTCGCGACCGATCAGAAGCACGATTCCGCGCATAAGCATGTGACTGGAACGGCTGTCTATATCGACGATATTCCGGAGCCCGAAGGCACATTGCATATCGGCGTCGGCTATTCTTCCGTCGCGCATGGTTCGTTCAAGTCGATTGATCTGTCGGCCATTCGCGCCGCACCGGGTGTGGTCGACGTGCTGACCTATAAGGACGTGCCCGGCGAAAACGATGTTTCGCCATCGGGCATGCATGACGATCCGATCTTCGCCGTGGACAAGGTCGAGTTTCACGGCCAGCCGATTTTTGCGGTTATCGCCAAAACCCGCGATCAGGCGCGCCGTGCTGCCCGTCTGGCGAAGATCGAATATGAGGAAGCAGCGGGCGTTTATTCCATCGATGGGCTGGATGGTCTGAAGGACCGGCTTGTCACGACGCCATTGACGCTGAAGCGCGGCGATGCACGCGCGGCCATCGATGCCGCACCGCATCGCATCAAGAACCGCATGTATCTCGGCGGACAGGATCATTTCTACCTAGAGGGCCAGGTTTCGCTGGCTGTCCCGGGCGAGGATGAGGACGTCACCGTTTATTGCTCCACGCAGGGGCCGAGCGAAACCCAGCATCTGGTAGCACACGCTCTGGGCGTTCCGAGCCATTCCGTGACCGTGGAAGTGCGCCGCATGGGCGGCGGCTTCGGCGGCAAGGAAACGCAGGCCAACCAGTGGGCGGCGATTGCGGCGATTGCCGCCAAGAAGCACAAGCGCGCCATGAAGATCAGGCTCGACCGCGACGAGGACATGACCTCGACCGGCAAGCGGCACGGCTTCGTCATCGATTATGAAGTCGGCTTCGACGATGAAGGCAATATTCTGGGCGTCGATTATCTCTTCGCGCTCAATGCCGGATTCTCCGCTGACCTTTCCGGGGCTGTGGGCGACCGCGCCTTGTTCCACTGTGACAATGCTTATTTCTTCCCGGCCGTGCATGCGCAGTCGGCGCCGCTTTATACCAACACCGTGTCGAACACCGCATTTCGCGGCTTTGGCGGGCCGCAAGGCATGGTCGGCGCGGAACGCGTGATCGATGAAGTGGCTTTCGCCGTCGGCAAAGATCCGCTCGAAATCCGCAAGCGCAACTTCTATGACGAGATGGGCAAGGACGGCACGCGCAACGTCACGCCTTATCACCAGAAGGTCGAAGATTGCATCATCCAGCGCATCGTCGCGGAACTGGAGGAAAGCTCCGATTACGCAAAGCGCCGCGAGGCGATCCGCGAATTCAACGCGAAAAGCCGCTATATAAAACGCGGCATCGCACTGACCCCGGTGAAATTCGGCATTTCCTTCACCAAGACGGAGTCCAATCAGGCTGGTGCTCTGGTGCATGTCTATAATGACGGTTCGGTGCACATGAACCATGGCGGCACGGAAATGGGGCAAGGGCTCCATATGAAAGTGGCGCAGGTCGTGGCCGAGGAGTTCCAGATCGACATCGACCGGGTAAAGATCACCGCGACAACCACCGCCAAGGTTCCGAACACAGCGCCGACGGCGGCTTCTTCCGGTGCCGATCTCAACGGCATGGCAGCGCAGGACGCCGCCCGCCAGATCAAGAAGCGCCTCATCCATTTTGCGGCACAGCAATATCAGGTGCCGGAGGATCAGATCGTATTCCTTCCCAACCGGGTGCGCGTCGGCAATCAGGAAATCAGCTTCAACGATCTGGTGAAGCAGGCCTATATCGGCCGCGTGCAGCTTTCGGCGGCAGGTCACTACAAGACCCCGAAAATCCATTGGGACCGCGCCAAGGGGCGGGGCCACGCATTCTACTACTATGCTTACGGAGCGGCCTGTTCCGAAGTTTCCGTCGACACTCTGACTGGCGAATATGTGGTGGAGCGCACCGATATTCTGCATGATACCGGGCGTTCCCTGAACCGCGCCATCGATATCGGTCAGGTTGAAGGCGGCTTCGTGCAGGGCATGGGCTGGCTGAC
>Ga0182735_1001043_pt1 | contig 19444 bp, 17 predicted proteins | sample eDN5th30CKraftMG_FD_128524 | JGI IMG/M metagenome (GOLD analysis project Ga0182735, IMG submission 128524) | Enriched Miracle-Growth compost microbial communities from Emeryville, California, USA - eDNA 5th pass 30_C Kraft MG (version 2) (version 2) ...
GAGCGCCAGAGCGAATTTGGAGGGTTTGTTCATGTTTCTCCTCGTTGAGCTTGAAGCTGGATAAGTGACTCGCAGCGAACCCCCGCCGCATATCAGGAAAACGGGGCCAGTATAGCAACGCCAAGAGCTGGTTCAAAGGAATAGCTACTGGGTTTCCTGCGTGCTGGAAACAATCTTAAGGCATTTGGGGGGCTTTGGCTTCCCTGGACAGGCGCATTAACGCTGGATATGACGTTTTCGGCACTCCATCCGTTTTCCATGTTGGTTTTTGACAACAGGCCCGCAGGGCGCGGGCGGACGAGCCGGTGGATGTGTCTGGATCTTGCCCGGCCTGGCTTGCCGGGGCGGCTCTTCGGGCGACCCTTCTGACCGCTGCGTGAATCGAATGATAGAATTTCCTGTTTACCCGGCCCGGGTTCCTCCTTACACGATTCTGTCGTTATATATATGGATTCCTTTGCCAAGGAGACGCTTCCGGTATCGCTGGAAGAAGAGATGCGCCGCAGTTACCTCGATTACGCGATGAGCGTGATCGTCGGTCGGGCGCTACCGGATGTGCGGGACGGCCTCAAGCCCGTCCACCGGCGCGTGCTCTACGCGATGCACGAACTGAACAACGACTGGAACCGCGCTTACAAGAAGTCGGCGCGTATCGTCGGGGACGTCATCGGTAAGTACCACCCCCACGGCGACCAGTCCGTCTACGACACCATCGTCCGCATGGCGCAGGATTTCTCCATGCGCTACATGCTGGTCGACGGCCAGGGCAACTTCGGCTCCATCGACGGCGACAACGCCGCGGCGATGCGTTACACCGAAATCCGCCTGGCCAAGATCGCCCACGAGCTGCTGGCCGACATCGACCAGGAAACGGTGGACTTCGGCCCCAATTACGACGGCAGCGAACAGGAACCGCTGCTGTTGCCGTCGCGCCTGCCCAACCTGCTGGTCAACGGCAGCTCGGGCATCGCGGTGGGCATGGCCACCAATATTCCGCCGCACAACCTCCAGGAAGTGGTCGACGGCTGCCTGTACTGCCTGCGCAATCCGGCGTGCTCGGTCGATGAGCTCATGGAGCTCATCCCGGCGCCCGATTTCCCCACCGGCGGCGTCATCTACGGCATGTCCGGCGTGCGCGAAGGCTACCGCACGGGCCGTGGCCGCGTCATCATGCGCGCCAAGACCCACTTCGAAGACATGGAGAAGGGCAATCGCCAGGCCATCGTGGTCGACGCGATCCCCTACCAGGTCAACAAGAAGACGCTGCAGGAGCGCATCGCCGAGCTCGTCAACGACAAGAAGATCGAAGGCATCTCGGATATCCGCGACGAGTCCGACAAGGACGGCATGCGCCTGGTCATCGAGCTCAAGCGCGGCGAAGTGCCCGAGGTGGTGCTGAATAACCTGTACAAGAATACCCAGCTGCAGGACACCTTCGGGATGAACCTGGTGGCGCTGGTCGACGGCCAGCCCCGCCTGCTCAACCTGAAGCAGATGATCGACTACTTCCTGCAGCACCGCCGGGAAGTGGTCACGCGCCGCACGGTATTCCAGCTGCGCAAGGCCCGCGAGCGCGGCCACGTGCTGGAAGGCCTGGCCGTGGCGCTGGCCAACATCGACGATTTCATCGCCATCATCAAGGCGGCGCCGACCCCTCCGGTCGCCCGCCAGGAACTGATGGCGAAGTCGTGGGATTCGTCCCTGGTCCGCGAGATGCTGTCGCGCGCCGACGGCGACACGCCGGGAGGCCGCGCGGCCTTCCGTCCGGACGACCTGGGCGCCGAATTCGGCCTCCAGGGCGACGGCCTGTACCGCCTGAGCGATACGCAGGCCCAGGAAATCCTGAACATGCGCCTGCAACGCCTGACCGGGCTGGAGCAGGACAAGATCGTCGGCGAATACAAGGACATCATGTCCACGATCGCCGACCTGCTCGACATCCTGGCCCGCCCCGAGCGCATCACCACGATCATCGGCGAAGAGCTGCAGGCCATCAAGGCCGAGTTCTCGACCGGCGCGAAGGATACGCGCCGCTCGGAAATCGAGCTGAACGCGACGGAGCTCGACACCGAAGACCTGATCACGCCGACCGACATGGTCGTGACCCTGTCGCACGGCGGCTACATCAAGAGCCAGCCGCTGTCCGAATACCGCTCGCAAAAGCGCGGCGGACGCGGCAAGCAGGCCACGGCCATGAAGGAAAACGACTGGATCGACCAGTTGTTCATCGCCAATACGCACGACTTCCTGCTGTGCTTCTCCAACCGCGGCCGCGTGTACTGGCTGAAGGTCTGGGAAGTGCCGCAAGGCACGCGCAACTCCCGCGGCAAGCCCATCGTGAACATGTTCCCGCTGGCTGAAGGCGAGAAGATCACCGTGGTGCTGCCGGTCAAGGAATTCAGCGAAGACCACTACGTGTTCATGGCGACGTCGCGCGGCACGGTCAAGAAGACCCCGCTGTCCGACTTCTCCAACCCGCGCAAGGCCGGCATCATCGCCGTGGACCTCGACGACGGCGACTACCTGATCGGCGCCGACCTCACCGATGGCAAGCACGACGTCATGCTGTTCTCCGACGCCGGCAAGGCCGTGCGCTTCGACGAGAACGACGTGCGCCCGATGGGCCGCAACGCCCGAGGCGTGCGCGGCATGATGCTGGAAGACACCCAGACCGTGATCGCGCTGCTCGTCGCCGGCGACGAAACGCAAAGCGTGCTGACCGCCACCGAGAACGGCTACGGCAAGCGCACGCCGATCACCGAGTACACGCGCCACGGCCGCGGCACCAAGGGCATGATCGCCATCCAGACCAGCTCGCGCAACGGCAAGGTGGTCGGGGCCGTGCTGGTCATGCCTTCCGACGAGATCATGCTGATCACGACGGGCGGCGTCCTGGTGCGCACCCGCGTCTCGGAAATCCGTGAAATGGGCCGCGCGACGCAAGGCGTCACGCTCATCAACGTCGACGACGGCAGCTCGCTGTCGGGCGTGCGCCGGGTCGTGGAAAGCGACGCGGACGATGACGGCGACCTGGACGCGGACGGCCAGGACGCGGACGGCGGCGACGGCAACGGCGCGGCGGATACGACGGATTCGACGGAACCTACGGAGCAATAATGGCCCGCCCCTGGAACTTCTCGGCAGGCCCCTCGGCCTTGCCCGAGGTGGTGCTGCAGCAAGCCGCTGCGGAAATGCTGGACTGGCACGGCAGCGGCATGTCCGTGATGGAAATGAGCCATCGCGGCAAGCACTTCGTGCAAATCTGCGATGAAGCCGAATCGGACTTGCGCGAACTGCTGGGGCTGCCGGCGGACTACGCCGTCATGTTCATGCAGGGCGGCGGTTCCGGGGAAAACGCCATCGTTCCCATGAACCTCATGGGCCGCCGCGGCACGCCGGCCGCCGATTTCGTCGTGACGGGCCACTGGTCCAAGCGTTCGTACAAGGAAGCCGGGCGCTACGGCAGCACCCACCTGGCGGCAAGCAGCGAGCAGGCCATCCAGCTGGACGGCCGCGAGCAGGCGCCGCTGACCTGGGTGCCGCCGGTCGATACCTGGCAGGTGCGCAAGGATTCGGCCTACCTGCACCTGTGCAGCAACGAAACCATCGGCGGCGTCGAGTTCATGGACTGGCCCGACACCGCCGGGCTGGGCGCGCCCGACGTGCCGCTGGTCGTGGATGCTTCCTCGCATTTCCTGTCGCGCCCCATGGACGTGACGCGCTGCGGGCTGCTGTATGCGGGCGCGCAGAAGAACGCCGGCCCGGCGGGGGTGACGGTTGTCATCGCGCGCCGCGACCTGATCGGCAATGCCTTGCCGATCTGCCCGTCCGCGTTCGATTACGCCAACGTGGCCGCCGAGCACTCGCGCTACAACACGCCGCCGACCTTCGCGATCTACGTCGCCGGCCTGGTGTTCAAGTGGGTCAAGGCCAACGGCGGCGTGGCGGGCATGGAAGCCGCCAACAAGGCCAAGGCCGATCTGCTGTACGGCTACCTGGACGGCACCTCGTTCTATCGCAATCCCATCCACGCTCCCGTGCGCTCGCGCATGAACGTGCCGTTCGTGCTGCGCGACGAATCGCTCAACGACGCCTTCCTGCAGGGCGCGGACGCGGCCGGCCTGACGCAGTTGAAGGGCCACAAGAGCGTGGGCGGCATGCGCGCCTCCATCTACAACGCCGTGCCCCTGGAAGGGGTGGCGGCGCTGGTCGAGTACCTGAAGGAATTCGAGCGTCGCTATGGATGATGACCTGCAGCGCAAGCTGCTCCCCCTGCGGCAGCGCATCGATGCGCTGGATGCGCAGATCCTCGAACTGCTGACGCAGCGCGCGCGCGCCGCGCTGGAAGTGGGCGAGGCCAAGCATGCCGCGCAGGCCGACGGCCCGGTGCTGCGCCCCGAGCGCGAAGCCGAGGTCATCCGCCGCCTGCAACAGACCAATCCCGGTCCGTTCCCGAACGCGGGCGTGGCGGCGGTCTGGACCGAGATCATCTCGGCCTGCCGCGGCCTGGAGCGCGGCATGACGGTCGCCTTCCTGGGGCCGCAAGGTTCGTTCTCCGAACAGGCGGCCATGGAGCATTTCGGCCATGCCGTGCAGAAACTGCCGTGCGCCTCCTTCGACGAGGTCTTCCGCGCCGTCGAGGCGGGCCAGGCCGACGTGGGCATGGTGCCGGTGGAGAACTCCACCGAGGGCGCCGTCAACCGCAGCCTGGACCTGCTGCTGAACACGCCGCTCAAGATTCTGGGCGAACGCTCGCTCGTCATCCGCCACTGCCTGATGTCGCAGTCCGGCAGCATGGACGGCATCAAGACCATCTCCGCGCATCCGCAGGCGCTGGCCCAGTGCCAGGGCTGGCTGACGCGCAACTATCCCGACGTGGCCCGCGTGGCCGCCTCCAGCAATTCCGAGGCCGCGCGCGCGGCCGCGTCCGACCCCGGCATCGCGGCCATCGCGGGCGAGGTGGCCGCGCCCGCCTGGAACCTGCGGGTCGTTGCCGCGGGCATCCAGGACGATCCCCACAATCGCACCCGCTTCCTCGCCATCGGCAGCATCGAACCGCTGGCGAGCGGGAAGGACAAGACCAGCCTGATCCTGGCGGTGCCCAACCGCGCGGGCGCGGTCTACGAAATGCTGGCCCCGCTGGCGGCCAACGGCGTGTCGATGACGCGCTTCGAGTCCAGGCCCGCCCGCACCGGCCAGTGGGAATACTATTTCTACGTCGACGTGCTGGGCCATCGCAATGATCCCAACGTCGAGCGCGCGCTTGCCGCCCTGCAGGCGCAGGTCGCTTACCTGAAAGTGCTGGGTTCCTACCCGGCGTCGTGAGTCTCTCCAACATGACCCCCGCATCCAAGCCCCTCGCAGCCCCCGCGCACGTCAGCGCCATCGCCCCTTACCAGGCGGGCAAGCCCATCGAAGAACTGGCCCGCGAGTTCGGGCTGGATCCGGCCGGCATCGTCAAGCTGGCGTCCAATGAAAACCCGCTGGGCATGCCCCAGTCGGCGCGCGCGGCCATGCTGGCCGCCGCCGAGTCGCTGGCGCGCTACCCGGACCCCAACGGCTTCGACCTGAAGGCGGCCTTGGCCGAGCGCTACGGCGTGCCCATGAACTGGATCACGCTGGGCAACGGCTCGAACGACATCCTGGAAATCGCGGCGCTGGCGCTGCTGGAGCCCGGCGTGTCCGCCGTATACGCGCAACATTCGTTCGCCGTCTACCGCCTGGCCACCCAGGCTCGCGGGGCGCGCCACATCGTGGTGCCGGCCAAGGAATATGGGCACGACCTGGACGCGATGTTCGATGCCATCGCGGACGACACGCGCCTGCTGTTCATCGCCAACCCGAACAATCCGACCGGCACCTTCGTGCCGGGCGACGCGATCGCGGCGTTCCTGGAGCGCGTGCACGCCGCTCATGGGGACCGCGTCACGGTCGTGCTGGACGAGGCCTACAACGAATACCTCGATCCCGAATTCCGCTTCGACAGCACGGAGCTGGTGCGCCGCTACCCGAACCTGATCGTGTCGCGCACCTTCTCCAAGGCATACGGCCTGGCCGGCTTGCGCGTGGGCTTTGCGGTGGCGCAGCCCGCCCTGACCGACCTGCTGAACCGCGTGCGCCAGCCGTTCAACGTCAACACGCTGGCGCAGGCCGCCGCCGTGGCCGCGCTGGCCGACGCCGCCTACCTCGAAGAGGCCTATGCCTCGAACAAATCGGGCAAGGCCCAGCTGTGCGCCGCGTTCGATCGCCTGAAGCTGCGCTATGTGCCCAGCTACGGCAACTTCGTGCTGGTCCACGTCGGCGATGCGCCGCGCATCAACCTCGAGCTGCTCAAGCGCGGCGTGATCGTGCGCCCGGTGGCGGGCGACGGCCTGCCCGAGTGGCTGCGCGTGTCCATCGGGCTGCCGGAAGAAAACCAGCGCTTCATCGACGCCCTGACCGCCATCCTGTCCGAATGAACGACGCTTCACTGTCTTCCGATCAGGGGGCCGCTGGCCCCCTGATTCCTGTATTGGCCATCGTTGGCGTGGGCCTGATCGGTGGATCCTTCGCCGCGGCGCTGCGCAAGGCCGGGCAGGCGGGCAGGGTGCTGGGCGCGGGCCGCAATCCGCAGTCCCTGGCGCGCGCGCTCGAATTGGGCCTGATCGACGAGGCTGTCTCCCTGGACGAGGCGGCCGCGCGCGCCGACCTGATCCTGCTGGCCACGCCGGTGGGCGGGCTGGCGGATGCTTTGTCGCGCATGCGCCCGCACCTGCGCGCGGGCGCCGTGCTCACGGACGCCGGCAGCACCAAGGCCGAGGTGGTCGAGGCGGCGCGCGCCGCCCTGGGCGAGCGGATCGGCCAGTTCGTGCCGGGCCACCCCATCGCGGGGGCCGAGCGCACGGGGCCGGAGGCGGCGGACGCCGACCTCTACCGCAAGCGCACCGTCATCCTTACCCCGTTGGCTGAAAACGGCGCGGCGGCCCTGGACATGGCGCGCCGGGCCTGGCTGGCCTGCGGGGCGGAGGTGATCGACATGGACGCCGACGCCCATGACCGGGTGCTGGCGTCCGTCAGCCATTTGCCGCACCTGCTGTCGGCGGCCTACATGGAGCAGGTGGCCACGGCCGCCGACGCCGCGACCCGCCTGGACCTGGCGGGCAGCGGCTTTCGCGACTTCACGCGCATCGCGGCGGGTTCGCCGGAGATGTGGCGCGATATCTTCCTGTCCAACCGCGACGCGATGCTGGCCGAACTCGCCGACGTCCGCGCGGCGCTGGACCGTGCCGAACGCGCCATCGCCGCGGGCGACGGCGCGGCTTTGTTGAGGCTGCTGGATACGGCGGCGCAAGCGCGCCGCAACTGGCGCAAGGAGTAGCTGACATGGGCGCTTTGCCTTATCTCGACCTGCCGCGCGTGCGGCACGCGCGAGGCGTGATGGCCCTGCCGGGCTCCAAGAGCATTTCCAACCGTGTGTTGCTGCTGGCCGCCATCGCCGAAGGCAGCACCGCCATTACGGGGCTGCTGGATTCCGACGACACCCGAGTGATGCTGGCCGCCTTGCGCCAGCTGGGCGTGCAGGTGTCCGAGCTGGACGAGGGGCGGGTCACGGTGCAGGGCGTGCCGCGCTTCCCCGTGGAAAGCGCGGACCTGTTCATGGGCAATGCCGGCACCGCCATCCGCCCGCTGACCGCGGCCCTGGCGCTGATGGGCGGCGACTACCGCCTGTCGGGCGTGCCGCGCATGCACGAACGCCCCATCGGCGACCTGGTCGAGGCGCTGAACGCGCTGGGCGCGCGCATCGATTTTCTTGGCCAGCCCGGCTATCCGCCCCTGCACATCGGCCGTGGCGACATCGCAGAGAATGCGGTGACGCGGGTGCAGGGATCGGTGTCCAGTCAATTCCTGACGGCCTTGCTGCTGGCCGCGCCGTTGCAGACGCGCGGCGGCGGCAAGCCGGTCACGATCGAGGTCGTGGGCGAACTGATTTCCAAGCCGTACATCGAGATCACGCTGAACCTGATGGCGCGCTTCGGCGTGCAGGTGCGGCGCGACGGCTGGAGCCGCTTCGTCATCGAGGGCGGGGCGGCTTACCGCAGCCCCGGGCAGATCGCGGTCGAGGGCGACGCTTCCACGGCATCCTACTTCCTGGCGCTGGGAGCGATCGGAGGAGGGCCGCTGCGCGTCACCGGCGTGGGCGCCGACAGCATCCAGGGCGACGTGGCCTTTGCCGGCACCCTGGCCGACATGGGCGCCTCCGTGAGCTACGGCCCCGACTGGATCGAGGTGTCGGGCGCGCGCGTCGCCCAAGGCGAGCGCCTGAAGGCCTTCGATACGGATTTCAACCTGATACCCGACGCCGCCATGACCGCGGCCGCGCTGGCGCTGTTCGCGGACGGGCCCTGCCGCCTGCGCAATATCGGCAGCTGGCGCGTCAAGGAAACCGACCGCATCCATGCCATGCAGACCGAGCTGGAGAAGCTGGGCGCCCAAGTGGAATCGGGGCCGGATTGGCTGCGGGTGACGCCGCCCGCCCAGGACGGCTGGCGCGATGCGCACATAGGCACCTGGGACGACCACCGCATGGCGATGTGCTTCTCGCTGGCGGCCTTCGGCCCCTCGGCCGTCCGTATTCTCGATCCGGGTTGCGTCAGCAAGACATTCCCGGGTTACTTTGACGTTTACGCGGGCCTGGTGACGGCCTAGCGGATGATGTGCCCATGACTTCGATTTCCTCCGAATCCTCCTCTGCCGTCCCCGTCATCGCGATCGACGGCCCCACCGCGTCCGGCAAGGGCACCGTGGCCCATCGCGTCGCCAAGGCGCTGGGCTGGGCGGTGCTCGACAGCGGAGCGCTCTACCGCCTGACCGCCCTGGCGGCGCTCGACCGCGGCCTGTCCGCCGACGACGAGCCCGGGGTGGCCCGGGTGGCCGAAACGCTGGACGTGCGCTTCGATGGCCCCCATATCTATCTGGCGGGCAGGGAGGTCGGCCACGATATCCGCCGCGAGGAAGTCGGCAATTTCGCCTCCCGCGTGGCCGCCTTCCCGGGCGTGCGGCAGGCGTTGCTCGAGCGCCAGCGCGCCTTCCGGCTGCCTCCGGGCCTGGTGGCGGACGGGCGCGACATGGGCACGGTGGTGTTCCCGGACGCGCCCTTGAAGGTGTTCCTGGTCGCCGACGTGGTCGCCCGGGCGCAGAGGCGCTGTAAGCAGTTGATCGAAAAGGGAATTTCTGCTAATCTAGACGACCTTCTACGGGATATGCGCGAGCGGGATGCCCGCGACATGGGGCGAACTACGGCGCCCTTGGCTCCCGCAGCGGATGCGCACGTGCTGGATTCGTCTGATTTGACGGTTGCAGAAACGGTGCAGGCAATACTGGATTTCTGGAAGCGCGCCTCGGCGGGCCGCTGACCCTTCCAGGGTCGGCTCACCCGGGTTCCTGGCTACTTCCGGGGTCCACAAGCAGTTTTCTGATTATTTTTTAGGCCCTGTTCAGGCCTGGCGCAACCCCCACGGGCCACCCCGCAAGGGCGAACCGGCAAACAGGTATTTTGACTCCACTGTGGCGGGCAATCCGCTGCGGTGTGTATTTAACGGCCATTTCGGCCCAATGGATTTCAACCCCATGTCTTCCGTTTCCACTACCGCCACCGGCGGCGAAAGCTTCGCCGACCTTTTCGCACAAAGCCTCAAGAGCCAGGACATGAAGTCCGGCGAGGTCATCAGCGCCGAAGTCGTGCGCGTCGACCATAACTTCGTCGTCGTCAACGCCGGCCTGAAGTCCGAAGCGCTGATCCCCCTGGAAGAGTTCCTGAACGACCAGGGCGAGCTCGAAGTGCAACCCGGCGACTTCGTCTCGGTGGCCATCGATTCCCTGGAAAACGGCTACGGCGACACCATCCTGTCGCGTGACCGCGCCAAGCGCCTGTCGGCCTGGCTGCAATTGGAAAAGGCCCTGGAAAACGGCGAGCTGGTCACCGGCACCATCACGGGCAAGGTCAAGGGCGGCCTGACCGTCATGACCAACGGCATCCGCGCGTTCCTGCCGGGTTCGCTGGTGGATCTGCGTCCGGTCAAGGACACCACCCCGTACGAAGGCAAGACCCTCGAATTCAAGGTCATCAAGCTCGACCGCAAGCGCAACAACGTCGTGCTGTCGCGTCGCCAGGTGCTGGAAGCCAGCATGGGCGAAGAGCGCCAGAAGCTGCTCGAAACCCTGCACGAAGGCGCAGTGGTCAAGGGCGTGGTCAAGAACATCACCGACTACGGCGCGTTCGTGGACCTGGGCGGCATCGACGGCCTGCTGCACATCACCGACATGGCCTGGCGCCGTGTGCGTCACCCCTCCGAAGTCCTGCAAGTGGGTCAGGAAGTCGAAGCCAAGGTTCTCAAGTTCGACCAGGAAAAGAGCCGCGTCTCCCTGGGCGTCAAGCAACTGGGCGAAGATCCGTGGGTGGGCCTGGCTCGCCGCTACCCGCAAGGCACCCGCCTGTTCGGCAAGGTCACCAACCTGACCGACTACGGCGCGTTCGTTGAAGTCGAAGCCGGCATCGAAGGCCTGGTCCACGTGTCCGAAATGGACTGGACCAACAAGAACGTCGATCCGCGCAAGGTCGTGACCCTGGGCGAAGAAGTCGAAGTCATGGTCCTGGAAATCGACGAAGACCGTCGTCGTATCTCCCTGGGCATGAAGCAGTGCCGCCAGAACCCGTGGGAAGAGTTCGCCACCAACTTCAAGCGTGGCGACAAGGTCCGCGGCGCCATCAAGTCGATCACCGACTTCGGCGTGTTCGTCGGCCTGCCCGGCGGCATCGACGGCCTGGTCCACCTGTCCGACCTGTCGTGGACGGAAGCTGGCGAAGAAGCCGTGCGCAACTTCAAGAAGGGCGACGAGATCGAAGCCGTGGTTCTGGGCATCGATACCGACAAGGAACGCATCTCGCTGGGCATCAAGCAGCTGGAAGGCGATCCCTTCAACAACTTCGTGGCCACCTTCGACAAGGGCGCCGTTGTTCCGGGCACCATCAAGTCCGTCGAAGCCAAGGGCGCCGTCGTGACGCTGTCCGTGGACGTCGAAGGCTACCTGCGCGCTTCCGAGATCTCCTCGGGCCGCGTCGAAGATGCCACCACCGTCCTGAGCGTCGGCGAGAACATCGAAGCCATGATCGTCAACATCGACCGCAAGACGCGTTCGATCCAGCTGTCGATCAAGGCCCGCGACAACGCCGAGACCGCCGAAACGATCCAGCGCATGTCCGATGCCAGCGCTTCGTCCGGCACCACCAACCTCGGCGCGCTGCTGAAGGCCAAGCTGGACCAACAGCGCAACGACGGTTAATTCGTGACCAAGTCGGAGCTGATCGCCGCCTTGGCGGCCCGCTATCCTCAGCTGGCCGCCCGCGACACCGATTACGCGGTCAAGACCGTGCTCGATGCAATGACCCAGGCCCTGGCCTCGGGCCAGCGCATCGAGATCCGCGGTTTTGGCAGCTTTTCGCTGTCGCAGCGGTCTCCCCGCATCGGGCGCAACCCGAAATCCGGCGAACAGGTGCTGGTGCCTGGAAAACAGGTGCCGCACTTCAAGGCGGGCAAGGAATTGCGCGAGCGGGTCGACCTGGCCGGCGGCAATGAAGAGGACGCTCAATCCACTGGATCGAGTGAACCGATGCCGTCGATGGCGAGTCTGCACGCCATGCATTGACGGCACGGCTGAATGGCTGCCTTCGGGCGGATCGGACCGCGAACCAAGCCCCTTGAGCAATCAAGGGGCTTTGTTTTTTGGCGCCCGGCACCGGCTTTTTTTCGCGGGAGGCCGGAGACGTCGCTTACAATTGAAAGTCTTGAATTCTTAGGAGCATGCGTCATGCGCTACCTAGTCTGGGCCCTGCGATTGCTCGTGTTTGTTGCGGTATTGATGTTCGCCCTGAAGAACACCGATCCGGTTGCGGTGAAGTTCTACGCCGATTACGTGGTGCAGGACGTCCCGCTCATCGTCGTGATGCTGGTCGTTTTCGTGCTGGGCGCCCTGTTCGGTCTCTTGCTGACCGTGCCCGCCGCCATGCGCCGCCGCCGCGAGGCCATGCGCCTGCGCCGCGAACTGGACCGCGTGCAGGCCGCCGTGAATGGCACAACGCCTGTCGTGCCGCCCGAGGCCGTCGCTCCGATGTCGCCGCTCTGATGCCGCTGCGTACGCCGCAGATCGCCTTTTCCGCACCGACTTACCGCAAGAGCCCGAACAGTGGATTTTGAACCTTGGTGGTTGATTTTCGTGCCGGTGCTGTTTGCGCTGGGCTGGCTGGCCGCGCGTTTCGACATCCGGCAAATGCTGCGGGAAACCCGCAGCCTGCCCGACTCGTATTTCCGGGGCTTGAACTTCCTTCTCAATGAGGAACCGGACCGGGCCATCGACGCCTTCGTCGAAGTGGCCAAGCTGGACCCCGAAACCACCGAGCTGCATTTCGCCCTGGGAAGCCTCTTTCGCCGCCGCGGCGAGATGGAGCGCGCCATCCGCGTGCACCAAAGCCTGCTGAACCGCTCGGACCTGCCCGCCGCCGAGCGCGAGCACGCCCAGCACGAGCTGGCCCAGGATTTCCTGAAGGCCGGCATGCTGGACCGCGCCGAAAGCGGCTTCGAGCAACTCAAGGACACCCGCTACGCCTTGCCGGCGTTGCGCTCGCTGATCCGCATCTTCGAATCGGAACACGACTGGCCGCGCGCGATCGAGGCCGTGAAAACGCTGCAGGGCCTGGTCGACGAGCCGGTGCCGCAGATCGTGCACTATTACTGCGAGCAGGCGCAATCCGCGCTGGCGTCCAAGCCGGCCGACGTCGAGGCGGCCCACAAGGCGCTGGACGCCGCCGACCACGCGCTGTCGTCCATCGACGCGACGTCGAGCCGCGGCGCCATGGTGCGCACGGCGATGCTGCGCGCCAGGCTGGCCCTCATCGAGCAGGATCCGAAGCGCGAACGGCTGTACCTGGAGTCGGTCATGACCGACGCTCCGGAATACGCCGGGCTCGTCGCGGAGCAGGTGCTGGCCAATTACCGCACCGCCAACCAGGCCGAAGCCGGGCTGGAAGTGCTGCTGAAACAATACGAGCGCCACGCCTCCCTGGACCTCTTCAATGTGCTGTTCCGCGAGCTGCGCGTCCAGAAGGGGGCCGCGCCGGCATGGACCTTCGCCCGCGGCGCCTTGCGCAGCCATCCCTCCCTGCTGGGGCTGGACCGCCTGCTGGAAGCCGAGCTGGCCAATGGCGAGGGCAACGACGCCGACCATGGCCCCGTGCCGGGCGCCGACCTGACGCTGCTGCGCAGCCTGATCCACAAGCATACGCAGCGGCTGGACCGCTACGCATGCCGTAGTTGCGGTTTTCAAGCGCGTCGTTTTTACTGGCAATGTCCCGGCTGCAACGCCTGGGAAACCTACGCGCCGCGCCGCCTGGAAGAACTTGAATGAACTCTTTTCCCGCCGAAGCCATCTCGCATAGCCGCGTTCTCGTGGTGGGCGACGTGATGCTGGACCGGTACTGGTTCGGCGAGGTCGAACGCATTTCGCCGGAAGCGCCGGTCCCCGTGGTGCGCGTGGCTCGCCGCGAAGACCGCCTCGGCGGCGCCGCCAACGTCGCCCGCAACGTGGCGGCGCTGGGCGGTCACGTGACCCTGGTGGGCGTGCTGGGTGAAGACGAGGCGGGCGACAGCGTCCGGCGCCTGTCCACCGAAGCGGGCATCCAGGCTGACCTGATCGCCGACCCGTCCCTGCACACCACCCTCAAAATGCGCGTGCTGGGCAGGCAGCAGCAATTGCTGCGGGTCGATTTCGAGCAGCATCCCGCCCAGGCCGCCCTGGACAGCGTGGACGCCGCGCTGGCCCGCCACCTGGCCAACCACGACATCGTCGTGCTGTCCGATTACGCCAAGGGCGTGCTGACGCGGGTGGAGGCCCTCATCGCGCTGGCCCGCGCCGCCGGCATTCCGGTGCTGGTGGACCCGAAGGGCGATGACTACACCCGCTACCGCGGCGCCACCCTGGTCACCCCCAACCGGTCGGAAATGCAGCAGGCCGTGGGCCGCTGGAATTCCGAGGCCGAACTGACCGATCGCGCGCAGCGGCTGCGCGCCGACCTGGACCTGGAGGCCCTGCTCGTGACGCGTTCCGAGCAGGGCATGACTTTGTTTACCGATGCGGGACGCGACCACATCGACGCGCAGGCGCACGAAGTGTTCGATGTGTCCGGCGCGGGCGATACCGTGCTGGCCACGCTGGCGGTATCGCGCGCCATCGATTTGCCGTGGGCGGACGCCATGGCCTGGGCCAACCGGGCCGGCGGCATCGCCGTGGGCAAGCTGGGCACCTCCGTCGTCACCGCCGCCGAACTGGCAGGAGAATCCTCATGATCGTCGTTACCGGAGCCGCGGGCTTCATAGGCAGCAACCTGGTGCGCGGGCTCAACCGCCGCGGCATCGAGGACATCATCGCGGTCGATGACCTGACCGAAGGCGACAAGTTCGTCAATCTGGTCGACTGCAAGATCGCAGACTACCTGGACAAGGACGATTTCCGCCGGCGCATCGCGGACGGCAGCATCGGGGAAGTCCGCGCGGTGCTGCACCAGGGCGCGTGTTCCGACACCACCGAGCGCAACGGCCGCTACATGCTCGACAACAACTACCGCGTCACGCTCGAGCTGTTCGAATTCTGCCAGGCGCGCCGCATTCCCTTCCTGTACGCGTCCTCCGCGGCGGTCTACGGCGGCTCCTCGGTCTATGTCGAGGACCCCGCCAACGAAGGCCCGCTGAACGTCTACGGCTATTCCAAGCTGCTGTTCGACCAGGTCCTGCGCCGTCGCATGGACAGCCTGACCGCCCAGGTGGTGGGCCTGCGCTATTTCAATGTCTATGGTCCGCACGAGCAGCACAAGGGCCGCATGGCCTCGGTGGCGTTCCACAACATGAACCAGTTCCTGGAACACGGGCACGTGCGCCTGTTCGCGGGCTGGGACGGCTATCCGGATGGCGGCCAGAGCCGCGACTTCATTTCCGTCGAGGACGTGGTCGCCGTGAACCTGCATTTCCTGGACCATCCCGAGCAGTCCGGCATCTTCAATTGCGGCACGGGCAGGGCGCAGCCGTTCAATGACGTGGCCGCAGGCGTGGTCAACGCGCTGCGCGCGGAGCGCGGCGAGGCCGAGCTGACGCTGGCGCAACTGGTCGAGCAGGATCTCATCCGCTACATCCCGTTCCCGGACGACCTGAAAGGCCGCTACCAGAGCTACACCCAGGCCGATGTCTCGCGCCTGCGCGCCGCGGGCTTCCAGGCGCCGATGCGCGACGTGCGAACCGGCGTGTCGGAGTACGTGCGCTATTGGCGAGCCCGCAAGTAAGGGCCCCCCGCTTGGAAAAGCCACCGGCCGGTCCGGTGGTTTTTTTTGGGGTGGCGGCGGCACGGCACGGCGGGATGAACGCCTTCGTGGCGGCTTGCCGGGGTGGACGTTTCCGTTCACCGCCCGCTCCGGGCCATGGAGAGGCCGGCATGATCGATGCGTGGCCCGACAACCGTTGCGCCCATTCTTCAGGAGGCATCCATGAATCCGTTTCTACACGCCGCGGCGGCACAGCCGTCCCCCTCTTCGCGGTGGCGCGGCGCGCGCCGGCCTGGGCTGGCCGGCACGCCGCGGACGAGGCAGGCGCGCGCCTTGCGGCGGGCGCTGGGCGCGCTGCTCATGATGGCGGGCCTGGGCTTCGCGGCAGCGCCGGCGCATGCCGTGGACGTGAACGCGGCGAGCGCGCAGCAGCTCGAAGGCGTCCGGGGCATCGGCCCCCGCACCGCCGAGATCATCGTGCGCGAGCGCGAGCGCGGCGGCAAGTTCGAATCGCTGGACGACCTGGCCGAACGCGTGCGGGGCATAGGCATGAAAAAGGCGCAGGCCCTGCAGGCCGCGGGATTGCAGATCGGGCAGGCTGGAGCGCCGGCAGCGGCGGCGGCCGCTCCCGCGGCGGCCAAGCCGGCCGCCAGTCCGCCCGCAGCCTCGCCCGGCGCGCCCCGGGCGCCGGTCCGCCCCAGGCCTTGACGGCGCGCCGCCCGGCGGGAAGCCCTGGCGGGAGCGCGGCTTTTCGCGCCGCCCGCCGCCACGCGGAGTTATTATCATCCGCATGACTACTACCTATCCCACTATCGAGCAAACCGTCGGCAACACGCCGCTGGTGCGCCTGCAGCGCATCCCCGGGGCCGCGGGCGCCGCGCGGGGCAATGTCATCCTGGCCAAGCTGGAGGGCAACAACCCCGCCGGCTCCGTGAAGGACCGCCCCGCGTTGTCGATGATCAAGCATGCGGAAGAGCGCGGCGACATCAAGCCGGGCGATACCCTCATCGAAGCCACCAGCGGCAATACCGGCATCGCGCTGGCCATGGCGGCCGCCATGCGCGGCTACCGCATGATTCTCATCATGCCCGACAACCTCTCGGTGGAGCGCCGCGCGGCGATGGCTGCCTACGGCGCCGAGCTGATCCTGACGCCGGCCGACAAGGGCGGAATGGAATATGCCCGCGACCTGGCCACCGAGATGCAGGCCGACGGGCGGGGCCTGGTCCTGGACCAGTTCGCCAATCCCGACAATCCCCGCGCCCACATCGAGACGACCGGTCCGGAGATCTGGAACCAGACCGACGGCCGCGTCACGCATTTCGTGAGCGCGATGGGCACCACGGGCACCATCATGGGCGTATCGACCTACCTGAAGTCGCGCAATCCCGCCGTTCAGGTGGTGGGCGCGCAACCCGCCGAAGGCTCGTCGATTCCCGGCATCCGCAAATGGCCCGAAGCCTACCTGCCCAAGATCTTCGACCGCAGCCGCGTGGATGCCTACGAATCCATCCAGCAATCGGAAGCCGAGGTCATGGCGCGGCGGCTTGCCGCGGAGGAAGGCATCTTCGGCGGAATTTCCTCGGCCGGAGCCTTGGTCGCCGCCCTGCGCGTGGCGGAGCGCGTCAACGACGCCACCATCGTGTTCATCGTGTGCGATCGCGGCGACCGCTATCTTTCCACCGGCGTATTCAACTGAACTGAAAGCGCGGAAAAAACGCCCGGGCGGCAATCGCCCGGGCGGTAGCGCGTTGCCCCGCCACGTAGTAGCGGGCCCGGCGCGATAGCCTGTCTATCGGCCGACGCGAAGTTCGATTTCGTCGGCGAGGTCGGCCACGGACGTGGCGTAGAAGTAGCTGCGGTTGTACTTCGTCAGCGCGAAGAAGTTGGGCGTGCCGACGCGGTATTGCGCCGTGCCCCGGGCCTCTTCGACCAGATCGACGACGCCCAGCGGCTGGCTGGCCCAGCCGTCGCCGGTCGCGCCCGGCCGCAGGCGCGCGCCGGCCGCCGTGAGCGAGCCCCAGCTCTGCTTGGGCTCCAGCCCGCCGTCGACCAGCGGGGAAGGATCCGCGGGCAGCGTCACGGGCGCGAACACCGGCAAGCCGCGTTGCCAGCCGTGCTGCGACAGGAAGCTGCCCACCGACATGATCGCGTCCCGGGTGTTGTTGGTGAGGTCGATATGGCCGTTGTCGTCGCCGTCCACCGCGTAATGGATGACGCTGGTGGGCATGAACTGCGGCATGCCGATGGCGCCCGCGTAGGAGCCGCGGGTCTCCAGGTCCAGCTTGTCCTGCATGACCAGGGTCAGGAAGTCCGCCAACTGGCCGCGGAACATCGTGGCGCGCTCGGGCTTGGCGGGATCCGGGTAATCGAAGGCCAGCGTGGTCAGGGCATCCAGCACGCGGAAGTTGCCCATATTGCGTCCATACAGCGTTTCCACGCCGATGATCGACGCGATGATGGGCGCAGGCACGCCGAAGCGTTGGGCGGCCTGGTTGAGCAGATCCCGGTTTTCATTGTAGAAGTCCACGCCCCAGCCGATGCGCTTGGGTTCGACGAAGCGCGAGCGGTACGTCAGCCAGCTGCGCCAGATTTTCTTGCCCGGCGGCGACGGCGCGATCAGACGCGCGACGGTGGCGTTGTAGCGCGAACTTTCCAGCGCGGCGACCATCGGGTTCAGCGGCAGCTGGCGGTCCGCGGCCAGGCTCTCCACGAACGAGCGGATTTCCGGCCGCAGCGCGCCGTTGGCGTCCAGCGCGGCGGGGCCGTCATCCGGCAGTTCGGAGCCAGGGGCCGGCGCGGAGGGTCCGATGCGGATGGGGGCAGGGGCGGATGACGAGGCGGTGGCCGGCTGCGAAGCCGGGCTGGATGCGGAGGTAGCGGGGGGAGCGGTGGTGGAGCAGCCCGCCAGCAGGGCGGAAAGGGCTCCGAGTTGCAGTAATCGCCGACAGATGAACATAATCTTCCTTATGGAGACCATGTATCTTACCCACCCGGCATGCCGCTTGCATGAAATGGGCAGCTGGCATCCCGAAAGCCCGCAGAGGCTCGACGCCATTTCAGATCAGTTGCTGGCCAGCGGATTGATGCCTTACCTGGACGACCGGCAGGCCCCCCAGGCATCCCGTCACGACTTGTTGCGCGTGCACACTGTCCAGTATCTGAACAGTCTGCGCGAAAACACGCCGGACCAAGGGTATTTCCCTATAGATCCCGATACGCTGATGAATCCGCACACCTACGAGGCCGCGCTCTATGCGGCTGGCGCGGGGGTGGCGGCGGTGGACGCCGTGGTGGGCGGCGAAGCCCGCACCGCCTTCTGCGCCGTGAGGCCTCCCGGGCACCATGCCTGCCGCTCACAGGCGATGGGATTCTGCTTTCTGAACAACATAGCTATTGCGGCGCAGCATGCGCTGGACTTCCATGGCCTGGCGCGCGTGGCCATCGTCGATTTCGACGTGCATCACGGCAATGGCACCGAAGACGTCTTCGCCGGAGACGAGCGCGTGCTGATGTGCAGCTTCTTCCAGCATCCCTTCTTCCCGAATAGCGGCGCGGACCACCCGGCCGCCAACATGCTGAACGTGCCCGTGCCGGCCTATACGGCGGGGGCCGCCGTCAGGGCCATCGTGACGGACGCCTGGCTGCCCCGGCTGGAGGCGCACAAGCCCGAATTGATACTGGTGTCGGCGGGTTTCGACGCGCATCGCGAGGACGATATGGGCCAGATGGGCCTGGTCGAGGCCGACTATGCCTGGATCACCGAACGCCTTGTCGAGGTGGCGGATCGCCATTGCCAGGGCCGGATCGTCAGTACGCTGGAGGGCGGTTACAACTTGTCCGCCCTGGGGCGCAGCGTGGTCGCGCATATACGAGCGCTGGCGAAGCTGTAGAATCAGGAAAAAATTGTGCAATGCGATCCCGGCGCATGCCGGGTAATTATTTCCATTTGGAGGCAGCGGGATGAAGGTGTTGGTACCTGTCAAGCGCGTCGTTGACTACAACGTCAAGGTGCGCGTCAAGTCTGATCAGACTGGTGTGGATATCGCCAATGTGAAGATGTCCATGAACCCCTTTGACGAAATCGCCGTCGAGGAAGCGACC
>Ga0182735_1001046_pt1 | contig 19378 bp, 14 predicted proteins | sample eDN5th30CKraftMG_FD_128524 | JGI IMG/M metagenome (GOLD analysis project Ga0182735, IMG submission 128524) | Enriched Miracle-Growth compost microbial communities from Emeryville, California, USA - eDNA 5th pass 30_C Kraft MG (version 2) (version 2) ...
GAGCGAGGTGCTCGCGTGGCATCGGCGGCTGTCGCCCGGCGGACACGCGACCACAGACCGGGTCCTGGACCGGCTCGAGGTCTTCGGCAACCAGATGCGGCTGGCCACCCGCGACGTCAAGGACTTCGCGCACCTGGGCCCGGACGCACAAGACCCCTGGGAGGCATGAAGCCTCCCAGGGGCCACGAGCACCCGCTACGCCGGATCACATGTCCCGGTAGCGCTTCGCCGCAGCAGCCGCCGCCCGCAGCTCGTCAGCGTCGTACGGCTTGACGTACCCCGGGGTGTCGCGCTGCACGCGCCAGCCCTCGGCCAGCTCGCCGAGGTCGACGACGTCGAAGCCGAGCTCGTCGATCAGCGCCGCGACCTGAGCGCGCGCCTCGGCGTCGTTGCCCGCGACCGCGAGCGCCCGGCGATGCTCGGTGCCCGCAGGCGTGCCGGCGGTGGTGAGCTGTTGTGCCGCGATGTGGTTGAAGGCCTTGACGACCTTGCTCGTGGGCAGGTGCGCCTGGAGCAGCTCGGCGGTGGTGGTCGACTCGTCGTCGAGCTCCGCGATCTGCCCGTCGCGCTGCGGGTAGTAGTTGTTGGTGTCGATGACGACCTTGCCCGCGAGCGGCACGACGGGGACGTCGCGGTAGTTCTTGAGGGGGATGGTCACGACGGCGAGGTCAGCCGCCTCGGCGGCCTCCTCCGCGGTCGCGGCCCGGGCGTGCTCGCCGAGTTCGGAGACGAGGTCCGAGAGCGTCTCGGGGCCGCGCGAGTTGCTCACGACGACGTCGTAGCCGCGGGCGACCGCGAGACGTGCGAGCTGGGAGCCGATGTTTCCTGCGCCGATGAGGCCGATGGTGGTCATAGGAGCGTCAACGACGGACACCGACGAGCCATTCCCCTTGCTCGCCCCTGCCTGAGCACCCGACCTCACCGCCGCGCCGGGTCCGTCATGCGTGCCTGGAACCCGTGCGGCGTGATCTGTCCTTGCGCGAGCCTCTCGGCGTTCCGCGCGAGCGCGTCACCGAGCGAGCGGGGCACCGGGCCGCCGACCATCACGGAGGGCACGGGCACTCGTTCCTTCCAGTCCGACATCTGCGAGCGGGCGAAGTCGCTGAAGGGCGCCGGATCGACGTCGGTACGCACCGGCACCCCGCCGCGCGCGGCCGCGACCGCGGACTGACCGTCCACCGAGGACACGACCTCGAACCAGGCCGCCGCGCCGGCCTCGTCCATCGAGGCCGAGTCCCAGGCGAAGGACGCCACGACGTAGGCGAACGCGTCTGCGGTCCCGGGGGCCGCCTGGACGTCGATGCCGGTCCCCACATCACGGCCGTGCTCACCGAGATAGCTCGCGCCCTGGCCGTCCAGCACCATGAACGCCGCGCTCCCGTCGATCAGCTGGTCCATGGCGCTCGACCACTCGTCCCAGTCGTCGTCCTGGACGACCTGGGCCGTCGTGCAGAGCTCCTGGAACTGGCCGAGCGCACGGTGCACGCGCACGTCGTCCCACCCTGTCGTCCCGTCCCACAGCCCGCGATAGCCCGCGGGCCCCAGGTCCGAGAGCAGGACGTCCTCCAGCAGCAGCACGTGCGGCCGACGCCCGGCGAGCACCAACGGCTGGACGCCCGTCGCCGCCACCGCCTTCATCGCCGAGATCCACTCGTCGACGGACGCGAACGTGGCGTGCGGGTCGAGGCCCGCGGCGTGCAGCGCGGCGGGGTTCGACCACAGCAGGTTGGTCCGGTCGACGACGGCGGGCATGCGGTACAGCCGCCCGTCCGTGGCGAGCTGGTCGAAGACGCCCCGCGGCCACGCCTGCGCGAGACCGAGCTCGCTCGCCAGCCCCGACAGGTCACGCAGCCGCCCGAGCGCGACGTTCTCCTCCAGCCCCTCGTCGAGCTCGGTGTCGACGGCGACGACGTCGTTCGGGAACGCCGAGACGTGCTCCCGGTCCCTGACCGACGCCCATGGGCCGCCGGTCGCCGAGTTGTCCACGAAGCGCACGTCGCCGCCGTAGTGCTCGTCGAGCACGTCCAGGAGCGCCAGGAGCCCTTCTCGGTCCCGACCGGCCAACCACGTCGGCAGGACGACGACGCTCGTCGGCGAGGTCACGAGGGCCCGGCCGTGCGACGTGACGGCGGTCGGTGCCACAGTCTGCGGGTTCTCGTCGTGCCCCGCTCGGCACCCACCCAGCGCGAGCACCGCGACGACGAGCACGACGGCGGCGGTCGGTGCGGCTGAGACTCGCCGGCCGGCGCGGACGGATCGTCGCACCCCTCGGCCCTCCGTCACGAGCCGCCCACGTCCGACGCCGCAGGGGCCGACGCCCTGACGAGCGCGGCGACCAGGGCGCTCGCGCCGATCTTCCCGTCGCCGAACGCGGCGACCTCGTCCAGGAGCGCGAGGTCGGCCTCCGGGGTGAGCGGTCCTCCCCCGGCCGTCGACAGGACGAGCTCGTCGTCGCGCCAGTCAGCCATCGTGGAACGCTGCAGAGCGGTGAGCCCGGTCGGGTCGGCGTCCGTGCGGACCGGTACCCCCTTGCTCATCGCCCCGGCCACGGCGGCCTGCCCCGGCGAGGACGAGGCGTTCTCGAGCCAGGCTCGTGCGAGGTCCGGCTGCGCCGAGGTCGCTCCCCAGCCGAACGCGTCGGCGGTGAACCCGAAGCTGCCCTCGGTCCCGGGAACGACGCCGACACGGTAGTCCACGCCGGCGACCCGGTGCCGCTCGTCGAGCACCTCCGTGAGCCAGCCACCCATGACGGTGAACGCGGCCTTGCCAGCGCCCACGCGGCGACCCAGGTCCGTCTCGGTCAGCCCGTCGCGGTCCTCGTTCGCGAGGGCGAGGATCTCGTCGAGATCCTCGATCGCCTTGGCCACGGTCGGGCTGCCCCAGTCACCCCGACCGTCCCAGAGGTCCCGGGCCGCGCGCGGGCCCGCCTCGGCGACCAGCAGGTTCTCCAGGAGCAGCAGCTGGGTCCAGGGCGCCCCGACGACGATCGCCTGGGCCCCAGCGTCGTCGAGCGTGTGCAGCGCGGCGATCCAGTCCGCCACGGTGGCGTAGGTCGCGTCCGGGTCGAGGCCCGCGTCCGCGAGGACACCGGGGTTGGACCACAGCAGGTTCGTTCGCACGACCACGCACGGCAACGCGTAGAGCGTGCCGTCGAGGGCCAGCTGACCGTAGAGCCCCTCGGGCCACACCGCCGCGAGGCCCAGATCGTCATAGAGCCCCGAGACGTCCTGGACGCGGCCGAGCGCGACATCGTCCGCACCGCCCCGACCGACGGGGGTGGAGAGCGCGTCGAGCCCGCGCGACGGATCGACCCACTGGTCCCACGTGCCGCTCCCGTCCATGTTCTTGTAGGCCACTCTCGCCAGATAGCGGTGGTCGAGCACGTGGCGCAGGGCGAGGAGCGCGTCGCTCTCGTCGCCGTCGAACCATCGCGACATGACCTTGACCAGCCCCGGCTCCGCGGGCAGGCGGACGTCCGCCTCGGTGGACGCCGTCGTGGGCGCGGCCGAGGACGGCGCGCCGCCGCCGCAGCCCGCGAGCACCGTGACCAGCGCGAGACCCAGCGCCGTGACCAGCGCGAGCGCGGCGGGACGCCGCGGCTTCGTCGCCCGCCTCGAGCTCATCGCCGACTCACCCCGGCAGCCATCGCGGTCTGGAAGTCGGCGACCGTCGTCGCGCCCGCGGTGAGGCTCGCCGCCGCCTCCCGCAGGATCGTCTCGATGTCGTCCGGGTCGGAGCCGTCGACCCCGACCGACCGTACGAGGACGTCGCGCCGCCAGTCGGCGATCTCCGTGCGCTGGAAGGCGTCGAACGGAGCGAGGTCGACGTCGGTGCGCACCGGCACGCCGTCGAACGCGAGCGCGACGGCCGACTGCCCGTCGCGGGACGCCATCGCGTCGAACCAGGTGCGCGTCGAGGCGGGGTGCCCGGCGGAGCCGGACCACGCGAACGAGTCGGTGATGAACACGAACGAGCCCGCGGTGCCCGGCGTGGGCTGGACGGTGTAGTCCTCGCCCGCTGCCGCGGACCGTTCCTCGAGCTCGGCCCGCGCCCAGTCACCCATGACCGTGAAAGCCGCCTTCCCCTTCGCGACGCTCCTCGTCTGGTCGGTCCAGTCGAGGCCGTCGCGGTCGGGGCTCGACATCGCCACGATCGTCAGGAGCTTGCCGACCGCGCGCTCCACGTCGCCGCCCGCCCAGTCGGTCGTCCCGTCCCACAACCCTTGGAAGCGCCCCGGCCCGAGCTCGGCGAGCAGGACGTCCTCGAGCAGCAGCGCCTGCGTCCAGTCCCGCCCGAGCGCGAGCGGGCGACCGCCCGCCGCCGCGACCTGCCGCATCGCGGTGATCCACTCGTCGACCGAGCCGTACGTCGCGTCCGGGTCGAGCCCGGCGTCCGCCAGCACGTGCCGGTTGGACCACAGGAGGTTCGTGCGGTCCGCGACGGCAGGCATGGCGTAGAGGTGGCCGTCGGTCGCGAGCAGGTCGACGAGGCGCTCGGGCCAGACGTCGGCCAGGCCGAGGTCGGCGTAGACGCCGTCGAGCGCCTGGACGTCCCCGGCCGCCACGAGCTTGCGCACCGTGCCGTCGCCTCCTTCGACCTGGAAGGAGTCGAGCGCGTACCTGGCCGACGTCATGGCGTGGATGCGCTCGGGGAGCGCCTGCCGGAGCGGCGCCATCGGCGACGACACCTCGGTGAAGGCCACGCGCCCCGCGCTCTGGTCGTCGAGCACGCCCAGGAGCGCGTCGAGCCCCGCCTTCTCGCGCCCGTCCGCCCACCACGTGAGCACGTCGACCTCGTCGTCACCGGCCGAGATGCTCGCGGCTGCGGACGTCGTGGCAGCCGGGCTCGGCGGAGCGGCCTCCCGGCCGGTCCCGCACGCGCCGAGGACGAGGGACAGCACCGCGACCGCCGCTGCGACGGTCGCTCGCCCGGGCGCCGCCGCCAGGCTCGCCCGGGTCACGACCCCGCCGACCGGAGGCGGACGGCGGCGACCGCGGCGGCGATCCTCGCCCGCAGGCCCTGGACGTCGATCGTGTGCCGCAGGTACGTCGTCGCCGCGTCGTCCACGGCGATCTGCCCGTCGTGATCGAGCACGCCGCCCAGCGTCAGCGACGAGACGATGGCGTCCTCGCGCCAGCTCGTCATCTCCTCGCGCATGTAGTCGTCGAAGCCGGAGGGATCGACGTCGGTGCGCACCGGGAGCTGACCGAGCGTCGCGGCGACCTCTCCCTGGACCTCGCGGGAGGCCACGAGCCCCAGCCAGGCCCGGGCGCCGTCGGGATGAGGAGCACCGGCACGCATGGCGAAGTCGGCGCTGCCCCAGCCGGCCAGGAAGGTCCCGTCCGTCCCCGGCATCGCCACGGCGTCGTAGTCGACGCCGCGGGCACGGTGCGCGGATACGAAGCGGGCCTCGGCCCAGTCCCCTGTGACCAGGAACGCCGCCTCATGATCGACCAGCCGGTCGGCGAGCTGCGGCCAGTCGGCGCCGAGATCCGGGTCGCGTGCCAGGCCGACGACGGTCTCGAAGTCGGCGAACGCCCGACGCACGTCCGCACCGTCCCAGCTGGTCCGCCCGTCCCACAGCCCGGTGTAGGCGTCACGGCCCAGCTCGGAGAGCAGGATGTCGTCGAGCAGCAGCTGACGGGTCCACCACGCGCCGAGCACGAGCGGCTGCTCGCCGGCGGCGCGGACCGCGCGCAGCGCGGCGATCCACTCGTCCACGGAGCCATAGGTCGCGTCCGGGTCCAGCCCTGCGTCGACGAGGACCCGCCGGTCGGACCACAGCACGTTGGCGCGGCTCACGACCAGGCTCACACGGTAGATCTTCCCGTCCACGGTCAACCGGTCGAGAGCACCGGCGGGGATGACGTCCCGCAGCCCGAGCTCGTCGTACAGCGCGCTGATGTCCTGCGCCTGGCCGCTGTCGTCGTCCATGCGCCACACGTCGTCGCTCCACGTCTGGTAGACGTCCACGAGACCGCGGTCCCGCTCGACCCGCTCCATGACGCCCTGCGTCGAGTACTCCTCGCCGTCGACCCAGCGGTCGACGTACCTCGTGGCCGGGAAGCGCTCGGCGAAGAGCCGCTCAATCCCCTCGCGGGAGGACTTCTCCGCGGCCCCGTAGTTCCACCACGTGAGGACGTCGACCTCGGAGGGGTCCGCCGAGGGCGTCGCCGGAGAACCAGCCTTCGTCACCACCGGCGAGAACCCGCTGCCGCACGCACCGAGCGTCCCGGCCAGCGCGACCGCCGCGAGGCCCGCGAGGCCCGCGAGGGTACGGCCCCGCACCGTGGCCCACGTCGCCCTCGTCCGCACAGCGGTCTCCCCCGCTCGTCGTCGACCTCGTCGTCGTCGATCGAGATCAGCACATCGCGCCGCAGGTCACCGTCGACCCGCTCGCCACCTCCATGGTCCGTCTCGGAGATCGCCCAGCCTCGTCCGGGAGAGAATCGATATCTAAACGAGACTCAAGAACCCGTATCGTTACCGTTTCGAGACCATGCCGGGGCTCGCTCGAGGACTCAGGCAGTCGCCGCGGGAGCGACCGCGGTGACCTCGAGCGGGTCCCTGCCGCCCCGCGACTCGTCGCGCACCATCCGCAGCCACAGCGCCACGGCGAAGCCGGCGAAGATCCACCACTCGATTGCATAGAAGAGGTTCTGGATGTTCAGCCCGTCCCCGCCCTCGATGGTCGGCCTGGGGAGCAGCGTCAGCCCGCCGGCCTGGGCGGGGTCGCTCGTGGCCACCACCGCGTAGCCGCCATAGATGGGCCCGCCCCACACGCTCAGCAGCTGCGCGGAGCTGATCATCTCGATGGTGCCGTCCGCGCCCGGGTCGCTCCCCGCGGCCTCGGAGGCCTGCACGTACCCCGTCAGCGAGACGGTGCCCGACGGCGGCGTCGCCGCACGCGCCTCCTCCAGCGTCGCCGCCCACCCGCGCACGACGGGCAGCAACGGCGCCCCGGAGAGCCCCGCCCACGACGCTCCCGCGGAGCCGTCGTCGCTCACGCGCATCGCGGTGAGCACCAGGTACCCGGCCCGGCCGTCGACCGTGCGGTTCGGCACGTAGCGCTGGTCGTCAGGCTCGTAGGTGCCCGAGACGATGACCGCGGAACCGACCGCGTTCCCCGAGAAGGCCTCCTGCGGGAGCAGCACGGTCGACAGCGGCTGTGGTCCGCCCGCCTCTCGCTCGGCCTTCTCCTGGGCGGAGGCGAGCTGGGCGCGCTCGTGCGCGCGGTCGAGCTGCCAGGCTCCCAGCGCTCCGCAGACGGCGGCCGCGGCGAGGAACGCCAGCAGCAGCCCGATCATGCGCCCCGACCGCGCGACCTGCCAGAACGAGCGCGGCACGACGGCGTCGCTCGGAGCACCGCCCCCGGGGCTCGTCTCGGGGGCGTCCAGCACCTGCTCAGTGGTCACTCCACCACCGTACAAGGCGAACCTTGGGCTCCCGTCGCCCGGACGTCCGGGCGGTGACCGCACCGCACGGTCACCGGGGGCCGAAGGTCCCACTGCCGCCCGGCACCAGGTGGGGTTTGATGGAAGTGCCAGCCGGCGATACCTCTCGAAGGGATCCGCGATGAGCACCACGACCACCTCCGCCACCTGGGCGCGGCGCGCGAGCGACGACGCCGTCGACGCCGCGACGCTCGAGCGCATCGACAGGTGGTGGCGAGCGGCGAACTACCTGTCCGTGGGTCAGATCTACCTGCTCGCGAACCCGCTCCTGCGCACGCCTCTGACGCGCGACGACGTCAAGCCCCGGCTGCTCGGGCACTGGGGCACCACACCGGGCCTCAACTTCCTGTACGCCCACCTCAACCGGGCGATCCGCGAGCGCGCCCAGAGCACGATCTACGTCACGGGACCCGGTCACGGCGGCCCCGGTCTCGTCGCCAGCGCCTACCTCGACGGCACCTACACCGAGACGTACCCGGACATCACCCAGGACGACGAAGGGCTGCGACGTCTCGTCCGCCAGTTCTCCTTCCCCGGTGGCATCCCCTCCCACGTGGCGCCCGAGACACCGGGCTCCATCCACGAGGGCGGCGAGCTCGGCTACTCGCTCTCGCACGCCTACGGCGCCGCCTTCGACAACCCCGACCTGCTCGTGGCCGCGGTCGTGGGCGACGGCGAGGCGGAGACCGGGCCGCTCGCCACGAGCTGGCACTCGAACAAGTTCGTCGACGCGCGCCAGGACGGTGTCGTGCTGCCGATCCTGCACCTCAACGGCTACAAGATCGCCAACCCGACGATCCTGGCCCGCATGCCCGAGGAGGAGCTGCGCGACCTCATGACCGGCTACGGTCACCACCCCTACTTCTTCACCGTGGGTCTCGTGGACGACGAGGACCACGCCGCCGTCCACGCGCGCTTCGCCGCGCTGCTCGACGACGTCCTCGACGAGATCGCCGCCATCAAGGCGCGCGCGGCCGACGGCGTCGAGGAGCGGCCGCGCTGGCCGATGATCGTCTTCCGGACCCCCAAGGGCTGGACGTGCCCGCGGGAGATCGACGGGAACCAGACCGAGGGCTCGTGGCGGGCGCACCAGGTGCCGCTCGCCAACGCCCGGGACACGCCGGCCCACCTGGCGGTGCTCGAGGGCTGGCTGCGCTCGTACCGTGCGGAGGAGCTGTTCGACGACGCCGGCCGTCTGGACCCGGAGATCGCGGCGCTCGCCCCCGAGGGCGACCTGCGCATGAGCGCCAACCCGCACGCCAACGGCGGCCTGCTGCTCAAGGACCTGCGGCTCCCGGACTTCCGGGACTTCGCCGTGGACGTCCCCGCACCCGGCGCGACCGTGGCCGAGGCGACGAAGGTCCTGGGGCAGTGGTTCGCGGAGGTGATCCGCCTCAACCCGGACAGCTTCCGCATCTTCGGGCCCGACGAGACGGCGTCCAACCGCCTGCAGGCCGTCTTCGACGTCACCGACAAGGTCTGGCAGGAGGAGTACCTCTCCCCCGCCGTGGACAACCATCTGGCTCGGGTCGGGCGCGTGGTCGAGGTGCTCTCCGAGCACCAGTGCCAAGGCTGGCTCGAAGGCTACCTGCTCACCGGCCGTCACGGCGTCTTCAACTGCTACGAGGCCTTCATCCACATCGTCGACTCGATGCTCAACCAGCACGCCAAGTGGCTCAAGGTCACCGACCACATCCCGTGGCGACGCCCGATCGCGTCGCTGAACTACCTGCTCTCCAGCCACGTGTGGCGCCAGGACCACAACGGCTTCTCCCACCAGGACCCGGGCTTCATCGACCACGTGATGAACAAGAAGGCCGAGGTGGTGCGGGTCTACCTGCCGCCGGACGCGAACACCCTGCTGTCGACCTACGACCACTGCCTGCGCTCGCGCCAGTACGTGAACGTCGTCGTCGCCGGCAAGCAGCCCGCACCCACCTTCCTGACCATGGACGAGGCGGTCGCGCACTGCACCCGGGGCCTGGGCATCTGGGAGTGGGCGGGCACCGAGGTCGAGGGCGAGGACCCCGACGTCGTCCTCGCGTGCGCCGGTGACGTGCCGACGCTCGAGACGCTCGCCGCCGCGGACCTGCTGCACCAGCGGATCCCCTCGCTCAAGGTCCGCGTGGTCAACGTCGTCGACCTGATGCGGCTGCAGGACGAGCGCGAGCACCCGCACGGCCTCTCCGACGCCGAGTTCGACACGGTCTTCACCGCGGACCGTCCGATCGTGTTCGCCTACCACGGCTACCCGTGGCTGATCCACCGCCTCACCTACCGTCGCCACGGGCACGGCAACCTGCACGTGCGCGGCTACAAGGAGGAGGGCACCACCACCACGCCCTTCGACATGGTGATGCTCAACGACCTGGACCGGTTCCACCTCGTGATGGACGTCATCGACCACGTCCCGTCGCTCGGCGCGCGGTACGCCGGGCTGCGCCAGGAGATGTCCGACGCCCGGCTCGACGCGCGTGCCTGGACACGCGAGCACGGCGAGGACGTGCCCGAGATCGCCGGCTGGACGTGGCCCGCGGACCGCCGGCCTGCGACCCCGGGTGACCAGGCACACAGTTCCCGTGACCAGGGGCGGGATGGGACGATGGACGCGGACGGCGGCACCACGCGCAGCAGGCGCACGGCCCCAGACGCCGCCAGGTTCCAGGACACCGGAGGAGACAACGAGTGAGCACGGCACCGACCGGTCGAGGGCCTGCCGCCCGGAGCATCTTCATCGCCTCTGCCGAGGGTGACGCGGGGAAGTCGACCGTGGCCCTGGGCGTGGTCGACCTGATGACCCGCCAGGTGCAGCGCGTAGGCGTGTTCCGCCCCGTGACCCGCATCGGGCAGGGCACCAAGGACCACTCCGACCGCGACTACGTGCTCGAGCTGCTGCTAGGCCACGAGGGCGTCAGCACCACGCTCGACCAGGCCGTGGGCGTCACCTACGAGGACATCCACGCCGACCCCGAGGCGGCGCTCACCCAGATCGTGGCCCGGTACCACGAGGTCGAGCGGGCCAACGACGTCGTCGTGATCGTCGGCACGGACTACACGGACGTCGCCAGCCCCACCGAGTTCGCCTACAACGCCCGGATCGCGGCGAACCTCGGGGCGCCGGTGCTGCTCGTCGTCTCGGGGCGGGACCGCGCACCGGAGGACGTACGCAGCCTCGTCGACACCTGCCGGGCGGAGATCGCCGCCCAGCACGCGAGCGTGATCGGCGTGGTCGCGAACCGCACCGACCCCGGCGAGCTCGACGCGGTGCGCGCGGCCCTCGCGGGCGAGGTGCCCACGTGGGTGCTGCCCAACGACCGGCTGCTCAACGCCCCGACCGTCGCGCAGCTGGTGACGGCGATCGACGGCACCTTCGTGTTCGGCGACTCCGAGGCGCTCGGCCGCGAGGCCCTCGACACGATCGTGGCCGCCATGAACGTCGAGCACCTCGTGGAACGGCTCGTCGACGGGGCCGTCGTCGTGACGCCCGGGGACCGGGCGGACATCCTGCTCGGCCTGCTCGCGGCGCACAGCGCGGCGAGCTTCCCGTCGCTGGCCGCCATCGTGCTCTCGGGAGGCTTCACGCCGTCGCCCGTCATCAAGCGCCTCGTCGCCGACCAGGCCGCCACGCTGCCGATCATCTCCAGCCCCTTGGACACCTTCGAGACCGCGAGCGCGATCGCGGGCGTGCGGGGCCGGCTCACCAAGGACTCCCAGCGCAAGAAGGACACCGCGCTGGCGCTGTTCGAGCGCGGCGTCGACACCGCGGCGCTGCTCGCGAGCCTGGACGTGCCGCGCCCCGAGGTCGTCACGCCGCTCATCTTCGAGTACGAGCTGCTCAGCCGCGCCCGCGCCGACCGCAAGCACATCGTGCTCCCGGAGGGCAAGGACGACCGGATCCTGCGCGCCGCCTCCACCCTCTTGCAGCGCGACGTCGCCGACCTGACGATCCTCGGCGACGAGGCGACGGTCCGCGCCCGCGCGGGCGAGCTCGGCCTCGACATCCACAGCGCCCGCATCGTCGACCCGGTCGCCTCCGAGCTGCGCGAGCAGTTCGCCACGACCTACGCCCAGCTGCGCGCCCACAAGGGCATGACCGTCGAGCGCGCCCGCGAGATCATGGTCGACGTCTCGTACTTCGGCACGATGATGGTGCAGCTCGGTCTGGCCGACGGCATGGTCTCGGGCGCCGCGCACACGACGGCGCACACCATCCGTCCGTCCTTCGAGATCATCAAGACCGTCCCGGGCGTCTCGGTCGTCTCCTCGGTGTTCCTCATGTGCATGGCCGACCGCGTGCTCGTCTACGGCGACTGCGCCGTGAACCCGGACCCCACCGCCGAGCAGCTCGCCGACATCGCGATCTCCTCGGCGGCCACGGCAGCCCAGTTCGGGGTGGAGCCGCGCATCGCGATGCTGTCGTACTCTACGGGCGAGTCGGGCACGGGTGCCGACGTCGACAAGGTGCGCGCGGCCACCGCGCTGGTCAAGGAGCGCAGGCCCGACCTGTCGATCGAGGGCCCGATCCAGTACGACGCCGCCGTCGACCCCTCGGTGGCGGCCTCGAAGATGCCGGGCTCCTCCGTCGCCGGCCGCGCCACGGTGTTCGTCTTCCCCGACCTGAACACCGGCAACAACACGTACAAGGCGGTGCAGCGCTCGGCGGGCGCCGTCGCCGTGGGCCCCGTGCTCCAGGGTCTGCGCAAGCCGGTCAACGACCTGTCGCGCGGCGCCCTGGTGCAAGACATCGTCAACACCGTGGCCATCACCGCCGTCCAGGCACAGACGACGGCGTCACCCCTCACCACCGCACCCGCACCCACCACCCTGGAGCACTGACCCGTGACGACCCCCGACTCGAACCCCACCCACGGACTGGTGGCGTTCGGCGCCGACGACAACGTGCTCGTGCTGAACAGCGGCTCCTCGTCGGTGAAGTACCAGCTGGTCAACCCCGCGGGCGGGGAGGCCGTGGCCTCGGGCATCGTCGAGCGCATCGGCGAGGACTCGGGGATCGTCAAGCACGAGTTCGCCGGGCTCACGACCCGTCGCGAGCTGCCCGTCGCGGACCACACCGCCGCGCTGGAGATCGTGCTCGGCCTGTTCGACGAGGTGGGGCCGCGGCTCGCCGACGCGAACGTGGTGGGCGTGGGGCACCGGGTGGTGCAGGGCGGCTCGCAGTTCGTCGGCCCGACGCTGCTCGACGACGACGTCGTCCAGGCGATCGACGACCTCTCGCCGCTGGCACCGCTGCACAACCCCGCGCACGTGCAGGGCATCCGGGTGGCACGCCGGCTGCTGCCGGACGTCCCCCACGTGGCGATCTTCGACACGGCGTTCTTCCACACGCTGCCCGAGGCGGCGTACACCTACGCGCTGAACCGCGAGGTGGCCGAGCGCTACGGCGTGCGCCGCTACGGCTTCCACGGGACGTCCCACCAGTACGTCTCGGGCAAGGCGGCGCGCGTCCTGGGCCGCGAGCTCGGGTCGATCAACCAGATCGTGCTGCACCTGGGCAACGGCGCCTCCATGTCCGCGGTGCGCGGCGGCGTCGCCGTCGAGACCTCGATGGGGCTGACGCCGCTCGAGGGCCTCGTCATGGGCACCCGCACCGGCGACATCGACCCCGCGGTCGTGTTCCACCTGGCGCGCAACGGCGGCATGTCGATCGACGAGATCGACGACCTGTTCAACAAGCGCTCAGGCATCAAGGGTTTCACCGGGCAGAACGACTTCCGCGAGCTGCGCCGGATGATCGACGAGGGCGACGCGGAGGCTGGGCTCGCGTTCGACGTCTACGTCCACCGGCTGCGCAAGTACCTCGGTGCCTACGTCGCGATCCTGGGCCGGGTCGACGTCATCTCCTTCACCGCCGGGGTGGGCGAGAACGATGCGATCGTGCGCGCCAAGGTGATCGAGGGCCTCGAGCCGCTCGGCATCGCCATCGACCCGGAGCGCAACGCGCAGCGCAGCGGCGACCCGCGCATCATCTCCCCGACCTGGACCCAGACCAAGGTGATGGTCGTCCCCACCAACGAGGAGCTGGCCATCGCCCGCCAGGTCGTCGCCCTGGTGCGGGACCTGCCTCAGGGCTGAGCGAGCACGCCGTCGCTCCTGATCGACGCCTCGTGCGCCGCGCGGGGGCGATCAGGCGGCGGACGGACCGTGGAACGCGACGTAGACGAGCACTCCCACGAACCAGGCCCAGTAGACGACGTTCACGAGCACGAAGACACCGAGGATCGCCAGCAGGGTCTTCGCCACGGGCCCACGGCGGACCCACCAGGACCTCAGGCGGTCGAGCCGGCGAGGCCCGGCCAGGCGGGGGCTGGGTGCGAGGTTGGCCGATCTGCCCGGCACGGTGTCTGACGCCCCCGGCTCACAGCGCCAGTGCGTCGCGGACTTCGGGGGCCACCAGGTTCAGGGCGGCCTCGCGGGCGTCGATGGCGCTCGTGGCTCCGAGCGCCGCCTGGGCGATCACCTCGGTGCGCTCGAGGGTGTGGTGGCGCAGCGAGAACCGCACCGCAGGCACGGCCACCGCCGACATCGACAGGCTGCGCACCCCCAGGCCCACGAGCACGAGCGCCATCAGCGGGTCGGCCGCCGACTCTCCGCACACCCCAGCGGGCTTGCCGAGCACCGTCCCGGCGGCCGCGGTGGCCGCGACGAGGTCGAGCACCGCGGGCTGCCACGGGTCGAGCAGGCCGGCGAGGTCACCGAGCAGGCGGTCGCCCGCCATCGTGTACTGCGCCAGGTCGTTGGTGCCGAGCGAGACGAAGTCGACCTCCGCGAGCAGCTCGCGCGCACGCAGCGCCGCGGCCGGGATCTCGACCATCACGCCCACCCTCGTCAGCCCGAAGGACCGCGCCCGCACCGCGAAGTCGCGCGCCTCGTCGGCGGTGGCGATCATCGGTGCCATCACGTCGATCTCGCGCCCGGTCTGGGCGGCGGCCTGAGCGAGCGCGGCGAACTGGGTGTCGAACAGCTCGGGGTTCGTCTGCACGAGCCGGTAGCCGCGCACCCCGAGCGCCGAGCTCTCGGCGACGGAGCGGTTGAGGAAGGCGAGCGACTTGTCGCCGCCGGCGTCGAGCATCCGCACGACGACGCGGCGGTCGCCCATGGTGCGCAGCACGCGCGAGTAGACGTCGACCTGCTCGGCGAGCGTGGGCGCCACCGTGCGCTCGAGGTAGAGGTTCTCGGTGCGGAACAGACCCACGCCCTCGACGGGGTTCTCGGCCAGGCGGGCGGCGTCGGCGAGCGCGCCGATGTTCGCCAGCAGCGCCACGGGCACGCCGTCCGCGGTGGCCCCGGGCTCCCGGTCGCCCTGCAGCGCGATGGCGGCCTCGCGCCGTCTGGCGAAGTCCTCCTGCACGCCCTCGCGCTCACCCAGCGCGACGGTGCCGGCGGCGGCGTCGACGGTGACGGTCGCACCGTCCGGGATGCCGGTCGCACCGGCGACCTGCACCACGCACGGGACGCCGAGCTGGGCGGCGAGCACGGCGATGTGGCCCGTGGGACCCCCGAGCTCGGTCACGATCGCCAGGACGTTGTCGAGGTTGAGGGTGGTGGTGTCGGTGAGCGTGAGATCCTGCGCGACGACGACGGCGGGCTCCACGAGGTCGGGGACGCCGGGCGCGGGCAGGCCCATCACCTGGGCGACGACGCGGTCGCGCACCGCGTAGAGCTGCGGCACCCGGTCGGCCAGGTCGGCGCCCGACTGCTCGAACATCGTCGCGAAGCCGTCGATCACACCGTCGATCGCCGCCACGGGCTGGTCCCCCGCGCCGATCCGACCGAGCACCTCCGAGAGCAGCGCGCGGTCGTCGGCGAGCTCCGCGGTCGCGAGCAGCACGCTCGCCACGTTGCTGCGGGTCGCCGCGGAGCGCTCCGCCTGGTGGCGGAGCCGGTCGGCGACGACGAAGAAGGCCTCCTCGACCTTGCGCCGCGCCGTGTAGCGACCGGCCGGCAGCCCGTCGACCAGCAGCGCGGCATCGGCCGAGACGTAGGGGACGGGAAGAACCTTGACGACCGGCCCGACGACGCCGCCGCGCCCGACGCCGACCCCGCGCAGCACCTGCGCGCCCTGGTTCGCGGTGGATTCTGGCGACATCGGCTCAGTACGGCTGGTACGGGGAGACGACGACCTCGACGCGCTGGAACTCCTTGACGTCGGAGTAGCCCGTGGTGGCCATCGCACGACGCAGGGCACCCACGATGTTCGTGGTGCCGTCCGCCACGCGACCCGGTCCGAAGAGGACCTCCTCCAGGCTGCCCGCGGTGCCGACCTGCACGCGCTCGCCGCGCGGCAGCACGCTGTGGTGCGCCTCCGGGCCCCAGTGCCACCCGCGGCCGGGGGCCTCCTCGGCGCGCGCGAGCGCGGTGCCCAGCATGACGGCGTCCGCGCCGCACGCGATGGCCTTGACCATGTCGCCCGACCGACCCACGCCGCCGTCCGCGATCACGTGGACGTAGCGCCCGCCCGACTCGTCGAGATAGTCGCGACGAGCCTCGGCGACGTCCGCCACCGCGGAGGCCATCGGTGCGTGGATACCGAGCGTGACCCGGGTGGTGTGCGCCGCGCTGCCGCCGAAGCCGACGAGCACGCCGGCCGCGCCCGTGCGCATGAGGTGCAGCGCCGCGGTGTAGGTGGCGGCGCCGCCGACGATCACGGGGACGTCGAGCTCGTAGATGAAGCGCTTGAGGTTGAGCGGCTCGGAGTCGGCCGAGACGTGCTCGGCGGAGACCGTCGTCCCGCGGATGACGAACAGGTCGACACCCGCGTCGACGACCGTCTTGTAGAACTCCTGGGTGCGCGCCGGGGTCAGCGCCCCGGCGACCGTGACGCCCGCCTCGCGGATCTCGCGCAGCCGCTCGGTGATCAGCTCGGGCACGATCGGTGCCTCGTAGATCTCCTGCATGCGGCGCGTGGCGCTCGCGGCGTCGAGCCGGGAGATCTCCTCGAGCAGCGGCTCCGGCTCCTCGTACCGCGTCCACAGCCCCTCGAGGTTGAGCACCCCGAGGCCGCCGAGCCGGCCGTACCGGACCGCGGTGGCCGGGCTCATGACCGAGTCCATCGGCGCCGCCACGATGGGCAGGTCGAAGTGGTAGGCGTCGATCTGCCACCCGATCGAGACCGCGCGGGGGTCCCGGGTACGACGCGACGGCACCACCGCCACGTCGTCGAAGGAGTATGCGCGGCGTCCGCGCTTGCCACGACCGATCTCGACCTCGTTGCTCACGGGGACAAGACTACCGGTGACCCGGCGAGGCGGACGGCGTCCTCGTCGGCACGGCCGGCGCCTGGCACGCGATGTCACTGGTCCGTGGCACGCTGTGACGCATACCGACGAGGGGACATCATGACTCCAGGAACGACCGGCAGCACCAGCAGCGCGGAGCTCGGCAGCACCGCGGCGAGCAGCGCGGGCACGACGAGCACCACGTCGACGGATACCGGGCCGACGGGCACGGGGCCGACGACGACGGACCCGTCAGGTGCCGTGGGCTCGGGCGACCCCGCGGTCACCGCGCGCGGGTCGAGCGTCGACCGGCTGTGGCACGAGCTCCCGTCGGTGGCCTTCGACACGGAGACGACCGGGGTCGCCGTCGCGACAGACCGCATCGTCACCGCGGCGCTCGTCCGGCGTGCGCTGCACGACGACGTACCGCTGACGAGCCGGGCCTGGCTCGTCGACCCCGGGGTCGAGATCCCCGCGGGAGCGACCGCGGTGCACGGCATCAGCACCGAGCACGCCCGCACGCACGGGCGCTCCCCCGTGGAGGCCCTCGAGGAGGTCGCCGCAGAGCTGGCCGCGAGCGTGCGCGCCGGCGAGACCGTCGTGGCCTTCAACGCGTCCTACGACCTGACGATCCTCGACCACGAGCTGCACCGCCACGGGCTGACGCCGCTCGCCGAACGGCTCGACGGCGCCCCGCTGACGGTGATAGACCCGCTGATCCTCGACCGGACCTTCGACAGGTACCGCAAGGGCAAGCGCACGCTCAGCCACCTGTGCACCGTGTACGGCGTCGCCGTGACCGAGGAGCTGCACAGCGCCGACGCCGACGCGAGCGTGACGCTCGGTGTGCTGGCGCGGATCGCGCTGCGCTACCCCCGGCTCGTCGAGATGGACCGGGCCGCGCTGATGGAGTTCCAGCGCGAGGAGCACCGGGCCTGGGCCGTCGGCTTCAACGAGTGGCGCGAGCGCCGAGGGATGACCGGGCCGCCCGTCAGCACGACCTGGCTGTGAGGTACCTCATCTCACGGAGCGCATGATCACATCGCCTGACAGCGATTTTCACCCATTCTCCTCATGTCGGCGCGCGACAGATAACTCATCACCGATATATTCGTGTCATGGCAGTGGACATGGAGACGGAAAGCAACCTCACCCTCATCGGCGCCCTCGTGCGCGGAGCGCGGCAGAACAAGGGCCTCACCCAGGCCCAGCTGGCCGAGCAGCTGGGCACCAGCCAGAGCGCGATCCACCGCATCGAGCAGGGTGCCCAGAACCTCAGCCTCGACATGCTGACCCGGATCAGCGCTGCGCTCGACTCCGAGCTGATCTCCGTGGGCGGCGCGCGACACTCCCACCTGCGCGTCACGGGCGGCCAGCGGCTCAGCGGCTCCATCGAGGTCAACTCCTCGAAGAACGCCGCCGTCGCGCTGCTGTGCGCCTCGCTGCTCAACCGCGGCACCACCGTGCTGCGCAACGTCGCCCGCATCGTCGAGGTCGACCGGATCGTCGCGGTGCTCCAGAGCATCGGCGTGACGGCAGACTGGTCCGCCGACGGCCACGACCTGACGATCCGTGTCCCCGAGCACCTCGACCTGACGGACATCGACGCCGACGCCGCACGCCGCACGCGCTCGATCATCATGTTCTTCGGCCCGCTGCTGGGCGTGCTCGACGAGTTCTCGCTGCCTTACGCGGGCGGTTGCGACCTGGGCATCCGCACCATCGAGCCGCACCTGATCGCGCTGCGTCCCTTCGGTCTCGAGGTCACCGCGACCTCGGGCCACTACAACGCCGTCGTCGGGCAGTCGCACGGGTCCGAGCTGTCCTTCGTGCTCACCGAGCGCGGCGACACGGTGACCGAGAACGCGATCATGGCCGCGGCCCGGCACGACGGCGTCACCACGATCCGCAACGCCAGCCCGAACTACATGGTCCAGGACCTGTGCTTCTACCTCGAGCTGCTGGGCGTGAAGATCGAGGGCGTCGGTACGACGACGCTGCGCATCCACGGCCGGCCGGTCCTGGACGCCGACGTGGAGTACTTCGTCTCCGAGGACCCGGTCGAGGCCATGAGCCTGCTGACCGCGGGCATCGTGACGAGCTCCGAGATCACCGTGACGCGCGTGCCCATCGAGTTCATGGAGATCGAGCTCGCCACGCTCGCCGAGATGAACCTGCGCTACACCCTCACCCCCGAGTACACCTCGCACAACGGGCGCACCCGGCTGGTCGACGTCACCGTGCACCCCAGCGAGCTGCGCGCCCCGCACGACAAGATCCACCCCCTGCCGTTCCCTGGGCTCAACATCGACAACCTGCCGTTCTTCGCGGTCATCGCCGCCTGCGCGCAGGGCAACACGCTCATCCACGACTGGGTGTACGAGAACCGCGCCATCCACCTGACGGACCTCACGCGCCTCGGGGCAGACGTGCGCCTGCTCGACCCGCACCGCCTCGACGTCAACGGCCCCACGCACTGGGTGGGGGCCGAGATCAGCTGCCCGCCGGCGCTGCGCCCGGCGGTCGTGATCCTGCTCGCGATGCTCGCCGCCCGCGGCGAGTCCGTGCTGCGCAACGTGGACATCATCGCCCGCGGCTACGAGCAGCTGCAGGAGCGGCTCGTCGAGCTCGGCGCCCGCATCGAGACCTTCCGCGACTGACCCCCGGATCGGTGCCGGGGGCGTGAGC
>Ga0182735_1001050_pt1 | contig 19334 bp, 14 predicted proteins | sample eDN5th30CKraftMG_FD_128524 | JGI IMG/M metagenome (GOLD analysis project Ga0182735, IMG submission 128524) | Enriched Miracle-Growth compost microbial communities from Emeryville, California, USA - eDNA 5th pass 30_C Kraft MG (version 2) (version 2) ...
CCCAAGCCAGATTGGCGGGGGGCCCGCCTGTCACATTGGTCGTGGTTAATGCGATTTGCCAATAATTATCGTAACCGCTCGCCTTCTGCCCGCCTGCGCCGTTATAAGCCGTATTGAAGAATGCGCCCGACGTTGCGCAGGACACTGTATCAGGGGAACTTGGCACATAAGGCGGCGTCGGCGTCGATACCGAACAGGTGGTGCAACCCGACGGCACATCGCCGCCGCTGATGGAATTGCGTATCTGCGACACACCGAGCGGAATTGGAGCCGCGACCGTCAGATCGATTTCTACTTCTGCTTTACCGCCGACCGGCACCTCCGGCACGGTCAACAGCACGGCAGAGGCACCGGAGACAGGGCTGGTAAATCCCTTTGCGCCCGAAACACGTGTCATCGTGGCGCCGTTTGGAATATTTTCGATGAAATCGAAGTCCTTGAACGCTCCACCGCCGGTATGAGTAACGGTTACTTTATAGGTAAGAACCTCACCGGGTTCGGCGAGATTGTTGGTGGTAATGCTCTCGCGGATCAGTTCTTTTTTTACGGTTGCGGCAGGCGGCGTGAAGGTATCCCTGTCCGTAGCAGAGTTATTGGACGTGTTCGGATCGGGTGTCCCGGTCGGCGGCGTCACGGTAGCGGTGTTGACGAGGTCACCGCTAAACCCGGCTGGTATGCTCATGGCAAGCGTATAGGTTACCGACGCGCCGGCAGGCAGATTTGCTGTAGTATTAATCGCACCTGTACCGCTTGCTGCGCCGCAAACAGCTCCTCCGGTTGCCCCGCCGCACCTCCAACTCGCAGTGGTGATGCCGGAAGGGAGCGGATCGCTGACCCGCGCACCCATTGCGCCAAAGGGACCGGCATTGGAAACCACTATGGTGTAGTTGACTACCTGACCCGCCGAATAGGACGTTGCGCCATCACTCTTGGTAATCTTCAGGTCTGCAGGAAATTCCAACGGAGTGGTCGGGCACTTGGCACCATCATTATTACCCGATCCCTGCAGGCTCGAGATCAGCGTCGCTTTACCGGTCACCGGATCGAACTGATAGAAACCGCCGCTGTTGTTGCTGCCGAAAATACCGTTGGTGGCGCCAAACATACCGCCAAAGCTGCCAGCCACTCCCGTTGAACCGTGCGCAATAACGGCGCCAGTGGACGGATTGATCTCATACAGCGGCCCATTATCGGGGGCAGCACCCCAGAGTCGATTGTTATACCATGCCAGATCGTTGAGGTTGACGGATTGGGTCAGCGCAACTGTTGTGGATGTCCGCGTATTGACATTGATCCCGTAAAGGTTCGCGCCACTAGCAACCCAGAACGTACCTCCGGGCCCAAACTCGCCGGCAACACTGCCGGGAATGCCAGACACTGTACCCAGATTGACGACACCACCGCCCGCACCGATACGCAGCAGGGAAGTGCCGCTCAATCCATACATGTATTTGTCGACGGGATTCAGCGCGACGGCGTTATACGTCAGTGTCGACGGCGATCCGACAGGGCTTACGATGAAAGGATTTTGTGTGGCGTCAAAACGATAGAGCGCTGTGGGAGCGTCCTGTGCCAGATACATTCTGGAATCACACGCGAAAGGCGTCTGTGTCTGCGCAACCGCGCTGTCCGTCGGCAGAGCCGTCGCTCCAACAAGCGCCAGCGAAACCAGTTTCGTGACATTGCCTACTGCGGCGCGGAACGAACTCTTGGAATGAAGTCGCGCGACGGGAGCGAAGCGACCCGACAAACGACGAGCGACACGACGCAGCATGGCAATCTGAAACATGAATGGTCCCCTCAATGAACCATCCGGAGCCATGGCCTGCTGCCCTCACAGAGACGGCACAACCCCGGATAATGGTCAATCAATGGAGACGCATGCGCGAGTTATGCCTGCTCGTATTTCACAATCCTACGATTTTATGAAATGCACCCCTATTCCGCACAGTGAATTGCATAGATCACACACAATGTTCCGGCGGGTTTGAGCTTAATGCACATGTGGGTCAGCAGCCTGACCAGCCGTCATTTCCGGTTCCGGATATTGGAGGGCGTGACACCCTTCAGCTTTTTCATTGTCGCAGTCAAATGGCTCTGGCTGGAAAAACCGCTGACATACGCCACTTCAGCGATGGACATCTCGCTCTCGGCAAGGAGCCGCTCGGCATAAGCAAGCCTCAGACCCAAAAGATAACCGTAGGGCGCTTGCCCGAATGTCTGCGTAAAGCCGCTAATAAAGTGGCTGGGCGAAAGATCACAAATCGTGGCAAGGTCCGCCACGGTAAGCTTGCGCGAAACATTTTCCCGCATGAAAGCCAGAACTTTCTTCGCATTATAAAGCGAAAGACCGGTCCTCGGTTTCGCGCGGGCTTCGCCATCTTCATCACCCTGGAAAAGGTGGACAATCAGTCTTGTAACCAGTGTGTCTACTCGTGCGGGCTCGACCGCTTCCGGCTCAGCCAGCATCGCTTTCAATTGTCTCGCCATATCGAGAGCAACCACGTCAACAGCGGGCGACGCGACGATCGTTTCAAGCTCCGTCGTGTCCTGTTTCCGCAAGCAGTTCGGCTTGATTGCCAGAATTATGCTTTCCTTATCTGAAGCCCATTTCATAGACACCGGGCTGTTGGCTGCGCTTGTCAAAACGGCGCCTGCCTGCACTTCGGCCAGTGCTATCCGACGGCCACCGGATATGTATTCGAGGTCTTTTACGGGAGTTAGAAATATTTCAACCAGATGAGCTCTTGCCACAAACGCAAGCGACCCCGAACGACAGACGCAGTGCGCGACTTCACCTCGGGCGGTAATCTGCCCTGACCGCAAGCTGCCTGGAGGGATATCGAAATGAAAGGTGCCTGCCTGTAGAATGTTTGAGCAAGCATGTGCCTGATCTTCACCGGCAATCACTTCTTGCCGAGCTTGAGCCGTCATTATATCTGTCAACCCCGCACACAAGACTCAGAAACCGAGCCTCCAAAATATTCATGATTCACCCCCCGACCCAACAATGTTCTAAAGTATTTCATATGTAAAGTTAGATATATATATTTCATAAATTTAGTATATACTAATATATATTAGAGATTGCACCTTATAAGCTCTCAACATACTTGCGATAGTTTGTCGGCCCCATACTCTGCATAACTGCGCTCAGCATCAGGGCCATCGTCATGTGGATAGTTCAAGCGGCGCTTCTCGCTCGTCTATAAAATTACTCTTTCAGGCTAAAAGCGCTTGCTATTGATGACATCAGATCATTGAAACGGTCCCCCTGAATGGCGACGTGATTGCGAAGCAGTTCACGTGCGGCGGAGGCGTCACCTGCCAGAATTGCGTCGACGATTTCAGTATGCTCCTGAATTGAAGTGCGCATACGGTTGTGGACTCGCAACTGTAACCGCCGATAAGGTCGAAGACGCTTGTGCAGCATGAGGCATTGTTCCGCAAGGAAGCCGCAGTGACTGGCGGCGTAGATAACCTTATGAAACTGCTCATTATCGTAATAATAGCGGTCTGTATCCTCCGTGCTTGCCGAATTTGCACAGGCTTCGTGAGCTGCCAGGAGAGCCAACTTGTCGTCCGTCGTAAAGCGCTGCGCCGCACGTGCTCCGGCAGCTCCCTCCAGTTCCGACATGACTTCGAATTTTTCCAGAATTTGATGCGGTTGGGGATTCGTGACTATGGCCCCGCGACGATGGCGTATTTCAATTAACCCGTTCTCGGACAACTGTTTCAACGCTTCGCGAATGGGGGTGCGCGATACGCCGTATTCCTCCGCCAGACGCATCTCATCGAGCCGCTCTCCCGGCGCATAACGTACGGTGAGAATTGCTTCTTCAATCTGGTCTCTTACAGTCTTCACGACGTTCATCACAAACCCTCTGCGTCTCCCTGGTTCTTCATTGTGCATCCATAAAATGAAATCTTGCATGCAAGATACTTGACGTCGAATGCATAATGCAGGATACCTAAACCCATATTCACTGGCAAAGCAGAAAAGGCCAGCGACTTTCTGATTATACCGCGACTAAGCAAATTAATGGTTCCTATCCATGGGAGTGGGATAATGGCACCAAATAAATCCGTCCTTGATGGACTGTTGAAGAGCGTATTGGCGCGCGGAAGCCTCGTGTTCGGCTGGCCATCGCGTATTGATGAGCGGCATAATCCCCAGGCGGTACTGAAGCTCTGCTCGATATTGCTTTCCAGCCGGGGCGAAGCTACCGGAATGGCTCTGGCCGAAGAGATTCTCAGCATTTGGTCCCAGCTGGACCAGGACGAGCGGCTGGAAATCATGCACGCGCTGCTCGTCGATTTCGGACCGGACATTTCACTTCTTGAAAAAACGATCGCCGACTATCGCAGCAATCCGACATTCGAGAATCTAAGCAAGTTGCATATGGCGAGCGAGCCAAGACGACAGGAACTCATTCGCCGGCTTAATTTGGCGCGTAACGGTGTAGCCACTTTGGTGGATATGCGAGAGCAGCTGCAGGACTTCATAAGGAACCATAAGGAACTGACTGTCGTGGATGCTGACTTTCTGCATCTTTTCAGTTCGTGGTTCAACCGCGGTTTTCTGATCCTGCGCAGGATCGACTGGTCAACACCAGCCAACATTCTTGAAAAAATCATCCGCTATGAAGCGGTGCATGAAATCAAGGATTGGAAGGATCTGCGCCAAAGGCTCGAGCCGGAAGACCGGCGGTGTTATGCCTTCTTTCATCCCCAGTTGCCTGACGAACCGCTGATTTTCGTTGAGATTGCGCTGACTGAGGAAATATCGGCAAGCATTTCTCACCTATTGGCGGACCAGCGCGAGCTTATCCCTGCGGGTGAAGCCAACACGGCAGTCTTCTATTCCATTTCGAACTGCCAGGCAGGTTTGAGAGGCGTTTCCTTCGGCAATTTCCTCATCAAGCAAGTCGTAGAGGAATTGCAGCGCGACCTGCCGAACCTCAGAACTTTTGTCACATTATCGCCCGTTCCGGGACTTGCAGCTTGGTTGTCTGATCACGGCCACCCCACCGAAATGGGCAATACAACACGCGACAGGTTGATGGCCGGAACGCTGGAATACTTCTTCTCAGGTAAAAAAACAGACGGTCGGCACTGTGATCCGGTAGCCCGTTTTCATCTTGGCAACGGTGCGCGGTTGGAGCGGATCGTGATGGAGGCGGATCGTTCAGAACGCAGCATGCGACAGTCATTCGGTGTCATGGTGAATTATCTCTACAAGCCCGATGAAATCGAAGCCAATCACGAGGCTTACGTCCAGCACGGAGACGTCGCTGCTTCGCGAGAACTGCAACGCCTCTGGCAGTCTGCCCGTTCTCAAAACAAGCTAGGCGCGACGGGAAACCGGGCCGGGCACATTGCAGGATCAACCCATGGTCAATCATCTCTTTGACGCAATCCGTCTCTCCATTACCTCTCCCGAAAGCACGTTTATTGAGCTTGAAGACGGGAAAGTATGGACTTATGGCGCCATGTTTAACTGCTCGGCGCGTATTGCCCACGTTCTTGTGAAACTGGGCGTATCCCCAGGTGACCGGGTAGCGGTTCAGGTGGAAAAAAGCGCCCAGGCGCTGATGCTTTATCTCGGATGCCTGCGGGCCGGTGCGGTCTATCTGCCGCTCAATACGGCTTATACGCCTGCGGAACTCGAATATTTTCTGGGTGACGCCACGCCGAAACTGGTGGTGGTCTCGCCCTGCGCGGCAGAACAGCTGGAACCGCTGGCGCGACGGGTCGGCACCAGATTGTTAACGCTTGGCGTAAACTGTGACGGCTCATTGATGGATATGGCGAGCCTCGAACCGGTGGAGTTTGCCGATATCGAACGCAAAGTGGACGATCTTGCGGCGATCCTCTATACGTCCGGTACAACAGGCCGTTCCAAAGGAGCGATGCTGACCCACGGCAACCTGTTGTCGAATGCACAGACGCTGCGCGAACACTGGCGTTTTACCAGTGCCGACCGATTGATCCATGCACTGCCAATCTTTCATACGCACGGGCTGTTTGTGGCCACGAACGTGACACTTCTGGCCGGCGGCGCAATTTACCTGCTTAGCAAGTTCGATCCTGACCAGATATTTGCGCTGATGACACGTGCAACTGTGATGATGGGCGTGCCGACCTTCTATACAAGACTTTTGCAGGACGATCGGCTCAACAAGGCCAACACGCGGCACATGCGCCTCTTCATCTCGGGCTCGGCACCGCTTTTGGCCGAGACCCATCGTCTTTTTGAAGAATGTACGGGACACGCCATTCTGGAACGCTACGGCATGACGGAAACGAACATGATCACCTCCAATCCCTATGACGGGGCGCGTGTGCCGGGCACGGTCGGTTACGCGCTTCCCGGCGTTTCCGTCCGCATTACCGATCCGGTAAGTGGGGAACCGCTCGCTGCGGGAGAACCCGGCATGATCGAGGTGAAGGGACCGAACGTATTCCAAGGTTATTGGAATATGCCCGACAAGACCAAGGGGGAATTTCGTTCCGACGGTTACTTCACCACCGGTGATATCGGCGTGATGGAGACGGATGGCCGCATCTCCATCGTCGGACGCGGCAAGGATCTCATTATATCCGGAGGATATAACATCTATCCGAAAGAGATTGAAAACGAGATCGACGCTATTGAAGGCGTGGTCGAAAGCGCTGTGATCGGCGTTCCGCATCCCGATCTCGGTGAAGGCGTCACCGCCATCGTGGTGGGGCAGCCGAAAGCCCATCTGGATTTAACGACGATCACGAACAATCTCCAGGGACGGCTTGCGCGTTTCAAACAGCCGAAGAACGTCATTTTTGTCGACGACCTGCCACGCAATACCATGGGCAAAGTGCAGAAAAATGTACTGCGAGATCGATACCGGGACCTCTACCTGAAATAGCCGGAAAGTTGGCGGCGGGGACGGCGTGCGGAAACCGGTGTCGAGTAAAGATACAAACAAAACAATCATCCAGAGCGTTGAGCTGGTTCAATCAGACAGTAGCGCGTTCTAGGCGGAACTTCAAAGGAGGCACATCAATGTTGAAAACAATAAAACTACTTGCATCGTCTATCGCGATAGCCGCGGCGTCCTGCGCTATGGCGCAGGCCGAGCCGCTGAAACTTACCATCGCCACCGAAGGTGCGTTTCCGCCCTATAATCTCACCAAGCCGGACGGAACATTGGATGGCTATGAGGTTGAGCTGGGCATGCATCTGTGCAAGACGATGGGGGCCGAATGCACTTTCGTTGCCCAGTCTTTCGAGGGTGTGATCCCGGCGCTCAACGCCGGCAAGTTCGATGCCGCGATGACCGGCATGTCCATGACGCCCAAGCGTCAGGAAGCGGTCGACTTCTCCGTTTCCTACGGTCGCGTGCCGCAGGCTTTTGCAGCGCTTGATACAAGCCCGCTGGTCAATCTGAAACATGCCGGAGAAACTTATCCACTCGCGACCGACGAAGCCGGAGCGCAAAAGGCGATCGATGACATCAAGGACGATCTCAAGGGTAAAACTGTCGGCGTGCAGGTTGCATCAATCGGCAGCATACTGGTCAAGCACTATCTGGCGGACGATGTCACCATCCGCGAATATAAGACCACCGAAGAACACGATCTCGACCTGAAAGCCGGGCGTGTTGATTTCGTCGCAGCTTCCATCGCTTATCTGACAGCAGTGCAGAAGAAGCCAGGCTTCGAACAGCTCAAGATCGTGGGGCCGCATTTTCAAGGCGGTATGCTCGGGCCGGGTATCGGCGTTGCGATGCGCAAGGGAGATACCGCACTGAAGGCCAAATTCGACGAGGCGATCAAGGCCGCGACGACGGACGGCACCATCAAATCACTGTCTGAAAAGTGGTTTGGCTTCGATATTACACCTCTGTAAGCAGAATCGAGCGCCAGCTTTGGCTTCGCCGGGTTCATCCGGCGAAGCTGCAGACTTTGACGATCGTATCCCCCGCACCGAGTATCTCCCATGATGTCCCGAGAAGCCTGCCGTGCCCAAGCCCTGAACTATGTCAAAACCGGCCAGTTGATCCGGGACCTTGGGCGGCTGGTGGCTCGCCGCTCCGTCAGCCAATCCGAGGGCAATCCCGACGCCTCCCGGGCGTATCTCAGTGAGGACATCGGTCCGCTCCTCCAGAGTTATGGCTTTGAAACCACGATCTGCGACAATCCTCGCAGTGACGGACCGCCGCTGATGATTGCCCGGCATATTGAGGATGCTGCCTTGCCGACCGTTCTCATTTACGGTCATGGAGATGTCTGCAACGGCGAGGCACATCGCTGGCGCGACGGGCTGCATCCCTTCGAGTTGATACAGGAGGGGGACCGTCTCTACGGGCGTGGCACCGCCGACAACAAGATTCAACATCTGATCAACATTACTGCCCTCGGTCTGTTGCTCAAGACAAACGGCAAGCTCGGCTTCAATGCCAAGGTCATACTTGAAATGGGCGAGGAAACCGGTTCCCCCGGTCTAAGGGAATTTCTTGAAATTAGGCGCGATGAGCTTTCCGCAGACGTGCTGATCGCTTCCGACGGCCCACGTCTTTCACCAACCGTTCCGACTGTTTTTATGGGGTCGCGGGGCGCAGTCGATATAGACTTTACCGTACGGTTGCGCAATCAGGATTATCACTCAGGAAATTTCGGCGGACTGCTGGCTGATCCGTCGATCATTCTTGCGCATGCGCTGGCAAGCATCACCGATAAGCGCGGCCAGATCCAAATTCCCGAGTGGCGACCGGACAGTCTTTCAGACGATATCCGGGCCCTTCTCTCCAAACTGCCTTATCGTCAGCACGACCCGGAATGGGGCGAAAAGAGCCTGACGCCAACCGAGCGGGTTTTTGGTTGGAATTCTTTTGCGGTTCTTGCGCTGTCTTCGGGCAACATCGGTGCACCGCAGTCGGCCATCTCATCTGAGGCGCGCGCGGTCGGCCAGTTGCGTTTTGTCGTCGGAACAGACATGGACGACATTGTGCCGGCCCTTCGGCGTCATTTAGATGCACATGGCTTCAGCATGGTGGACGTCGCTCTCCACGGCGAAGCATTCAAGGCGACGCGTTTTTCCCTGGATCACCCGTGGGTAGCATTCGTGTGTGACTCGATCACCAAAAGCACAGAACAAGCGCCGCATATTTTGCCCAATCTGGCTGGCTCCCTGCCAAATGACATGTTCACGGACATTCTTGGTTTGCCGACTATATGGGTGCCACACAGCTATGCTGAATGCGGACAACACGGACCAGACGAGCACGCCCTGCTTTCCATCGCCCAGCAAGGCATGCAAATCATGACCGATCTGTTTCTCGATGTCGGCAATCTGTCGTCAGAGGGCTCTCCCTCCATGAAAAAGATGAACAACCACCGATAGGAAACAAACAACAACAACGGGCAATCAGGAAGAGCGTTCCGCAGAATCCTCTGGGATGAGAATGGATACGATAGCGCCGCCACCCGGTCGATTACGGAGTTCAAGCTTTCCACCATGGGCGGCTGCTATCGCCTGCACAACCGATAGGCCGAGCCCTGTCCCTCCGGTCGCCCTCGACCGTGACGCATCCCCGCGCCAGAACGGATTGACACTTATGTCATCCATATTTTCTGGAAAGCCGGGGCCGCGATCAAGGATGCGTATGGCGATGAAACCGTGTGCGGTGAGTTCGGTCTGGCATCGCAGCACTCCGCCAGCAGCAGCATAGCGGCAGGCATTTTCCAGAAGCGCGAGGATGGCCTGCCGGATTCGCTGGTGATCGGCTACAGTTACCGCTGGCGTCAATTCCTTTTCGACGGGAAGCTTGCTTGCTTCAAGCATAGGCTTGGCGGCATCGAGCACGGCCTCCACCAATTCGGCCACATCGAAACGCTCCCGGTCAATGACGAGTTTTTGTCCTATTGCCAGCGACAGCGTCCGCAAGTCTTCAACAAGTCGAGATAGACCTTCAACCTGCAGCAAGAGGCCTACCATTGTTTTGGTGTCCATCGGGAATACCCCGTCCACCATGCCCTGCATCGAGCCTCGCAAAATGGTGAGCGGTGTGCGCAACTCATGCGCTACCGCCATATTGTTGAAACGCAACCTTTCTTCCATTGTCTCAAGGCTCGTTGCCAGCGCATTGACGCTCTCTATAAGGCTCTTGATCTCCACCGTGCTCGTATAGGGCTCCGTCAGCCGGACGGAAAAATCTCCCGATTTCAGCCCTTCCGCTACCAGCGTCAACTGCTCCAGAGGCCGTGCGATCCTTCTCGCCAAATATATCCCGATGATGCTGCAGATCAGCGCCGAAACAAGACCGCAGACGAGCACAGACAAGTAAAGCTGAAAGTCGACCGGGTCAGAAAGACCATTGAGGTGATCGAACAGTTCCCTTATCGCTGCCGGTTCCGGCACGATACCGGAATTCATCTCCCGATAGGCCTTGGCAGCATTGGCAGGCAGGCTTCTTATTACCCCCTCTTCCAGATAGGCAGCATAAGAGGTTACCCCCAGATAGGCCAGACCAACGCTGAGAAGTAGCATGGCAGCAATTATGATGGCGGTCAAAGTGGCAAGCGGGAGCGTAGGTAGCTTCATTTAGGGGCCGCCAGACGATAACCGATGCCACGGACCGCAGGGAAAAAATCCATCTGTCCCAGTGCTTCAAGCTTCTTTCTCAGATTGGATATATGCGTATCCACTGTGCGGACCAGCGCATCACTCTCCGGCAAGCAAGCGTCAAGAATATCGGCGCGGTCGAAGGCGTGCGTCGGGCGGCGAACCATATAAGCAAGAATTCTGAATTCGCTGAGCGTGAGCTGGAGAGCAATCCGCTGCCCGTCATGATTGACAAAGGCCGAGTAGGCATTGAAGTCCACTTCAATCGCGCCGAACCGGCGAAGGGCCTCCTGCTGATCCCCCTTTGTACGGCGCAGCACCGCCTTGACGCGGGCCACCACTTCCTGCGGATTGAATGGTTTGACAACATAATCGTCGGCGCCGAGACGAAGGCCGCTGAGCCGGTCGATGTCTTCGGCTAACGCCGTCACCATGATGACCGGCGTATTTCTGGTTTGCCGCAAGCGCGCAAGCACGGCGAAACCGTCGAGCTTGGGAATACGAACATCGAGCAGAACGATATCCGGCGAGAGCAGCGCGTGATGTTGCAGCGCCGTTTCGCCATCGGTGGCCCGTACCGTACGAAAGCCTTCACGTATGAGATATGCATCCAGGATCTGCGCAATTTCCGGCTCATCCTCTACGATAAGAACGAGACTGTTATCCACGAGCGGCTCCAGACAAAGGTCGTTGATAATAAAGTAGGTAAAATCTGCGCGGACTATGACCCGCAATCCCTCGACGTGCAATTTCCAAACAAGATGCGCGCCATCCAGTGACCGGTTTTAGACACTTTGCCGGTTCGATCTTCGCAAAGTCTTGATAATCGACCGTCAAATCGCAGTCGTTCAACTCTTTCGAGGTGTCGGCATGCAGGAAACTGTACTTGGCTCGAGCGATTCTCATTCAACAGTTGGCGTTGCCGGACGTTACAGATCCGCCTCGTGGTCAACACTGTTTTTGGTCCGTGCTATTCTGGCTGCAAGTTTCATCCTCGTGGTGTTTCCTTCGGTCGATCTGAGCATTTCTCGCATTTTTGCAAACAGCCATGGCTTCCCGCTGTCCGAAAATCCTTTTCTGAAGGCGGTGAGAGACGTAAGTCGGCAGGGCTTGATCTATCTTCTGCTGCTTATGGTGCTGGCAATCGGCCTATATGCTTTCCTGCCGCGCAAATTCGCGTTTTGCCCACCGCATAAAGCCCTGTTCGTACTCTTGAGTTTTCTGCTTGGTCCATTGATCGCAGTACAGTTTCTGAAGAATACCATCGGAAGAGCCCGCCCGCGCGAAATCGTCGAATTCGGCGGGACAGCGGATTTTACTCCCGTATGGCAATATGCGGCAGCTTGCAGGCACAGTTGCTCCTTCCCCTCAGGCGAAGCCGCTGTCGCCGCTGCAACCTTGTCGCTGATCGTCTTGGCACCTTTGAAATGGCGCTTAGCCGCAACCGTTGTCGCAGTTCCAATCCTTTCCTTCGTTTCTTTCAACAGGGTGCTCTTCGGCGCTCATTTTCTGTCCGACGTCATAGTTGCCTGGGGTCTGGTTCTGTGCCTGATGATGTGGCTATGGCGACGAATTTCCAGCCAGGCGGTAGCTATCGACAACAGCGTAAGGCAATTCGGAGAGAGATTTTACGCTCGCCAGGCATACGACAATTCTTCATGGGAACTTGACAAAGCTAACGAAAAGTCCGGCGCCCATCCTCCCCGCCGTAACGGACAATGATCATGCTGGCAGAACACGTTTCACGTTCCACTTCCGCCGCCAGACAGCCTGAGCCAAGCCAACCCTACAGTGTGGAGTCAAGCAATCAGAATGTACCCCTGAAGCATCTGGCTGCTTCCCATTCGATGTTGCGGCAGACAAGCAGCATTGTTTGGCGGCTGAAGTTTCGCAGAACCCTGGCTTTTCTGTTTAGAAGCAGTCTGTCGCCATGGCTGACTTTTCGCTGGCTCAGATTTCTTGGGGAATTCACGGAGCAGCACACTTTCGCTCCGCCTCATGACGACCTCATCCGTAAATCCTTGTCGTCCTTCCTCGTGCACCGCATGGCCCGGAAGACCCGGCTCAACATTCTTATCCAGCATTTCGAACTGGCACGTCAGTTATTATGTCCACATGTATTGCAGGCGCTTTGGCGCGGCGAAAGGATCGAGCTCGGGACGATTTACGGCAAGGAAAATGTGTACCGCCTCCAATTGCTGCTATCCGATCGTTGCGGCAGCCGGCATGAAGGCGTGTTTACCGTGCGTCTGGTAAATGCGGCAGATGAAGCACTTCTGTGCATGGCGAGCTTCGTGTTTTTGCGGCGTCCCGGCGATTCATACAGCCTCTTTGTCGGCGGGCTGCAAGGAGCGGCCCATGCCGACGCCAAACGCGCGGTAATTTCCGCGACCCGTGATCTCGGCGGTTTGCGGCCGAAAGATGCAATCATGCTGGTGTTAAAGGGATTGATAGCGCACGGCGCCACAGCCTATCTGATTGCCGTCAGCAACTCCAACCATGTGATCAATCACCGCGCCTCGAAACGCCGTAAAAGAAAGCTGCCGGATCTGGATGCCTATTGGCTTGATCGCGGCGGGATTCCTTTTTCTCCCTTCGGCTTTCGGATTCCGGCCGATCCTGCAATCAATGACGGATGCGGCAGCCGACGCAGCAATATGAAGATCGCTTTCTGGAAAATTGGAGCGAACCTGATCACTCGCAAAAGCAATAAGGACCAACTCTCCTGAAGATTATCTAATGGTTTGAATGTGACGTGGTGTGAGGAAAGACCAGCCTCATGCGTGCGCCGCCTGAACTACTTTCGCCTACATCAATGCTTCCTTCGTGAAGTGCCATGATCTGCTGGACAAGATTAAGGCCCAGGCCAGCCCCCGGACCTTGATCGTCAAGGCGGTTAAAAGGCTCGAATATGCTCTTTCTCCTATCCGAAGGAATGCCTTTGCCTTCGTCGGCAACTTCAATCACGGCTGGCCTCAGAATGCTTATCGCAATTGTTCCTCTCTTATTCCCGTGATCAATCGCGTTTTGAAACAGATTGGTAATGGCCCGCTCTATCGCCTGGCGATCGCCCATGACGTTTATGACTTCGGCATCAGTATCGAAAACCACGTCGTATCCAGCAGCGAAAGCAAGCGGAGCCAGATCAGAAATCACCTCGCGGGCAGCAGAGACGATATCTACAGCATCAAATTTCTTTGACTGTCCTTCCAGACGCTGGAGATCGAGAAGCTGGCCCGCCAAAGTCCCCAGCCGGGCCGCATCGCGCGTGAGGCCGGATTTCAGCTCACTCGCCGGTAAAGCATGCAGTCGGGCGGAGAGAATTGCGATGGGGGTTCTCAGTTCGTGCGCCGCCTGAGCCAAAAAGCGCTGCTGACGTGAATATCCCTGGTCCAGTCGCTCCAATGCTCCATTGAACGCCTCCACCAACGGCGAAAGCTCAGCGGGGACATCCTTAGTGGACAGACGAATTCCACGTCGCTCGGGTTCGATCTGCGAGGCTTTATCAGCGATTTCCGAAGCTCCCCTCAATGTCATGCGCACAATCAGCGGTATGACGAGCAAGGCTCCCAACGCGGCGAGCAGAAGGCCAGGAAGAACGAGCATCTTGAACCCTTCCCTGACCGTTTCGGCCAGCCGCCCGAAGGTGACGCGACCTCCCGTGCCTGCCATAATCTGGATGCGCCCAACCGGCGCGTCTTCCCATCTTATGATGGCATCTGGCCGGAGGGACCCGGAGTTATCCTGCCCAAGACGGGCTTCAAGTACATTCGGCAAGGCGGCACCAATCGTCCGGTAGGCGTCGGGTATCGTGCCTTCCATGAACTGGTTTCCGGAAGCATCGCGAACGATAAACCAGAGAGATTTTTCATCTCGACGCAACGCCGTCAGTTCCGGTGTATTTGTCATGGTGAGATGCCCCTCGGGATCACGGGTCACTGCCTCCTTGACTACGTCTATTACGCCTCGGTCATAACGTTCGTGAACGAAACCCGACAGCCAGAGAAATGCAATGAAAAGCGCAAGCGCAGATAGAACGACGAGTGCCTGTGCGAGAACAATGCGAGTAATAAGCTGCCACTTCAGGGAGGAAGGTGCGTTTTTCAATTGATGGTCTCACGCAAAAGATAGCCCACGCCGCGCACACCATTCAGCGTTACGCCCGCATCAGCAGCTGCAAGCTTGCGGCGCACACGCGAAACATGCGTGTCGAGTGCGTTTGGCTCCACTTCGTCGTTCATACCGAAAACCGCCTCCATCAGAACCGGCCTTTGCACCATACGCCCTTTTCGTCGCATCAATGCCTCAAGCACGAGCAATTCCCGGCGTGGCATGGAAAGCGGGATATCCCCCACGAACGCCTCACGGGCGTTGAAATCGAAGGATACGCGGCCAAGCCGGACACTATCTGGACGAACATCCCCATTGCGACGCAAAATGGCCCGTAGCCGTGCCATGAGTTCATCGAAAGCGAAGGGCTTCCCCAGATAATCGTCTGCGCCGCTGTCGAGGCCGTGGACACGGTCGGGCAAATCATCGTTGGCTGTCAGGACGAGAACCGGGATCGAACTGCCGCGTCCACGCACCTTCCGTAGCACGGACAGCCCATCCCCGTCAGGCAGACGACGGTCAAGAATGACAGCATCGTAGCAATCCTCCGCAAGCATATGCTCAGCTTCGCCGCAGGTGCCGACGGTGTCCGCCACCATGTTTTGCGAAATCAGAACCTGTTCCAACATTGATGCCAATTCGCGTTCGTCCTCAACCACCAGAATTCGCATCTGACGTGCCTTTTCTTGCTCACATTGGCTCAGTGTAACATTTGTGGCTGGCATGAGACTGGCATTCGCCGACCGTTCGTAAATTGGTGAACCCTATTTTACGATGACATCCAAGCGGACGACAGGTTTTTGACAGGTGGAGCTTCGAAGTTTCAGCAGTTCTGCCGGACAAACCGGTAGACAGTTTCCACGAGGGGCCGCCGAATGCCGATTGCAGATTTCGTTCCTTTCTTTGCTGCCTGGTTGCGCAATCCGTTGCGAACTGCCGCAATCGTACCTTCCGGGCCGTCCCTCGCCCGGTTGATTACGCGCGAAATCAGTCCCGGCACCGGTCCTGTCATCGAACTGGGTCCCGGAACGGGCGTATTCACTTATGCTCTGCTCAAACGAGGCGTCGATCCGCGCGATCTGATACTGATCGAATTCAATCCGGATTTTGTGAGTATCTTACGCAAGCGCTTTCCGCATTCAACGGTCATTCAGGCAGACGCAACCCAGCTTGCCGATCTTGATATTTCACCACCTGGGTCCTGTAGGAACATCATCAGTGGCCTTGGCCTCCTGGCGATGAATAACATGCAGGTGGAAGCCGTCTTGCGGGGAAGTTTTCATTATCTGGCCCCGTTCGGTTCATTCTATCAGTTCACCTATGCGATGCGTTGTCCGGTCAATACGGAGCTGCTCGCTGAACTTGGACTCAGGTCGGAGGAGATCGGTCGGTCCTTCCGCAACGTGCCACCGGCATCCGTGCACAAGATTCAAAGGCACAGACCCGGCACCTGATCTTATCCGGGCTTTGCTGCACTGAAGCTTCGTGAATGGGCTTGGTCTTGATATCACCGTTCCGGCGATGAAATCGTGCGATGTGATCGCGACGAGTTAGCCCAAAGGAAAGAAGAGAGCGGCTCTCGCCGCTCTCTTGTTCTTATTTCTGATTCAAAACCGGCAATGTCGTCACTGCCGTTGGTATCCCGATCGTCAGCAATTCCTTTGCATCAAGGTCGAGATCCTTGAAGGCGACGCCGCGCAGAATCTGTTCCTCATAAGTTTTGACATAGTAGACGTCATTTTTCATGTCGGCGACAGTTGACCACTGTGTGTAGTCAACGGCTTGTTGCTGTTCATTGGCCGCGTTCTGGACAACACCGACAGGAATATCGAAACCGTTGAGAATGTGTTCGGCCAGACGCACGCTTTCGATGCCGCTCGGCACTTTGCGGGCTGATAGAATATTGGCACTCACGCGCACAAAGCGTGAAGGCGGGGTTGCATCGCCCGGTATGCCCAGCATGCCGGATCCCTCACCTAGTGCTTGGATGGTAGCATCATTGATTTTCAGCGGCTCCACATTCGCCGGACGCAAGTTCACATAATTGCGCAGATTGGTCATGTGCCAATCGAAGGAGGGTGCGTTGGTCAGTACACTGAGCGGATTGTCGTAGACTTTAAGTTTGCCTTCGATCGGCTCAATCACGATCGATGCGCCTGTCGCATCGTGCAAGGTATAATGCACGCCTGGCGTAAAGCCCATATCGGCCTGTTTGACGCCAACGACAGTGACTGTTTCGAGCGCGGCTTTCACTTCTGCTACCGTCGAAAAATTGCCGAGGGCCCAGCTCAGGAAATCCCAAGGGGTAAGGCTATTTTCCGGTTTCACCGAAGCAGGATCCGGATATTGCGCAAAATCCGGAAAATAAAGTATGCCGCCTGCGAGTCCCTTTTCATTCATGCCGTCGACTAACGCAGGAAGACCAAAAGCGTTCATGCCGATGGCGGCATATTTAGCCTTCCACTTTTTGCCAGCTGTGTCGGCCGAAAGCTGCGAGGTCATCTCGAAGTTGCGTGGAATCATGATCATTTTGGAATCGATCTTGAATCCGAATTCCATCGTGCGTCCATAAACGAAGCCACCGTCCGTCGATGGCAGAATGAAGCTGGTGCATGCGTAAGCGGCCTGGGGTAGGATAAGGCCTGCAGTTACAAGCGCCGCAGCAACGCCGCGCGCCAACATTCGACAGGAAGATTTCCAGATTGAAAAACTGTCAGACATGCTTTCTCCTCGCACCAGCGGTGCCTTAAATAATAAATGATTTCGTGGAGAGAGGTGTGCGCACAACCAAATGTAATGCTCGCCCCTTCAACGAAATGGAACAAACCATCGCGCTTATACGCCGCAAGTATTACAACAACAAGATAGAACCAAGATTTTGGTTAATCGTAAAACAAGACAATCAATATTTTATCTATATTACGATTCTGTATATTAGTTGATCCTAAAATTTATAGGCTATATCAAACATAATGGAGATGCTGATGCCGGCGAGTAAAAATCGCCCAAGGTCTCGTGGAGAACGCTTGATGAGGCTTGAGAATCCGGACAGCTGATCCTTCTACAGTTTTGAAACCGTGAACAGTAACGTTCCAGAATATCATGATAGGTCAAATCGGCTCTGTTCTGATCCGCAGCACGGTCGAGCGTGGAGCGGCCCGGATGAGCCGCTCCAACACAGTCAAGCAAAGTAAACCGAGCAGATACTGTGCGCTTGGGGTATTATCTCAGCATTGCCGCTACATTGCCTCCATCCACGGTAATGACGGCCCCGGTGGACGTCCGCGCTTGCACAAGGTGCAGAACCGCCTCGGCAACGTCCTCACCCGAAACTTCCCGCTTCAGAAGATTGCCCCGCATATAGACGTCAGGCGTTACCCCCCGCGCGCGCGCTCGATCCTCAACCATTTCGTCGGTCATCAGGCCCGTGCGTATTCGGTCGGGATTAACCGCATTCACCGTGATGCCATCGGCGGCGTGTTCCAGAGAGTATTGGCGCATCAATGCCATCAACGCCGCTTTGGACGTGCCGTAGGGTCCGAAATCGGGTCCCGGGTTTACAGCCTGCTTGCTTACATTGAACACGATCGCGCCACCAGTTTCCTGCTTCTGCATGATCTTGACCGCAGCACGCGCAATATAATGATGGCTCCAGAAATTAAGGTCGAACGCAGCCTTGAACAAATCGTCATCAACTGACATCAACGCGCCCTGGAAAGCTGCCCCCGCATTGGAAACCAGTATATCGACCCCACCGAACTCCTCCGCAATCTGCGCGAGCGCATTATCTGCGGCAGCAGGATCGGTCAGGTCGCATGAGATGGCAAAGCCACCCAGCCGCTTGGCTTCAGCGGCGACCCGCTCCGCATCAATGTCGATCAGCGCTAGTTCCGCACCCTGGCTTTTAAGTTGCTCCGCAATGGCCAGACCAAGGCCACCGGCGCCACCTGTCACCACCGCCACTTGCCGCGTCAGCGGCTTTTCGGTCAGTTTGGTAAGCTTTGCCTGTTCCAGCGACCAATATTCGATATCGAAGAGATCTTCCTCCGACAGGGCTTCGAACCGGTCAATTCCCTCAGCGCCGCGAATAACCTCAATCGTTGCCTCAGCGACATCCGCGCAGATACGAGCGGATTTTTGCGTGTTTCCAGCAGCAAAAAGTCCTATGCCCTCGACATAAAAAACACGCGGCATCGGATCGAGCATCTTCTTGCCACCGCCCACACGCGCATTGTTGCGCTCGAAATAGGCCGTGTAGTCGGCCTCATAGGCGTCGACAGTTGCTTTTACGTTCGCTGTCCATGCATCGAGATTGCCAGCTTCGGGCTTTGGCAGCGCCACGCCATAGCGTTTGATATGGATGACATGTTCCGGTGTCGCGTTCCCGCGTCGCACCAGATCCTGGACATTCGGTGCTCCGCAGAAATCAAGAATAGCGTCATTAACGCGGTGCTCGAGAATGAAGCGGCGCGGTCGCCCCTCTTCCGTGCCTCCAAGTGCAATCGCGCCACGCAAAATAGGCACGATTTCCGCAGTCGAGGCTAGAGCTTTAGCCGGTTGTGCGGCGCTCGCCGTCCCAAATGGATGAGACCTGCCTCCTGCAATGCGCTTTTCGGCA
>Ga0182735_1001051_pt1 | contig 19331 bp, 17 predicted proteins | sample eDN5th30CKraftMG_FD_128524 | JGI IMG/M metagenome (GOLD analysis project Ga0182735, IMG submission 128524) | Enriched Miracle-Growth compost microbial communities from Emeryville, California, USA - eDNA 5th pass 30_C Kraft MG (version 2) (version 2) ...
CCTCGACTGTCGCTGGGCCGGGCTTTGGATCACCACCGGCGGCAACGTGCTGCTGGCCGACGGCGCGGCGGGCGCGCTTTGCGCGGAGGCCGGCAAGGTCAATGCGATATAAGAAATGGTCGCCAAGACAGCGAACGCCGTCTTTTGCGCCAATGAAATGGCCCCAGACATATTTTCCCCCGATAATCGGCGAGAAGCCTACGGGGTCATTGTCGGGACAGCCACCAGACCGGTTCCAGAATAGTTCTAAATCGAACAGTTGGATGCCGGAGCGAGGTTTCGGAGCCACAGGACAGCGAACGGCGCACAGGCACCGTTCGCTGCGTTCATTCCCTCAGTTCAGCATCCGCTTCGGCATCGGGACATCCTCGTGATCCGATATAGTGTCGCCGACCGCCTTGCCGTTGAAGGTCAGGCCGTCCTTGCCGGCCGAGATCTTCACGATCGCGCCATCGCGCACATCGCCGGCGAGGATCATCTCGGCCAGCGGGTCCTGCACGCTGCGCTGGATCACGCGCTTGAGCGGACGGGCGCCATAGGCCGGGTCCCAGCCCTTTTCCGCCAGCCAGTCGCGGCCCTTGGCATCGAGCACGAGGTCGATCTTGCGATCTTCCAACAGCCTGCGCAGCCGTCCGAACTGGATTTCGACGATGGCGCCCATCTCGCTCTTCTGCAAACGATGGAACAGGATGATCTCATCGATGCGGTTGAGGAATTCGGGACGGAAGTGCGTGCGCACCATGCCCATCACCTGATCGCGCACCGCGCCCGTGTCCTCGCCCTCCGGCTGGTTGACGAGGAATTCCGCGCCGATGTTCGAGGTCATGATGATCAGCGTGTTGCGGAAGTCGACGGTGCGGCCCTGCCCGTCGGTCAGGCGGCCGTCGTCCAGCACTTGCAGCAGCACGTTGAAGACATCCGGATGCGCCTTCTCGATCTCGTCGAACAGCACGACCTGATACGGCCTGCGGCGCACCGCTTCGGTGAGCGCGCCGCCCTCATCGTAGCCGACATAGCCCGGAGGCGCGCCGATCAGCCGCGCCACCGAATGCTTCTCCATGTACTCGGACATGTCCATGCGCACGAGCGCCGTTTCATCGTCGAACAGATATTCGGCGAGTGCTTTCGTTAACTCGGTCTTGCCGACGCCGGTCGGCCCCAAGAACATGAACGAGCCGATCGGCCGGTTCGGGTCCTGCAGGCCCGCACGCGCGCGCCGCACGGCGGTCGAGACCGCGCGCACCGCCTGCGCCTGACCGATGACGCGGTGGCCGAGCATGTCCTCCATGCGCAGCAGCTTGTCCTTCTCGCCTTCGAGCATCTTGTCGACCGGCACGCCGGTCCAGCGCGACACCACCTGCGCGATGCTGTCCGCCGTCACCGCCTCGTCGATGGTGGACGTGCTCTCGCTGGCTTCGACGTCTGCGAGTTTCTTCTCGAGATCGGGAATGCGGCCATAGGCAAGTTCGCCCGCGCGCTGATACTCGCCCTTGCGCTGGGCGTTGGCGAGTTCGGTGCGCAACTGCTCCAGTTCGCTCTTCAGCTTCTGCGCGTCGGAGAGCTTGCTCTTCTCCGCCTGCCAACGCGAGGTGAGATCGGCCGACTTCTTTTCGAGATCGGCGAGATCGGCTTCGAGCGTCTGCAAGCGGCTCTTGGAGCCCGCGTCGGTTTCCTTCTTTAGCGCCTCCTGCTCGATCTTGAGCCGGATGATTTCGCGGTCGAGCGAATCCAGTTCTTCCGGCTTGGAATCGACTTGCATCTTCAGCCGTGCCGCCGCCTCGTCCACAAGGTCGATCGCCTTGTCGGGCAGAAAGCGGTCGGTGATGTAGCGGTTCGACAGCGTCGCCGCCGCCACCAGCGCGGAATCCGCGATGCGGATGCCGTGATGCAGTTCGTATTTCTCTTTCAGACCGCGCAGGATCGAGATGGTGTCCTCGACGGTCGGCTCGGAGACGAACACCGGCTGGAAGCGCCGCGCCAGTGCCGCATCCTTCTCGACATGCTTGCGGTATTCGTCGAGCGTGGTCGCGCCGATGCAATGCAGTTCGCCGCGCGCCAGTGCCGGCTTGAGCAGGTTGGAAGCGTCCATCGCGCCGTCCGCCTTGCCCGCGCCGATCAGCGTGTGCATCTCGTCGATGAACAGGATGATGCCGCCCTCCGCGGAGGTGACTTCCTGCAGCACGGCCTTCAGCCGCTCTTCGAACTCGCCGCGATATTTCGCGCCAGCCACCATCGCGCCGAGATCGAGCGACAAGAGCTTCTTGTCCTTGAGGCTTTCCGGCACGTCGCCGTTGAGGATGCGCAGCGCCAGGCCTTCGACGATGGCGGTCTTGCCGACGCCCGGCTCGCCGATCAGCACCGGATTGTTCTTGGTGCGGCGGGAGAGGACCTGAATGGTGCGGCGGATTTCCTCGTCGCGGCCAATGACGGGATCGAGCTTGCCCTCGCGCGCGGCCTGGGTGAGGTCGCGAGCATATTTCTTCAGCGCGTCATAAGCGTTTTCCGCCGACGCACTGTCGGCGGTGCGGCCCTTGCGCAGCGCATTGATCGCGGCGTTGAGGTTTTGCGGCGTGACGCCGCCCTTGGCGAGCAGCTTGCCCGCCTCGCTGTCCTTGTCCAGAGTCAGAGCCAGCAACAGCCGCTCGACGGTGACGAAGCTGTCGCCTGCTTTCTCGGCGGCCTGTTCGGCTGCGGTGAAAGCCCGCGCCGTCTCGGGCGCGAGATAGATCTGGCCCGCGCCGCCGCCTGAGACTTTGGGCAGCTTGGAAAGCGCCTGCTCGGTCGCCTGCAGAATGGTGCGCGAATTGCCGCCCGCGCGGTCGATCAGACCGCCCGCAAGCCCCTCATTGTCGTCGAGCAGAACCTTCAGGATGTGGAGCGGGGAGAATTGCTGATGCCCTTCCCGCAGGGCAAGCGACTGCGCGGACTGGATGAACCCCTTCACGCGGTCGGTGTATTTTTCAATGTTCATAAGTTGCCTTCCCTCAGCCTGCCCCGCCGCCCCGAAAGCACGGCGAGAGCATCTTCAATGGGTTGAACCGGCGTTGCACCGGCCTGCCCACAATGTGGGAACACAGGGCGGTTTGGGGAAGGGGCAAACCCGGAAATTCAGGATCGTTGGCGCGCGGCCAGAACCTCCGTTAAAAAGCGATATGCTTGATCCCGCTCAAGGCACGCTCACCGGCCTTTACCGCTATCCGGTCAAGGGACTTTCACCCGAACCGCTCTCCGGAGCCGCACTGGCCGCCGGGCAGACCGTGCCGGGCGACCGGCGCTACGCCATCGCCAACGGCCCGCTCGATTTCGATCCCGCGCACCCGAGGCATTTTCCGAAAATCCGCTTCCTGATGCTGATGCGGGACGAACGGCTGGCCGCCCTGCGGACCCGCTTCGACGATTCCAGCAACACATTGCGCATCGCGTACAACAACGCCGAGGCGGCGCGCGGCGACCTCTCCACCACGGCGGGGCGAACCGCGGTCGAGGATTTCTTCGCCGCGAACTTCACGAAGGAATTGAAGGGACCGCCGAAAATTCTCGAGGCGCCGGGTCACAGCTTTTCGGACATCGCCGCCAAGGTGGTGTCGATCGTCAATCTGGCGAGCGTGTCCGAGATCGAGAACGCGGCCGGCCAGCCGGTCGATCCCTTGCGTTTTCGCGCCAATCTGTATGTCCGGGGATGGCCCGCCTGGCGCGAGCTTGAATTGATGGGACGGGAAATTCGTATCGGCGGCGTCCGCCTGCGCGTCACGCGCAACATCGTGCGTTGCGCCGCGACCAATGTCGATCCCGTGACGACGGAGCGCGACATGAACATTCCGAAGACGCTGATGGACCGTTTCGGCCACACCCATTGCGGCGTCTATGCGGAGGTGATCGCCGGGGGCGAAATGGCACCCGGCGATCCTGTCGGAATTTCTTAGCTCGACGGCATCACGTAGGCGTAGATGCGCCCGCGCGAATAGGTCGACTCGGCGACACGATGACCGTGATTGCCGGAAATGATGATCGGGTTGCCCTTGGCGTCGATGCCGCTGACGACACCGACATGGCCTCCCCGGCGGCCGCGCGACATCACCGCGATGGCGCCGACCTGCGGGCCGGAGACGCGCTGGCCGTAACGCGCGAACGAGCTGGCCATGTCCGAGCCGGTGCCCTTATGGCCGGTCTTCTGCAGCACCATGTTCATGAACCGCGCGCACCACAGGCGCGAACGCCCCGTGGGATTGCCGCGGCCGATATAGCTGCGCGCCGCAGCCACGACGCTCGAGCCGCTGCTAAAGCCGGCGCCAAACCCGCCTGACGAATCCATCGAGGCGTTGCTGTCGCCGAACTGCTGCGACTTCGCGCGGAAGGCGCTCCAGCGCGCGCTGTGGCGCGCCTTGCGCACGCGCACATGATGGCGGCCGGCATGATGATGTTTGTGGCTGTGATGATGGCTAACGTGATGCTTGGCGTGATGACGCGGACGCGCCTCGGCAGGATTGGAAATTGCCGCGACCGCAACGGTGCACATAACAAGCGCTGCGATACGCAACGGCGAAAGATTAGTCGGTAGTTTCATTATACGAAGGTTCCCTTAACGCGTACATTGCGCGCGTGCAGCGCGACATGACGCGTAAGACCCCTTTCGATGTGGCGAGAAAACGGCACGATATATGTACGCATGGCAGGTATTCCCCATGCGTGCAGGATGAGGTCACTTCCGGCAACGAAAACCGAAAGAATCGCGGAAATGCCCTATTTTAGCCGCTCAGATTAACCGCGCCGCGTCAGCAGAAACACGCCCTGCTCGCCGAACATATTCCAGAACCACCACGGCGCGTTGATACGCAGCGGCCTTCCGTAAAGGTCCAGCGCGACCGCGCGTTCCATCTTGACGTTGATCTCGTCGCACAACTGGACGAAATCCTTGATGGTGCAGAAGTGGATGTTCGGCGTGTCGTACCATGTCGCCGGCAGGTTCTCGGTGCGGGGCATGTGGCCACCGACCAGCAATTGCAGCCGCATCCGCCAGTGCCCGAAATTCGGAAACGACACGATGGCGCGGCTGCCGATGCGCAGGAGATTCTCCAGAACCTTGCGCGGCTGCCGCGTCGCCTGCAGCGTCTGCGACAGGATCACGTAGTCGAACGAATCGTCGGGATAATTGTCGAGGTCGGTGTCGGCGTCGCCCTGCACCACCGCAAGGCCCTTGGCGACGCAACTGTTCACGCCCTCGCGCGACAACTCAATCCCGCGCCCGTCGATGCCGCGCGCCTCCAGCAATTGCAGCAGATCACCCTCGCCGCAGCCGACGTCGAGCACCTTGGAGCCCGGCGCGACCATTTCGGCCACCAGCAGATGATCGCCGCGAACGCCGTCGATCTTGGGAAGCTGCGCTGTGGGGCGGAAGGATTCGTGCGCGTTCATGTCAACTCGCTGCGGTCAGGCCATGCGTGCTCGCGGCGGATTCCAGGAACGCGCGCGAGATCGCGAAGAATTCGGGTTCGTCGAGCAGGAATGCATCGTGCCCCTTGTCGGTGGTGATTTCGGCGAAGGAGACGCGCGCGCTGCTGGCGTTCAGCGCATGCACCACGGCGCGCGCCTCCGAACTGGGAAACAGCCAGTCGCTCGTGAACGAAACCACGCAGAACCGCGTCCGCGTGCCGAGAAACGCCGCCGCCAGCACGCCATAATGATCGGCGGCGATGTCGAAATAATCCATCGCGCGGGTGAGATAGAGATAGGAGTTGGCGTCGAAGCGTTCGACAAAGGACGAGCCCTGATGGCGCAGATAGCTCTCCACCTCGAAATCGGCATCGAACGAGAAGGTCGGCTCGGCGCGGTCCTGCAAACGGCGGCCGAACTTGCGATGCAACGCTGCGTCCGAAAGATACGTGATGTGCGCGGCCATGCGCGCGACACCGAGGCCGCGGCGCGGATGCGTGCCGTGTTCGAAATATCGTCCCTGCCGCCAGTCGGGATCGGCCATCACCGCCTGCCGCCCCAATTCGTGGAAGGCGATGTTCTGCGCCGAATGCCGCGCGCCGCATGCGATCGCCAACGCGGCGAACACCCGCTCGGGATACGCCGTCGCCCATTGCAGCACCTGCATGCCGCCCATCGAGCCGCCGACCACCGCGAACAGTTTGGTGATGCCGAGATGATCGATCAGCATGGCCTGCGCGCGCACCATGTCGGGAATGGTGATGACCGGAAAATCCAGCCCCCACGGCTTGCCGGTGGCGGGATTGGTCGAGGACGGACCGGTCGAGCCCATGCAGCCGCCGACGACGTTCGAGCAGATCACGAAATAGCGGTCGGTATCGATCGGCTTGCCCGGCCCCACCATGGTCTGCCACCAGCCCGGCTTGCCGGTGACGGGATGCGTATTGAAGACGTGCTGGTCGCCGGTCAGCGCGTGACAGAGCAGGATCGCGTTGGAGCGATCTGCATTGAGCGTGCCGTAGCTCTGATAGGCGATCTGGAACGGCGAAAGATCGACGCCACAATCGAGATGCAGCGGCTTGTCGGCGCCGAACACGACAGACTGCGACGACGGATGGTCCGCCTCGCGCGCGCGCTCCTCGCTGATATTGGTTTTCTTGCCGGCCGGTTGTCGGCTTGCAACGTCGGACATCGTCTCTCCCGGACCTTCAGGCCCAAAAAAACCGGCCTGAACGAATTGTTCGGCCGGGATCACATGTCCCCGGCCTGTTTAGCGAATTCTTTAACGTGGCTGCAAGCCGGCCGGCTCAAATGACCACGGAACACGATAAAAATAGTCCCGCACCCATGGCCCGTCAAGACGCCAGCGGAGGCCAAACTGCGTTAAGCATGAAGGTTTTCTTTGCTTTCGGGCACCGTCTTTCCTAATCAGAACCCCTGTCGCGAAAGCTGTCTGCATGCCCGATACACCTGCCCCCATTTCACTCCAGGATCTGCGCCGCGAGATCGATACGATCGACGAGCAGGTGCACACGCTGTTGATGCGGCGCGGCGAGATCATCGACCGCCTGATCCGCGTCAAGCAGACCCAGGAGGTCGGCTCCGCGTTCCGCCCCGCGCGCGAAGCGGAGATGATGCGCCGCCTCGTCACGCGCCATCACGGCATCCTGCCGCTCGACACCGTCGAGAGCATCTGGCGCGTCATCATCTCGACGTTCACCTACGTCCAGGCGCCGTTCTCCGTTCACGCCGACCTGTCGTCGGGCGAAAGCGCGATGCGCGACAGCGCGCGCTTCCATTTTGGTTTTACTGTCCCGTTCCTCGCGCATTTCAACGCAGGGGCCGCGGTGGAGGCGGTCGCGAACTCGCGGGGCGACCTCGCGCTGGTGTCCGCAACATCGAGCCAGACCCCGTGGTGGAGCGCGCTCGAACAGCCGGGCGCGCCGAAGATCATCGCCCGGCTGCCGTTCGTCGAGCGTGGGGATCATCCAGCCGCGATGCCGGTGTTCGTCGTCTCCCGCATCGCCGACGATGCGCTGGTGACCGAGATCGAGACATGGAGCCTGCATGTCAGCGGTTGGAATCCTGCCGCCGCCCGCGCGCTCTCGCCGCTGTCCGACGTGCTGGCGGTGGCCGATACCTCATCCGGCACCGCCGCGCTGCTGGTGTCCGTCGCCCACACCGACGGGATCGACAAGGTCATATCTGCCCTGACGGATGCGGGCGCATCGGTACGCGCCTCTGCTCTCGTCGGCGGCCACGCAACGCGCTATAGGGTGCCCTCGCCCGGCACCGCCGCGCCCTGAATTTTCTGGAGTCCACAATGTCCCGCCCCGTGCCGAAACCCGGCATCCTTGACATCGCGCCCTACGTCCCCGGCAAAAGCGGCGCGGGCATGCACGGGCGCGTGTTCAAGCTGTCGGCGAACGAGGCGGCGCTCGGCCCTTCGCCGAAGGCGGTGGAAGCATTCGCCCGCACGGCTTCGGGGCTTGAGATCTATCCGGACGGCTCGGCGCGACTGCTGCGCGAGGCGATCGGGCGCGCGTTCGACATCGATCCCGCCAAAATCGTCTGCGGCGTCGGCTCGGGCGAATTGCTGCACACCATCGCCAACATCTATCTCGGCCCCGGCGAAGAGGCGATCCACACCACGCACGGCTTTCTGCTCTATCCGATTGCGACGATGAGCAACGGGGCAACCAACGTCATCGCGCCGGAAAAAAACTTCACCGCCGATGCCGATGCGATCCTCGCAGCCGTCACGCCGCGCACCAAGATCGTCTGGCTCGCCAACCCGAACAATCCGACCGGCACCTACATGACGGCCGCGGAAGTGCGGCGGCTGCGCAAAAGCCTGCCGCCGCAGGTGCTGCTGGTGCTCGACGCCGCCTACGCCGATTTCTGCTCGAACGCCGACTACGAGGCCGGCATCGAACTGGTGAAGGAAACCGACAACACGGTGATGGCGAGGACCTTCTCGAAGATCCACGGCCTTGCCGCCGTGCGCCTCGGCTTCATCTTCGGACCCAGCCACCTGATCGATGTCGTCAACCGCGTGCGCGATCCGTTCAACTCGAACGGTCCCGCGATGCAGGCGGCCATCGCCTCGCTCGCCGACACCGAGCACTACAAGGCGGCGCAGTCGCATAATGAGACATGGCGCGCATGGCTGACCGATGAGGTCTCAAAGCTCGGCCTCACCGTGACGCCGAGCGCCGCGAATTTCATCCTGATCCACTTCCCGACCACGCCGGGCAAGACGGCGGCGGATGCCGACGCTTTCCTCACAAAGCGCGGACTGATCCTGCGCGCGGTGGCGGCCTACAAGCTGCCGCAGGCGCTGCGGCTCAGCGTCGGCACCGAGGAAGCCAACCGCCTCGTGGTCGAGGCGCTGCGCGAATTCATGAGGGCAGCGTGAGCACGGTCCAGTTCAATCGCATCACCATCATCGGGCTGGGGCATATCGGCTCCTCGATCGCGCGCGCGATCAAACAGCTTCACCTCGCCAACGAACTGGTGGTGACGGATGGCGCACCCGCCATTCGCACGCGCGCAGCCGAGATCGGCTTGGGCGACCGCGTAGCGCAAAGCAATGCCGAGGCCGTGAAAGATTCCGATCTCGTCATCGTCTGCGTGCCGGTCGGCAATCTCGGCAAAGCCACAGCCGAAATCGCGCCGCATCTCAAGGCGGGCGCGATCGTCTCCGATGTCGGCTCCGTCAAGGGTCCGGTGACGCGCGAGATGGCGAGCCATCTGCCGAAAACCGTGCATCTCGTGCCGGGCCATCCGGTCGCGGGCACCGAGGACTCCGGCCCCGACTCCGGCTTCGCAGAATTGTTTATCAACCGCTGGTGCATCCTGACGCCGCTGCCGGACGCGGATGCCGCCGCCGTCGAGAAACTCGCCACGCTCTGGCGCACCATCGGCGCCAATGTCGAGACCATGTCGCCCGATCATCATGACTTGGTACTCGCGGTGACGAGCCATCTGCCGCATCTGATCGCCTACACCATCGTCGGCACCGCCGAAGACATGGAGAAGGTGACGGAAGCCGAAGTCCTGAAATTCTCCGCTGGCGGCTTCCGCGACTTCACCCGCATCGCGGCGTCCGACCCAACGATGTGGCGCGACATCTTCCTCGCCAACAAGGATGCGGTGCTGGAGATGCTCGGCACGTTTCAGGAAGATTTGTCGAAGCTCACCCGCGCGATCCGCCATGGCGACGGCGAGGCGCTGTTCGACCATTTCACGCGCACGCGCGCGATCCGCCGCGGCATCGTCAGTCTGGGTCAGGATTCGTCCGGCGCCAATTTCGGCCGCCCAACGGAAAAGCTGCCGCAGGACAAGACCTCAGGCACGCCCGCGCCGTCGAAATAATCTCGCCGCCTAGAAATGAGATTTGTCATTGCCGGGCTTGACCCGGCAATCCATCCTCTTAAAGAGACTCTTCTTTTCAGATGGATGCGCGGGTCAAGCCCGCGCATGACGATTCCGAGTAAACCAAAAAAACCCTAAAACAATGCCGGGGTCTGCGCCACGCGCAGCGGGCCAAGCAGCAGCGCGCCGTCCATGAACCGCAGCGTGATCGCGCGCGCGGGACGGCCCTCCAGCGTGGTCTGCTGGCCGATCAGGTTGAGGCCCGCGATCAGCCCCGCATTGGCATTCTTGCGCGCCATCCTGCCCAGCCCCGGAATGATCCGGTCGAGCGAGTCGATCACCTTGTTGACGTCCTGCGACGAAACGCCGGGCGCCACGCTCGAGGGCGGCGCGCCTTCCGCGAGCGCCTTCTCCAGCCCAAGCGCGGGCACGATCTTCTCAAAGCCCGCGATCGTCATCTGCAACTGGCCGTCGAGATGGCCGCTCGGCGTCAGGCTAAGCGTGCCTGCGGCGACCGCGATGGTGTCGCCCTGCTGAATGCGCGATTCGGTGACGTCGATGCCGCCGCCATTGGCCTGGATCTCGCGAAACCGCTCGGGCCACGGCTTCGGCGCGAAATCGTTGAGCCCGCGCAGCTTCACATGAATGGTTTCATCGAACGGCACAGCCAACACCGGGTGCACGTCCTGCACGCTGGCACCCTCGCTGCGCAGCACGCTCTCGATCACAGGGCGGTTGTTGAGTTCGCCCTCCACCAGCCGGACATGCCATTCCAGATGCTTGGCGCTGAAGAACGGCGCGGCGACGCCCGCCACAAGCCGCTCGACCACGGGATCGTTGAATTCCATCGAGATGCGCTTGGGCACCGACGGCAGCCCGGCGGCGCTGGCATGGCCGAGCGTCCAGTTGGCGGTGGCGAAGGGCTGCTGCCCGGTCTCACTGAGGGTCAGGGGCCCGGTGAATTCCGCGATCACGCGCGTGGGATCGTATATCTGGGCGACGGCGAGGATCTGGCTCAGTTTCGCCGTCAGCGGCGTCCTGGTGGCGAATTGCTGCGCAGTCTGCGCCGTCAGCGACACCACGGGATCGGCGCAGCGCACCTCGAAGCGGAACGGAAAGCCGCTGACCTCGCGCCTTGAGCAATCGTAGACGCGCCCTGATTTCGCCTCGCGCTCCTGCCACCCCTTGAACTGCGCATCGACCTCATGGGACGCATAGAACCAGAATCCGCTCCAGCCGATGGCTGCGAGCAGCAGCAGCGCGGAGGAAACAAATACCGGCCACAACCGGCGGCGGCGAGACAAAGGGGCGCGTGGATCGGCATAAGTCATCATCAGCGGTCCAGAACATCAAAATCCGGCGAATGAAAGATACTCATCGCCGCGTTGGGCCTTGAAGTCCAGCCGAACAGGGATGATGATTCACTTCAGAAGGCGCGATTCATGGCGATGAGACCGATTCCAGACGAAGACCTGCCCCAGGGCGACCTGTGGGTGTTCGGTTACGGATCGCTGATGTGGCGCCCCGGTTTCGAATACATCGCCGAATTTCCCGCGCGGCTGATCGGCGAGCACCGCGCGCTCTGCGTCTTTTCGCATCACCATCGCGGCACGGCGGAACGGCCGGGCCTCGTGCTCGGGCTCGACCGTGGCGGCACCTGTCAGGGCACGGTGTTCCGCGTGGCCGAGAGCCTGCGGAAACCCACGCTCGATTACCTGCGCGAGCGTGAACAGATTTCCGGCGTCTACCGCGAGGTGCTGCGCTCGGTCTGGATCGAGAATGATGCGCGCGAACGGGTGCAGGCGCTGGCCTTCGTGGTCGACCGCAGCCACCCGCAATATGCCGGGGCGCTGACGGTGGAACAGCAACTGCATTACGTCGCGCACAGCCGTGGCAATTCGGGAGCCAATCGCGACTACGTCATCTCGACGGTGGAGGCGCTGGAAGCCCGGGGCTGCCGCGACGCGGCGCTGCATCGGCTGGTGACGCTCTTGCAAAACGAAGTGCCGCTGCAAGAGGCGGAGTGAACCGTCACGCCTGCGGTGCGGAAAATCCCATGATCCGCTCCTGCTCCGCCCGCCCCTCCCGGATCAAGCGGTTGCTCGCCTCCTCGATTACAGAGGACACTTGCGTGGTGAATTCGTCGCGCGAAAGCCCTGCAGGAATGGGTTTCAGGAATTCCACCACCAGCGTGCCGGGGTAGCGCAGGAAGGTGCGGCGCGGCCAGAACAGCCCCGAATTCAACGCCACCGGCAGGCAGGTCACGCCGCAGCCGACATAGATCTGGCTGACGCCGACCTTGTAGTCCGGCGGCGCGCCGACCGGACGCCGCGTGCCTTCCGGAAAGATGATGAGCTGCCGGCCGCGCTGGACCTGATCGCGCGCGCGTTTCATCATCTGCAGCAGCGCGCGGCCGCCGGACTCGCGGTCGAGGCCGATCATCTGCGCCTTGACGAGATACCAGCCGAAAAACGGAATCCGCGTCAGTTCGCGTTTGAGGATAAACAGCGGCTGATCGAAGAACGGCATCAGCGCGAAGGTCTCCCACGCCGACTGGTGCTTGGAGGCGACCAGCAACGGCCCCTCCGGAATATTCTCGGTGCCGCGATACTCCACCTTCACGTTGCAGATCAGCGTCAACAGCCACGCGCTGGTGCGCGCCCATGTCTTGGCGATCCAGATGATGCCCCAGCGCGGCATCGCGTAGGTCGGCAGGCCGACGACGCACCAGAACGCCGTATTGAGATAGAACACGACGTTGTAGATCAACGAGCGAACGAACAGCGAGAACTTCGTCATGCGCCTCAACCGGCCGACGCCGACGGCTTGGACACCGCGCCGCTTTTGGCGGGCTGCTCCTCCCACTCGGGGAAATTGATGCCGAACGCCGCGAGGCGCACGCGCACCTGCGCCACCAGATATTTCACGTATTCGAGCGCCACCAGCCGAACCCCGGCGGGATTATTCCACCACGCCTCGTCCCGCCACGTTTCGCCGACCACGGGATAGAAGATGAGGTCGATGTCCGGCAGCGCGCTTGTCAGCTCCACGGTCGCGCGCGGCATGTGGTAATTCGACGTCACCACGATCAGCGAATGAAATCCGCGCTCCTTCACCCAGCGCCGGGTCTCGGTGGCGTTGCTCCGGGTGTTGACTGCCGAGCGGTCGAGATCGACGCAGCATTTCAGGAGCGCCTGGCTCTCCGGCTGCGCGCGCAGGATGTCGGCGATGCCGTTGGAAGGGTGCACTCCGGAAATCAGCAACCGCTTGCCGTATCCTTTCGACAGCAGATCGAGCGCATCGGCCACGCGCGACGCGCCGCCCGTCAGCACCACGATGCCATCGGCATGACGTTCGGGCTTGCTTTCCTCGGAACGCAGTTGCGAGGCGAACCAGGCAAATCCGGCGAGAAAAATCACGAGAAACGAAAACAGAAACCGCGTGACCGGCCAGCCGCCGGCGCGCGCCTGCGCCTCGGCTTCGCTCATCTTCGAATGGTCCGGCCTGCTGGTCATGACCGCGATGCGCCCTGTCCCGATCCTGTGGTGTCCCCGCGCCCAAATTGCACGAACCGGCTGCCGCCCGCAATCATTCCGGCACCCGCCTTCAATCGATCTCGTCGAGGGTCGCGAACAGCGTGCGGCGCGAGGCCCATGCCGTGACCGCGGCTATCAGCATCGCCTGCGCGGCAAGCACGAGATACCCCGACGCCGGCAGCGCGAAGGTGCCAAGCAGCGCCGCGAACTGGTCGCCAGCGGGCGTTCCTGAAAACCAGCTTGCGATGGATTCCGAGAATCCGAACACCAGAATCGCCGCGACGCCACCGATCACGCCGCCTTCGAGACCCAGTTGCAGAAAGTGCCGGAAGAAGCGGTTGGCGATGAAGCGGTCCTGCGCGCCGACGAAATGCAGCACCTCGACGATCGGCCGGTTTGCGGACATCGCGCCGCGCGTGGCGAACGACACCGAAATCACGGTGGCGAAGATCACAAGAATGAGAACGCCGGTGCCCGCCAGCACGATCGCGCCGCTCATTGAGCGCATCCGCTCGATCCAGGCGCGATGATCGTCCACCGTCACCGACGGTGCGATGGCCACGAGGCGCTGCTGCAGATCGGCAATGTTGAGAGAGCCGTCCGGCGCGACCCGCGCCACGATGATGCGCGGCACCGGCAGGTCGTCGATGGAAAAGCCGGTGCCGAGCCATGGCTCGAGCAGCTTGGCGGATTCTTCCTTGGTGAAGGCGCGCGCATCGACGATGCCGGGTTGTCCGCGCACCGCATCCGTCACGGCCTTGACGTCGCGGTCGATGTCGCGCCCCGACGTCGCGCGCAACTGGATGGTGATCTCGCTGGCGACATCCGATTGCCATTGCGCGGCCGAGGCCCGCACCAAAAGCACCGCGCCGGTGGTGATGGAGGCGAGGAACGTCATGATCGCCACCACCGCGACCAGCGCGCGGCCGGACATCGACCCGCGCGGCACGATCGGCGAGACGTTGCGCGCCGGGCCGCCGTCCTCGCTCTGGTAGCGCGCGTCAGTCACGGCGATGCACCTGAAGGAGCCTACTCATAGATGTGCAGCCTGGATTCATGCAGGACCATGCGGCGAGCCTGATACTGATCCATCAAGGCAATATCGTGGGTGGCGATGATGACCGCCGTGCCGGTCTTGTTGAGCTGGATGAACAGATTGAGCAGCCGCCGCGCCAGCGACGGATCGACGTTGCCGGTCGGCTCGTCGGCGAGCAGAAGCTGCGGCCGCGCGATCACCGCCCGCGCGATCGCCGCACGCTGCTTCTCGCCGCCGGAAAGGATCGGCGGCAATGCATCCATCCGCTCGCCGAGCCCGACCCATTTCAACAGGTCGATCACCTCGCGCCGGTAACTCGATTCATCGCGTCCCATCACCCGGAACGGCAGCGCGACGTTCTCGTAGGTCGTCATGTGATCGAGCAGGCGGAAATCCTGCAGCACGATGCCGATGCGCTGGCGCAGCCGCGCGATCGCGTTCTTGTCCAGCAGCGAGATGTCCTGCCCGAACAGGTTGACGAGTCCGCGCGTCGGGCGCAGCGAGAGGAACAGCATCCGCAGCAGCGAGGTCTTGCCCGCGCCGGAGGGGCCGGTAAGGAACTGAAAGGAATGCGCCGGGATCTGGAACGTCAGGTCCCGCAACACCTCCGGCCCAAGCCCATAGCGCAAACCGACATTTTCGAATCGGACCAAGCTCAGCTCCGTTCGGAAAAGGGCGCGAATTCCGTGGCGGAAACAAATCCGCCGCAAAACAGGGAAATTTCTATCGCCAGTCTTGGGGCCGTTATGGTTTCCGATTCGTTAACGGACGCCGCATAGACTGCGGACGGCTCATTCTCGGCGATTCGGTTTATGCAGATCATCTGTCCCCATTGTACGACATTCTACGACGTGGACTCGTCCAAATTCGGCCCGGCCGGCCGCAATGTGCGCTGCGCGCGCTGCGGCGAAACCTGGCTGGCGAAGCCCGAATCCGCCGCCGCCATGGCGGGCCCCGACACGTTCGAGGAAGTCGATGCGGGCTGGGGCCTCGCCGCGGATACGCCTGCCCATGAAGCGGAGCCGCCGCACGTTCAAAGCCCCTCCATCGCCGCCGACTGGAACGACGAATACGCCTCTCACGAGGAAGCGAATTTCGAGGAGGAGCCTCGCGCGTCCCGCACGCCCGAATGGCTGCAAAGCCTGCTGCGTCCGCTGCAACCCATGTTGCGTGCACCGGCCCTCGCAGGCGTCGCCTCGCGCATTCCCGTGCCTGCCATTCCGCGCGCGCGGCTGCCGAAGATGAGCCTGTCCTTCGTCGCCACGGCGATGGCCGCGATCTGTCTTGGCCTCATCATCTGGCGCGCCGACGTGGTGCGGCTGATGCCGCAGACCGGCCCGTTCTTCAAAATGGCGGGACTTAACGTCAACCTGCGCGGGCTCGAATTCGACAAGCTGCAATTGTCCTCGGAGACGGTCAACGGCAAGACCGTGCTGGTGATCCAGGGCGCGATGAAGAACATCACGCGCAAGCCGGTCGAACTGCCGCGCCTGCGCTTCATCGTCCGCGACCAGAACGGTGCCGACATCTATGCATGGAATTCGGTGCTGGAGCAGCCGGTGCTGAAGGAGAACGAACGGCTCGCCTTCAAATCCCGCCTCGCATCCCCGCCGCCCGAGGGCCGGGAAATCGCCGTCCGATTCTTCCAGCGCCGGGATGTGGCGGCCGGGGCAGGCTGATGGCGAAGATCCTGATCGCCGACGACGAGGAGTCGATGCGCCTCCTCGTGTCGCGCGCCATCGCGATGGATGGGCACGACATCACGACCGCCGAGGACGGCGCCGACGCGCTCGACATCATTACCCGCGCCGACGGCGCGTTCGACCTCTTGCTGACCGACATCAAGATGCCGGTGATGGACGGCATCGCGCTCGCGCTCGCGGTGGCGCGCGACTACCCGAAGCTGACGATCCTCCTGATGACAGGCTTTGCCGATCAGCGCGAACGCGCCTCGGGGCTGGAGGCCATCGTGCATGACGTGGTGACCAAGCCCTTCGCGATCGCCGACATCCGCACCGCCGTCGCCGACGCGCTGGCCTCGCGGCCTCAATAATCCTTCAACAGCCGCTCGATGTAATCGAGTTCGAGCTGCGGACGGTAAGCGTCGCCGAGACGCCGCCGCAACTCTTCCAGAATGCGGCGGACGCGCTGCACGTCGATCTCGCCGGGAATCTTCACGCTCTGGTCGTCGGAGTAATCACGCCCCTTCAACGGCCGCCCGAGCGGATCGGTGTCCTGTCCGCCGCTCTGCCGCCGTCCGAAGCGATTGCCCTGCTGGCCTTCGCCCTCGCCTTGATTCTGCTGCGCGAGATTTTGCGCGCCCTTCTTCAAGGCATCGACCGCGCGGCCCTGCGCATCCACCGCGCCGCCCGGACTGCCCTGACCAAGCTGGCCGCTGGCATCGCCCATCGCATTGTCGGCGTCGCCGAGCGGATTGCCCTCGCTCAATTCGCCGTCCTCGCCCGGCTGTTTCCCGCCCTGCCGGGGCGACATGCCCTTCTGTTTCATATCGTCGAGCAGCTTCTTCAGGCGGTCGCGCAGGCCCTGCTGTTCGCGTTGCAGATCGCCCATCGCGCTGCGACCATCCTTCGGATCGCGATGCGCGTCGCGCGAGTTCTGCCCCTCATTGTAAGTCTTGTCGCGCAACTGCTGCTGCTTGCGCGCTAGATCGCTCAATTCGTTGAGTGCCTGCTGCATATCCTGATCGCCCTGCCCAGGCTGCGCCATCTGCAGGTTTTCCAGCATCTGCTGCATCTGCTCGAGCAGTTGCTGGGCGGCCTCCTTGTCGCCGGAGCGCGCGAGACGTTCCATGCGATCGATCATCGCCTTGAGGTCCTGCTCGCTCATCACCCGCGCGTTGCGGTCGAGCGGCCGCGCCAGTTCCTGCGGGTTCTTTTGCAGCTGCTGCGCGAGTTGCCGGAGATAATCGTTCAGCGCCGCGCGCAGATCCTGCGTCAGCTTCTTGATTTCCTCGTCGCTGGCGCCGCGCTCGAGCGCCTGCTTCAGCGCCTCCTGCGCCGCGCGCAACGCCTTCTCGACATCGGTGACATCCTTGTCCTCGATCGCCACCGCGAGCGCCCACAGGCTGTCGACCGTGCCGCGCAGCGCCTCGCGCGTGTTGGCATGGACAAGCTGGTTGGCGACCGCGCGCAGGCCGAGATACTGGCCGGACTCCGTCGTGAAGGCTTGCGGCGCCACCAGAAGGGCTTCGAGCGCGATCATCACCAGCGGCTTCTGGCTGACGTCGAGCGCCAGATTCCGGCGCTGCTCGATCAAGGCGCGCGCCAGCGGCTTGTTGAAGACCCGCTGCGGCAGCCGCATCTTGAAAGGCTCGCTGCGCCCTTCATTGCCCGCCTCGTCCTTGGCCGTCAGGGTCAAGGTGACATCCGCACCGGCATAGGGATGCTCGCTCAGATCCTTGGCGGTCTGGCCGACGCCGGTTTTGGTCCGCGCGTTCGGCAGGCCGAGCGCGAATTCGATCGGACCGTACAGCGGCGAGGTGGCCTTCTCGGGCGTGCCGTCGTCACCCTCCTTGCGCAGCGCGATATGCGCCTGCGCCTGCGTGACGCCGTAATCGTCCTCGAGCCTGTAGGACAGCGACAGGCCGCCATGCGCCTGCCGCTCGGGATCCTTGGCGAACGAGATCGCCGGCGGATGGTCGGGAATGGCTTTAAACGTCCACTGCGGCAGCGAGGACGGCGAGCGCACCCGCGCGCTACCGTCGCCGTTGATGGTGAAGCGGCGCTCGTCGGTGTTCTTCGGCGCGTCCTTCGTATCGGCAGCAGCGGCCGCAACGCCGCCGCTCAGATTGACATCGAGCGAGCCGCCGCTGGCGCGCACGATCAGCGTGCTGCCCGCGGGCACCGAGATCGCTCCATCGTCGGACGCGGTTTTCTGCGCACCGGAGATCACGACCGGCGGCCGGTTGGTATAGGGCGGCGGATCGATCCACGCATCGACGCGCGCGGGCGTGCCCGAGAACGCGCCGTTCCAGTCGAACGCCTGCATGACGCGCGCCGTGCGCTCATCTCCCGCAGCGATGAAGGTCGCGATCAGGAGCAGGATCGCCGCCGCGCGCACGGCCCACGGATCGTGGCGCGGCAGTTCCGGCGACGGCAGGCGCGCGCGGATGCGTTCAATGGAAGCGCGCATGCGGTCGCGCTGCGCGCTCCACAAGGCCAGCGCCACCGGATCTTCGGATTTCAGCGTATCGGACAGCGCGGTTGCGGGCCGGTGCGCGATGCCGGAATCGAGATCGAGACGGCGCAGCGCCTCCTCGCGGCCCGGCCAGCGGAAGCGCGCGAGCGGCACCAGCGCGGCCAGGCCCGCGACGGCGAACACCGCCACGCCCGCGATCCGCAACACAAACGGCGCCACCGTCCACGCGCCCGCCCATGAGGCGGCGAGGAACAGGCCCGCGACCGTCAACAGCCGCGCCAGCGACGGCCACAGCCGTTCCCACGCGATCGCAAGCTGCGCGCGTTGCACCGCGCGCGCGATCGTCTGGCGCAGAACATCCTCCTCCGAGGGAGGCGTCTGCGGGGACGTAGGGGATTGGCCGCTCACGAAAATCTCCGGTTGAACGAAGATCAGCCTACCACGGCGGCTGCAATGAGGCACGGCGGGAACCGGCTTTGCCGAGGCCTAAAGCCTCACAGATACGTCAGCCGCAAGCCACGTCAGGCCCAAGCTACGTCAGCCACGGCGCGACCGTGTCCATCGCGATCAATTGCGCGGCATCGATGCGCGGGCGGACCACGGCGTATCGATCGCCCTTGACCAGAACCTCCGGCACCAGAGCGCGGGTGTTGTAGGTGCCCGCCTGCACCGCGCCGTAAGCGCCCGACGACATCACCGCCACGAGATCGCCCGCCTTGAGCGCGGGCAGGCGGCGGCCGAGCGCGAGGTAATCGCCGGTTTCGCACACCGGCCCCACCACGTCGGCCACGATA
>Ga0182735_1001053_pt1 | contig 19319 bp, 18 predicted proteins | sample eDN5th30CKraftMG_FD_128524 | JGI IMG/M metagenome (GOLD analysis project Ga0182735, IMG submission 128524) | Enriched Miracle-Growth compost microbial communities from Emeryville, California, USA - eDNA 5th pass 30_C Kraft MG (version 2) (version 2) ...
CTCGACCGTGCCCAGCGCGCCCTTGCCGGTGGGCGAATCGAAATCGCTCACAGGCGGGATTTCGATGTTCCGGCCGGCCGCCGCGTCAACGATCGCCAGCGCCAGCGGATGCTCCGACGCGCGTTCGACCCCAGCAGCGATCCGCAGCAATTCGCTGTCCGCAAAGCCCTCCGCCGCGATGATCCGGGTGACGGCGGGCTTGCCCTCGGTCAGGGTGCCGGTCTTGTCGACAACCAGCGTTTCAACCTTCTCCATATGCTCCAGCGCTTCGGCATTCTTGATCAGCACGCCAAGCCCCGCGCCGCGCCCGACGCCGACCATGATCGACATCGGCGTCGCCAAGCCCAATGCGCAGGGACAGGCGATGATCAGCACCGATACCGCCGCGATCAGCCCATGGGCAAAGCGCGGCTCCGGTCCCCAGACGCCCCAGATTATGAAGGCAAAGACAGCAACCCCCATGACAACTGGCACGAACCAGCCGGCGACCTGATCGGCCATGCGCTGGATCGGCGCGCGCGAGCGCTGGGCTTCGGCGACCATCTGGACGATGCGTGCCAGCATGGTGTCGCGCCCGACCTTGTCGGCGCGGATGACCAGAGCGCCGCTCTGGTTCATCGTGCCACCGATCACCGTGTCGCCATCCGACTTGGTGACGGGCATGGATTCGCCCGTGACCATCGATTCATCGAGCGCGGATCGCCCTTCCTCGACCACGCCATCGACCGGCACCTTTTCGCCCGGCCGCACCCGCAGCCGGGCGCCCACCGCCACATCCTCCAGCGGGATTTCCGCTTCGCTGCCGTCGTCGGCGATGCGCCGCGCGGTTTTCGGGGCGAGATTGAGCAATGCCCTGATCGCACCCGACGTGCGTTCGCGGGCGCGTAGTTCCAGCACCTGCCCCAGCAGCACCAGCACGGTGATGACGGCCGCCGCCTCAAAATAAACGGCCACCGTCCCGTCGGCGGCACGGAAGGCATCGGGGAAGATGTCGGGCGCCAGCGTCGCGACGACGCTATAAGCCCATGCGACGCCGGTCCCCATCGCGATCAGCGTGAACATGTTGAGGTTGCGTGTTTTCAGCGATGCCCAGCCGCGCTCGAAAAAGGGCCAGCCCGCCCCCAGCACGACCGGCGTCGCCAGCGCGAACTGGATCCAAATCGACACCTTCATGGGCACGAGATGATGTAGCGCCGGGAAGAGATGCCCGCCCATTTCAAGGATGAAGACCGGGAGAGCCAGCGCAAGGCCAATCCAGAAGCGCCGCGTCATGTCGAGCAGCTCGGCGCTGGGTCCGGTATCGGCGCTGACCATTTCCGGCTCAAGCCCCATGCCGCAGATCGGGCAGGCGCCGGGATGATCCTGTCGGATCTCGGGGTGCATCGGACAGGTCCAGATCGCGCCCTCCGGCGCATCAACGGGTTCGACGGCGGACTTGTTGAGATGCGCATCCGGGTCCGCAATGAACTTCTCGCGGCAGCCGGCGCTGCAAAAATGATAGTCGTGACCAGCATAGGTCGCGTGATGCGCGGTTCTTTCGGGATCGACCGTCATGCCGCAAACCGGGTCGACCACCAGTCCGGTGGAATGCTCGCCATGGTCACCACAACAACTGTGGGCACAGGAATGAACGCCATGTTTCGACTCGGCCATTAACCGTCTCCTTCTATCGCAGGGCAAGATGGAGTTTGACATCATGTCAGAGTCAATAGGCACTTGACCTTATCATTGTGTCAAGGTGCATGAAGGGTTCGAAAAGGATTCGAATCGTTGTCACCCATGGCCCCACGCACAGAATTATGATGAAGTTGCTTTCGTCACTCCTGATTGCTCTTGCCATGCTCGTCTCGTCCGTATCGATGGCGAGCGGCACTGCACGGGCTATGCCGCATCAGGGTGCGATGGAGATGGCTTCGGTCGCGGGGCATTGCGCCGGGAGCGAATCTCCCTCCGATCGTAAATCACCCAAAGCCGCCATGCACTGCGCGGTTGCCTGCGCCGCGTTCCCGGCAATACCTCCCCTCATCGAACAGCGGGATCGGCCAACCAAGACCTTATATTCTGTTGTGGGACAGAAACATCTCGCCACGATCACGCTTGAGAGAGAAACGCCGCCGCCCCGGATGACTCCGAGGAATTGAGGTTCACCCACTTTCTTCCGGAGATTAGTCATGAAGTTGATAATTGCCGCGATCACGATGATGATCGCCACGCCAGCCTTCGCCCAAAACGCCGCACCGGCCGATGCGCACAGCCAACGCACCAGTCATGCCGGTCATGAAGGTCACGATATGTCCGACGGCTGCTGCGACAAGGATGCCAAAGGGAAGAAGGGCTGCTGCGAGAAAATGAAGGCCAAAGGTAAGGCGACGCCTCCTTCGGAAGCGCCTGCCGCCGATCCGCATGCCGGACATGGTACGGATCAGCACTGATCGGACGCAAACCGGGAGGCGGCTTTCTCGCCTCTCGGCCCCTTCAGCACTAAGAGGGCTCCCCGTGGAGCCGAGGATAAAATCATGACACAGACGATCGGTCGACGATCCCTACTGCGTGCCGGCGTGGTTGGTGCTGCGGGACTGGGCTTTTCCAGCCTGTTTCCAGCCTGGGCGCAAACCGGCTCGCTGGGGCTGGCGCCGCAGATTCCCACGCTTTCGGGCGAGGATATCCACCTCAAGATCGCCAACACACCTTTCACCGTTGGTGGGCGCAATGGTCATGCCGTCACGATGAACGGCGTGCTGCCAGCACCGTTGATTCGGCTGCGCGAGGGGCAGAATGTTCGCCTTCATGTCGAGAATACGCTCAACGAAGACAGCTCGATCCATTGGCACGGGCTGATTGTCCCGTTTCAGATGGACGGCGTTCCTGGCGTCAGCTTTCCAGGCATCAAGCCGCACACCACCTTCGTTTACGAATTTCCGCTGCTGCAAAGCGGCACCTACTGGTATCACAGCCACTCCGGTCTCCAGGAGCAGCAGGGCCATTACGGGCCGATCGTGATCGATCCCGCTGAGCCCGATCCGGTCGCCTATGATCGCGAACATGTGATCGTGCTCAGCGACTGGACCTTCCTGCATCCCACCAGCTCGTCACCAAGCTCAAGGCGGAGGGCGGCTATTTCAATCGCCAGAGGCAGACGCTGTTCGGTATGCTGAGTGGTGGTCCCGAAGAGAGCATGTCCGCTTCCGACCGCGCGATGTGGGGAAAGATGCGGATGGACCCCACCGACATCGCCGATGTGACGGCCGCTACCTACACTTACCTTGTGAATGGTCATGGACCGCAGGAAAACTGGACCGGCCTCTTTCGCCCCGGCGAGCGGGTGCGGCTGCGCTTCATTAATGCTGCTACCATGACGATCTTCAATATCCGCATTCCGGGTCTGCCCATGACCGTGGTCAGCGCTGATGGGCTGAATGTCCGTCCGGTGACCGTGGACGAATTCCAGATCGGCAATGCCGAGACCTATGACGTCATTATCCAGCCAACCGAGGACAAGGCGTTCACGCTCGTCGCGGAATCGATCGATCGTTCCGGCATGGCGCGCGCCACACTCGCACCGCGCATGGGGATGACCGCGCCCGTCCCGCCGCTGCGCCCGCGCCCGACGCTCACCATGAAGGACATGGGCATGGGCGGCATGGATCATGGTTCAATGGCTGGAATGGACCATGGCGCTATGGCCGCCGGGGCCAGCGCGGCGGCGGCAGATCATGGTGGTTCCCATTCGATGGGCAGCATGAACATGCGCGACAAGTCTTTGGTGCCCGACAGCGTCAAAGTCGGTGTTGGCGTGGACGCCATCGCCATGTCACCAGTCGATCGCACCGGCGATCCGGGCGTCGGGCTGGAGGATGTCGGCCACAAGGTGCTGACCTACCGTGACCTGATGTCGCTCACTCCCAACCCCGACACGCGCCCACCACAGCGCACGATCGAGGTCCATCTCACCGGCAACATGGAACGCTTCATGTGGTCGTTCGATGGCGAGAAGTTCAGCGAGGGCGTCGAACCGATCCGCTTCGAACGCAACGAACGCGCGCGTGTCGTGCTCATCAACGACACGATGATGACCCACCCGATCCACCTGCACGGCCATTTCTTCGATCTCGTGAACGGCCATACCGGCAGCTACCCGCGCAAACACACCGTCAACGTGCTGCCGGGCGGCAAGGTCAGCTTCGACCTGACGGCGGATGCGCCGGGCGACTGGGCATTCCATTGCCATCTGCTGCTGCACATGCACGCGGGCATGTTCCGCGTCGTCACCGTCCGCCCGCTGGAAGGAGAAGCAGCATGAACTATATCGCAGCCATCCTTCTCGCGGCGGTAGCAACGCCTGCGCTGGCACAGCACCAGCATCATGAGGCTCCAGTCGATCCTCACGCGCATCATGCGATGGAGGCGGAAGCGGACAATCCCCACGGCGGGCAGGAGCCGCCGCAGGCCCCCTCATCCGCCCCGGCGGATGAACATGCAGGCCACTCAATGCCATCACAATCCGCCCATGAAGCGCACACGGCCCATGCCCACCACGCGCCCGGCATTCTCGATCCGCCGGTGGCGCCGCCATCCTCTGCGGCATTGACCGGTCCCGATCATGCGGCCGATGCCATTTACGGCGCTCCGGCAATGGCCCCGGCGCGCGAAATCGTCCGCAAGGAACATGGCGATATCAAAAGCGGCATGTTCCTGATTGATCAGCTCGAAGCGGTCATCGGCAAGGGCAAGGACGGTTACGCTTGGGATGCGCAAGGCTGGTACGGCGGCGACATTGACAGGCTCTGGGTCAAGACCGAGGGTGAAAGCCGCTTCGGCGAGAGTCCGGAACACGCCGAGGTACAGGCGCTCTGGAGCCGTGCGCTCGACCCGTGGTGGAACCTCCAGACCGGTATCCGGCAAGATCTTGGCGCCGGGCCGGATCGGACTTACGCCGTTGTCGGCGTCCAGGGTCTTGCCCCTTACTGGTTCGAGATGGGCGGGGCGCTGTTCCTCTCAAACAAAGGTGACGTCACCGCGCGGATCGAGGCGGAATATGATCAGCGCCTGACCCAGAAGCTGATCCTTCAACCCGCGGTCGAACTCAACTTTTCGGCCCAAGATGTTCCTGAGCTTGGCACAGGCTCCGGCCTCTCCACCGCCGAGCTGGGGTTACGGCTGCGCTACCAGTTCGTGCCAGAGTTCGCGCCTTATGTTGGCGTGAAGTACGAACGCGCCTTTGGCGATACGGCGGATTTCCGGCGTGCCCGGGACGAGAAGGCAGGAGGATGGAATTTCCTGATCGGAATCCGTTCCTGGTTCTGAAGACCACAGTTCCCAGGCTGGCACGCGTCGCTGATGTCGGCCAGTCTGGATTTTGGTCTACCGGCTCGAAGCGGAGGCATCAACGAACGCAAGACGTCCGTTCCTGCAAAAAGCTGTCGTTCGCCACCGCAATCGTGACCGGTAGGTATGTCCCAAGCCTTGCCCTTCCTGCCGGTCAAATCACGGTTCTCAACGAGTGTCCGCTTCCGGGTGCGGCATCCAAGCTGGTATGTGATCGAGAACGGAGTAAAACGGCCGGGACTGCTGGTCCCCGATCTCCTCAAACGATTATTAGCCAGTTCTCATCTTCATCATCTTGGGTGCACCATTCTCGAACAAGAGAGAATAGCGGGCGTGGTTTTGGCACGCCTGCTGCCGTACTCCGGACGAGCAGGTCAATGAGATGATCGGGTTGCAATATCTGCTTCGTCGCCTCGCCGATCACGATGCCGTCTCTCGTCCGTCGGCGCTCCCCGCCCCGGCCGGCGAGCGCATCGCGTCCGTCGGTCGTGTCGAGCGCGCCGGTTGCACGCCCGGCGATTCCATCAGGCGACGTTGAACCGCTCGATATAATCCTTGAACAATGTACGCAGCATGTCCTCGCTCAGGCCGAATTCCTCGGCCGAATAGGAATGGACGCCATGCTTGTCCTTGCCATTATCGGCCAGGTAGGCGAGGATACGGGTCTTGGATATGTCGGACAAGGTCATGCCGAAATAGGCATAGGCACGCTCGATCGATCCGACCGGATCCTTGATGACGTCGGTATATTGCATGTCGAAAACATTCTCCGGCTCGAACAGATTGTCGCGCATGTCGAGTCCGCGCCGAATGCCGAGTTCTTCGTAGGTGGCCCATTCCCGACCCAGAATCTTCCGGTCATATCCCGGAGTGGCCTTGCGGAAGGTCTCGATCAGGCTGACCGCCGACGGAATGATCCGCGTAGGATCGCGATGGGTCCAGATGATCTTCGCATCCGGATAGACAGCGATCAGCGCATCAAGCGTGAAGGAATGTTTGGGATATTTCAGGACCCACCGCCCCGGATGGCGGAACTGAAGGTGTTGAAGAGTGCGCTTATGCGCCTCGTAGGAAGGACGATGGTCCGCAGTCAGCAGCCATTCCTTGTAGGTCGTCAGTTCATAGGGCGCAAGCAACGCCCAGTTCATGAACATATAGTCGTTGAGGCCCTGGCACTGTTCCGGCCGATCGGCCGTGATCGGATGCCGCGTCTTGAGTTCTTCGGACGCCGTCAGGACTTCCTTTGCATGTACCTGCGCTATGCGTTCGTCGGTCTCGTAGGTCGCGGCCTGCGGCGGCGGGCAGGGAAGTGACATTTCCCATCGGCGCGGAGCCCGGATGCCTTCGCACTGCGCCATCAGCCCGTGCAGGTTGGTCGATCCCGTACGCGGCAGGCCCAGGATGAAGATCGGCGCTTCGATCACCTCATCGGCAATACCGAAATAGGTCTTTCGATCGTCCACCAAGCGCAGATTCTTGATCAGCATGCCGGTAATCATGTCCGCCGTCTCCGCGCGACGCGCTTCATCCAGTCTTGCATCGCGTTCCAGCGAGTGGATCAGAACGTCGAGCGCCTCCTCGAACGGGAGATCTCCGAAATCGGAGAGGCCAGTGCGCTCCGTCGCGCGCGCCATCAATTGCTTGCGATCAAGCCTGTCCATTGTCTTTCCTTCTCTCTTGGTCCCGTTGGACCGCTTTTCATTTTTGTTCGGCCATTTCCAGCATCATGCGCTTCTCGACCCCCTTCGGGAGGTCCAGCAAGGCAGCAGGGCACTGCACAGAACCGCCTGTCCGACGCATAGGATGACAATCGCAAGAGCCTTGTCAACAATGATATTAAGCTAGACTTATAAAATCTCGTTCCGACGAGATTCGCTTGGGCCTTCGGCCTTTTCTTCCTCATCCGGCATGATCGGCTTCGAACCGGCCATAGGTCCGGGCGAAGTTCGGCACCGAGAACCGCGATCGGATCATGCAGCGCGGCAGCAATAAGCCACCCATCCTATAAGCTTGAATAAAAGTAAGATAGGATTATAACTATGGGCCTAGGACCATATAATGTGAAAAGACCAGAGGGGATGTTAGATGAGGTATAGCTATACCGCTATCGGTACGGCCATGGTGTTGATTCATGGCGCCATGGCTCAAGCGCAAGTCGCGTCGGAAGCTTCGGCACAATCTTCCATTGCTCCCAGCCAGTCCGTCGCAGCAAGCGATTCCGGCGGACTTGCCGGCGATATCATTGTTACGGCACGTCGAAGGGAAGAGGCGCTATCGCGCGTGCCCATCACGGTGAGCGCCCTTTCGAATGAATCGTTGAGGGAAAAGTCGATAAGATCGCTTGATCAACTCCAGCAATCCGTCCCGGGACTTACGATTTCCTCGGCCGGCGGCAGTTCGAATCCGACCATCAACATCCGCGGACAGGACCGGCCGAACCTGGGCGAGGCCGCACCGCCAGTCGTGACCTATTTTGCTGATGTTCCGATGAACTACATCGCAAGTATCGTTCCTACCTATGACCTGGCTTCAGTACAGGTTCTCAAAGGTCCGCAAGGAACACTTTTCGGCCGTAATACGACAGGTGGGGCCGTTCTCATATATCCGGTCGCTCCGAATTTCGAAACAGGCGGATACATCTCCGCCGGATATGGAAATTACAATAAGATAGAAGCCGAAGGCGCGGTTAATTTGCCCATCGTCGATGAGCATATCGCATTACGGATCGCTGGACAGCGTATAAAGCGGGACGGTTATGTGAAGATGGCGACCGGCAGAGATCGCGAAGATATTAATGATACTTCGTTCCGAGTTTCCCTGCTGTTGCAGGCAAACGACGATCTGAAGAACGTCACGATCTATGATGATGTCGCATGGCATCGTTCGGGCGATGGTCCGATATTGACCCATGTATATGGTGGTCCGATTGCACTCAGGTCAGCGGCTCTTGCTCCATATTATGACTGCAATGTTTCCATAACCTGCGACATCGATCTCGCCTTCGCGCGCCAGCAGGCAGCAGGCGTTCGCAAGAATTGGGGGGAGAAACATAGCTATCTTCGGACCCGCGCTACCGGCTTGTCGAATACAACGACATGGAACATCGGTGATATAACGCTGAAGAATATCTTCGGGTATCGCACCGCGAAGACAGACAATCTGGCCGAGACCGACGGCGTCGACCTGACCCTTATCACCGCGGTGAACCGGGCCATGCTGCGTCAATATACGGAAGAGTTCCAAATCCAGGGAAGCTTTTTGGACGACAAGCTGCAAACCATCCTGGGCGCATTTTATCTTAAGAGCGAGCCGAATGGACCTTCGGGGTTGGCGCTGGGGACCTTCTCCCCACCTTCGCGTCCCAGCATGATTCTGAGCTATCGCACGCAGGTCAGCAAGGCGATCTTCGGCGCGATCACCTATGATTTCAGCGGCCTGGTCGAAGGACTCAAACTGGATGCGGGCTTGCGCAGGACGCAGGACAAAACCGACTCCTGTTCGGTTGGTTATCCCGCCATCATCCCCTTTGATTTCGGCACACCACTCGCCACGGAGGACCAATGCGAGAATGGAGGGTCCGTTTTCGTCAACAACACCGCCTACTCCACCTTGGGCACGCAGGTAAGCAGCAAAAGCAAGGCGTGGACCTGGAACATCGGTTTAAACTATCAGGCGACAAGCGACATTTTCCTCTATGTCACAACGCGTCATGGATATCGGGCGGGTGGCGTGAACACGCCTCTTTTCAGCACGACCGCGCCTCGGAGCCTGGCCCAGTTCCAATCCTACTCGCCGGAAACCGTGCAAGACTTTGAATTGGGCGCAAAGGTCGCATGGCGGACCGGCGCCATTCACGGAAACTTCAACATCGATGTGTTTCGTGCCAAATATAAGAATACCCAGCGCAACGTGAACGGCCTCGCCAATTTTGACCTTGACGGCGATACGTCCAACGACCCTTCTGCCGGCTCGATTGTTATCAACGCAGGCACTTCAAGGGTTCAAGGCATTGATTTCGATACGAATATATACTTCAATCGAAATCTTAGCATTAACGCCTTTGCATCCTATAACGATCACAAATATCTGACACTGGGAACGCCCGATATCCTGGCAAGCACCACCGCTTTCCCAAGCACGGCTGAAGCGACCGCTTTCCGTTATGCGCCTAAACTCACGCTAGGCGGCGGCGTTCGTTATGAAGCACGGCTTGGCGAAGACGTGGGCAATCTCGTCATGAATGTGGACGCCTATCGATCGAGCCGGATATATTTCGGGTCCTTCAAGGATGACCTTAACTTGAGCCAGTCGGCCTATGCTCTTGTCAATGCCAGGATCGATTGGCAAAAGCTCATGGGTACTTCCGTTACGGCCAGCCTTTACATGCGCAACATCTTTAACAAGACATATGCGAATGGCGCCGCCAACTCGGCCTCCTCGGCCGGATTTGCCTCTCTCCTGTTTGCAGAGCCGAGAATGTACGGTGTGCAGATGCGGATAGAATTCTAGGGAGCGGGCAAAGCGTTTAGCCCGCACGTCAATCCCGATCATGCCGATGCGATGGGACGACCATCCGTCGGCATGGCCATTTCCATACAATGTCCGGGTGAAGCGCTGAAAGCCCATCGCATAGGGCAAGGGCGATGCCGCGCTGGCATAAGGCTTGATCTTATAATAAGCTTGGCTCAATATCAGGTCAAGCCCGAAGCGAAAGCCTGCGCGGGATTTCGAAAGATCATGCGAAAGATGGGCTGCGTAGTGAGCCCGTCCGCATAAGGAGAGAAAACGATGATATCTGGTGAGAAAATCCTGATCACCGGCCTTACGGGGATGGTTGCGACGCCGCTCGCCCATTTCCTGGCAAAGGAAAATGAAGTGTGGGGCATCGCTCGTTTTGCCGACCCGGAAGCGCGCAGGCCCTATGAGGATGCGGGCATCACGACACGCGCAATCGATTTGGCAAATCCCGATTTTTCAATTCTGCCGAATGATTTCACCTATATTCTGCATCTCAGCTGGATGCGCGCCGATATTTCGCAATTGCAGCAGGCAATCCGCACAAATGTGGAAGGGCCAGGCTTGCTGTTTCAACATTGCCGTAAAGCCAAGGCGACGCTCGTCATGTCTGGCATGGGAATTTACTCACCCCATGAAGATCCATGGCACCTCTATACGGAAACCGACCCCATTGGACGAGCAGCGACCGCCTATGCGCCCACCAGCCCCTCTTCGAAGGCCGGGATCGAAGCGGTTGCGCGCTTTTGCGCCCGGGCTTTCGACATGCCGATCGTGATCACCCGCCTGAACACCTACATGGGCACACAACGTACCATGCCCGCGCAGGTCATCAGGGCGGTTCTGGACGGCAAGACCATCCATGCGCCTCATGATCCGAATCCTCAAAGTCCCATCCATATCGAGGACATGAAATGGCAGCTTGAAGCATTGCTCGACGCGGCAAGCGTGCCGGCGACAATCGTCAACTGGTCCGGCGACGAAACCATGCCCATGCAGGATTGGGCGCGCATGGCCGGCGAATTCGCTGGCAAGGAAGTCGCGTTCGAGACAAATTACGTGCCCGGCGCGCCCGTTGGCAGCGCGTCCGATCCGACGCTTCGTCAATCGATCACCGGCCCATGCCGGACGGTATTCCGCGACGAGTTCCGCAAGCTCTTTGACGATCATCAGGCTGGAGAGGCGCTGCGGGGCGGACCGAATTGGGGCGCCATTTGATGTCATCCTGCTATTGGAGCAAATACGATCAAGCACATCGCCAAAAATCTGAGTTCAGCTTCCCGGAGGATACCGAGCCAAGCCATTCTCCGCCGGCCTTAGAGCGACGTCCAAAAGCAGTTTGCCGGGCATAAGCGAGGAGAGGGAAGCAATGAGCTCGACGCAGCAACCACGGCAGGGTCTTCCGAAATATATTCTCGCAGCGCTTGCCGGCCCAAGCATATCCCTGTCAGCCCTGTCCTTGCCATTGGTCGTGTACTTGCCGGAATTTTATTCCGGCGAGCTTGGCCTCGACCTTTCGCTCGTAGGATCGATCTTCATGGTCGTGAGGCTCCTCGACATAGGATTTGATCCTGTGATTGGCGGCATCATGGATCGCACGAAAGGCCGATTTGGGCGTTATAGGCCTTGGCTGCTCGCTGGTACGCCCATGATCATGCTGGGCATGGGCATGCTGTTCGGTGCCAGTCCCGGAGTTGGACCAGCCTATTTAACGGGATGGCTGTTACTGGCCTATGCGGGATGGTCCATCCTCAGCCTGGCGCAGCTTTCGCTCGCCGCCAACATATCCCCCGATTATCATGAGCGATCCAGGATATATGCCTGGTGGCAGGCGGCCTTCATGGTCGGCATGATGATCTCGATGCTACTGCCCAAGATCGTTTCCGAGCTTGGCTATCATGGCGCCTCCGCGGGTATGCGGGCGATGTCGTGGCTCGTGATCCTCACCGCTCCGATCATGGTCGGCATCATGATAATCGCCGTGAAAGAGCGTCCTGCCAGTGGAACGCAACATGGGAGCGATCTGCGGAGCTATTTTGGCTTGCTGCGCCATACTATCGTCCGTCGGCTCCTGGCGACGGAATTGTTGCTGGGGCTGGCGGGCGGCACGACCTCCACCTTGGGCCTGTTCTTTTATACGCGCGTGATGGATATCGGGCGCGCGGACACCGGCCTGGTTTTCATCGCGCATTTTGCCGTGGGCCTCTGTGGAACCCCTCTATGGTCATGGCTTGCGAATCGGATCGGGAAGCACAAGGCGCTTGCAGTCGCCGCGCTCCTCTATGCCATATTCCAGTTCCTATATTTGGCGACTCCTTCGGGCAGTCTGGCGGGCCTTTTGACCGTGGCCGCCATAAGCGGCATTCCCTATGGCGCAATTGCCCTTCTTCCCCGCGCGATGATGGCGGACATTAGCGATTTCGAGCGGCTTAACACCGGCGCCGAGCGGACGGGTTTGCTATTCGCGTTGCTAATAGGGACTTGGAAGATCGGGCAGGCGCTCTCGGTCGGTCTGATGTTTCTGTCGCTCGATTTCATAAACTTCAATCCCGCCCCAGGCGCGTTGAATGGGAGTTCTTCCTTGCTGGGATTAATGACGCTATACATCGCCTTGCCGGCCCTGCTGAGCCTGCTCGCCGCTGTGACGATCCTCCGCTATCCGCTGACTGCCGAACGGCATGCCCACATTCGCAAGGAACTGGAAGCGCGGGAGAGAGCGTGAAGCCGATGATGGGGGAATCTCTTTATTGGTCCATGACTTATGAATGGCTGGACAGGGGTATTTTCGCAAATGATGAACGGATTGCCGCGAAGGCGCTCTGCCATGTTCTTTCCATCGCGATTTTACTATTGTCGATACACCCGACGTTACGCTAACAGGCGTCTGTGGATACCGATCTAGATAATTTCGCCTTTCTGATCGGCGACACCGCGCGAATATTGCGGGGGCGCTTTGACTTTTACGCACGCGAAGCCGGGGTTACGCGTGCGCAATGGCTGGTACTTGTCATGCTTATGCGCAACGAAGGCGCCACTCAGACGCGCATTGCTGAATTGTTGGAAGTGGAGCCGATTTCGCTCAGCCGCATGGCCGATCGCCTTGAGGCTGCTGGATATATCGAGCGGTGTTTGAACGCCAGGGACCGGCGGGTCCGGGAACTGAGGTTAACGCCCGAAGGGCATGATTTGCTGAAGAAGCTGCGGCTATTGGGTGCGCAGGTCATGGCGGAAGCCAGCAAGAATGTGACGCCGGAGGATTTGGAGCAGTTTGCCACTACGATGCGGAAATTCCGCTCGAATCTGGTGGCTGCCGGCGAAATGTCGAAATAACGGTCCGATCGCGCTGTCATGCGCTTGTGCGGGGTTGGCGCTTTCCGGAAAGCGCGTGACGGCAATAATCACTTCTTTCTCGCCGAGCCCTCTCGCTCGGGGTCTTTCAGATACAGATTGCCGGAGCGCACAGCCGTTCGTTTAGGAATAGCTCGGCAAAAAAGCGTAGCTTGTCAATAACACCGATTTGGCATTCATTCACAACAGCTACGCTTCCTCTGGCTCGGAAGTCCCGGGGTCTTCCCATGCTCCATTATTCAGTTGCTAAGACGGATTGAGGACGTCCTTACTGGACGTATCCGGAATACCCAGTCGAGCCGTTAGGCCACCGTCCACCGGCAGCATGGTGCCCGTGACATAGACGGATTCATCCGAAGCGAAGAATAGAACGGCATTGGCGATATCGCGGGGATCGCCAAGCCTGGGTGTAGGAATCGTCTTTCGGATCTGGCTAATGAAGTTTTCATTCTTCAAAAGCATCCGCATCCCCTGTTCCCCGGTGTTGATAAAGCCGACGACTACAGCGTTGCAGCGTATGGCTTCCGGAGCATAATCAATTGCCAGTTGACGCGTCAGAGCGTTAACCGCGCCCTTGGAAGCCTGATAGGAGGGGCGCCCGGTGATCGCTCGCGTGCTCGAGGCGGCAGTGATATTCACAATCGATCCGCCGCCCGCTTTGCGCATGTGCGGGATCGAATATTTGCTCGTCCAGAACGTGCCATAGGCCGCCACCTTGAACGTCTGATCCCAGATTTCGGTGGGAAGCTCGTCGACGTGACTGTCCTGCCTACCCGATCCCGCGATGTCGGTGGCCGCGGCGTTGTTCACCAGAATGTCGAGGCCTCCAAATGTCTTGACGGTCGTTTCCACCGCTTCACGCACTTGCTCCTCGATGCTCACGTCGCTCCTGATATAGGTCGCGTTCAAGCCCTGGCTGCGGAAACGTTCCTGCACTTCCAACCCTTTGTCGTTGGACCGTCCGGTGAAGGCGACCGAAGCCCCCTCTTCCGCGAGGCGTTGCACTATATGCATTCCGATGCCCTGTGTCGCGCCAGTAACCAGTGCAGTCTTTCCTTCAAGCTTCATAACAACTCCTATGCTGGTTTTTTTAGTATTGATCAGATATTTGTATTCCCTGCGTTGTGTTCAGCTTGCGGTAGCGATTTCGGCCATGATGCGGTTGACGTCGCCGGAGGTCACGCGGCGTCCTGCGTCACCGGGCCTTGCTCCGCCGACGCCTTCGGAAGGACGGGTGTCGACGTGGGTGGCGAGCCGCCGGAGCGCCCCGACGGTGGACTGCTCTCGCGTATGGTTGACGAAGGGATCGAAATGATAGAGCCGCATCGCATTTTGATGCGTGATCTTGTCGACGATCCGCTGGGGCATGTCCTTGAGCGCCGGCCAGAGGAACTCGGGCGATTCGGGCCATGTCGTGTCGGCATGCGGGTAATCGCACTCCCAGGTGATCATGTCCTCGCCAATGTCGGCGACATTGCGCACGCCGAAGGTTTCGTCGATGAAGCAGGTGACGATATGTTCGCGGAATACCTGGCTTGGCATCTTTCCCCCGAAATCGGCATTCGACCAATCGCGATGGCGTTCGTGCGTGATGTCGGCGCGTTCCAGGAAATAGGGAATCCAGCCGATGCCCCCTTCCGACAAGGTCATCTTCAAATCCGGATAGCGCTGCCAAAGGTCCGAATGGATCCAGTCGGCCGCGCTGTTGGCTATGGAGATCGGCATCGACAGAATCCAGGCCTCGATCGGTGTATCGTCCGACGCGTGCGGCGCGCCGCCGCCCGAGCCGATATGACAGCAGATCATCACGTCATGGTCCGCGCAGACTTTCCAGAGCGCATCCCATTCCGGGCTGTGGATGCTGGGCAGACCCCATGCCGTGGGATTGTCCGGAAAGGTCAGGGCATGGACGCCGCGCTTGGCCATCCGCTCCATCTCGGCCGCCGCAAGCTGCCCGTCCCATAGCGGCACTATCGCCATGGGGATGAAGCGATCCGGATAAGGCCCGCACCAATCCTCGAAATGCCAGTCATTATAGGCCCGCACCACGGCCAGCCCGGCTTCGCGGTCCTTGTATTTGAGGAAATTATGACCCGCAAAACCGGGCAGGCTGGGAAAGCAGAGCGAACCCATGACGCCGTTCGCGTTCATGTCATCGATGCGCTTGTGGACGTCGTAAGCGCCTTCACGCATTTCGCTGAACGCGCTCGCTTCCATGCCATATTCGTGCCGGGGGCGGCCCGCCACCGCATTCATGCCGATCATGGGTACGAAGCTGCCTTCGAACACCCAGCGATTCTTGCCGCCGACCGTGACATTGCGGGGCGCCAGATCGCGATAGCGTGCCGGAACATGGCGCTCGAACATCTCGCGAGGCTCGACCGCATGATCGTCGACACTGATAAGGACCATATCATTCATGATCATCAGGCTTCTCCTATTTCTTTCTCCCAGATATTAAGTGAGGCTTATTATAAGATCAAGCATTATACAGCATGGTGTTGTTCCATGCTCCGCCAGGCTCAACGTCCTCGGCTTGCCGCAGCGGCGGTAGGCCGCGCCGTGAAGCCGTCCGTCCCGTTCCGGTCGATCAAGCGCGTTAGCAAAATCAACCATATTCGCCGACCTGGAGTCCGGCGGCGCCATATCCAGTCTCACAACCGCGAGCGGGCTTGAGCCGCTAGGGCCGAACTTGCTATTCGAGGCGACCCGAAACCATAAGGGCCGCTATCTTCGCGATCATGTCCGTTGGAAGATATGGCTTGGGGATGAAGTCGGCGCCCAACGGCAACACGCTTGCACCGGGCCTGGCCCGGCCCGAAGTAATCAGCACCGCGATTGCGGGCCAGCGGCCCCGGATCGTGGCGGCGAGCGCGAGGCCGTTCATATCTCCAGGCATCTCAATATCGGTGAACACCGCCCCTATGTCGTCGCGGCCTTCAAGGATGGACAAGGCGGCGGCGGCATCGCAGGCTTCAAGAACATGATAACTCGCCTCCATGAAAAACTCCGCCGCCATCGCTCTAATCAAAGGTTCATCTTCTACCACCAGCACGGCGGCGGCCTGTTCGACCGCCTGTTCAGATAGTGCCTTCATTGCGCCTCTCTCCCCTTTCCTTGTAGCTCCTGGATCGTGATCGTCAGCCGTCCAAGGTCCACGACGCTGCAATCCAGCACGCCCGCCATCCTTTCCATGTCCTCCAATGTCGGCGCGATTATATGGCGGGGGGCCACCCTCCGGTTTCCGCCCCCCGCCCCCCGCCAGCGCCATTTTGTCGTATAGCTGGCAGGGACCGGACCGGCCCGACGCCCCAGGGGGTGGGTGCCGTCAAACCGCATCCGGATTTAGCTCGAAATCAATCTCGTCGCCCGGCTGCATCGGCGGCACGCGGGCGGCAATGTCGTGTGCCCATTGCAGATGCTGGGCGGCAACGTCCTCGCCCGCTTCGTCCAACAGCTCCAGCGCCTCGCGCATGAGCACGATCGCACGTTCCCGCAACGAGGCGAGGTCCATCATACAAGCCCCTCCTGGCGCTTCGCGGCAATGCGGGCCTCTGCCGGGGCCTCGGCCTCGCCTGCCCTGTCGATTGCGATGGCGTTCTTTCCGCTATTCTTGGCGCGATACATCGCCTGATCGGCGGCATGCATCAGATCGCTGGCGCTGCCGCTTGCATGGGGTGGGATCAGCAGTCCTCCCATGCTGCACGTCACCGGATAGCGCGATTGCGCCAATACGGCCGACAGCCGGGTATGAATATCGCGCGCGAATCCCTGTCCTTCGACGATGGAGGGCACGCGGACCAGCAGGGCGAACTCATCGCCGCCAATACGCCCGATCAGATCCTCCCGGCGCATGATCGAGGCCGCTCCCCCGGCAAAGGTCTGCAAAACCTCGTCGCCCGCTCGATGCCCTTCGCGATTGTTCACCGCCTTGAAGTCGTCAAGATCGAGGATGATGAGCAGGAGCGTTTGACCTATATGCCTCGCATCTTCGATCATCCTGGCGCAGCGGCGCTCGAAAACTTCCTTGTTGAGCGTCCCGGTCATCCGGTCGCGGTGCGCGTGGAACAGTTCGCGATCGTAGGAACGGCGGAAACTGATGATTGCAGCCGCGATGAAGAGGAACGTCACGACGCGGACCCCGATGCTGAGCGCAAGCAGGGGGACGGACAGTGCGGCGATATGGTGCAGCGAAGGCGCAACCGCCAGAAAGGCCGCAATGACCGCTACAAAATAGCCCTCGCGCGCGCCCAGCGCCCAGCCAGCGGCGCAGATGACGGGCATGTAGAGCGGAGCAAAGCCTACCGCCGGGATGATATAGTCGGCAAGGGCGATCCCCGCCGTCGCGGCGACGATCGCGAACCAGATTCGCTCTCTCGACAGGGATTCAAGATGTTCGGCCAGTCGGCCGACAGGCATTTGGCTGTTCACGCGCATCCTACTCCTTCGGCTTCATCGCCTTGAAGCGGCACGCCACCCAAGCCCACAGCCGGCGGCACGCCTCCTTATTGGGAAGCGTGCCGGCCACTGAACCGGGTGTAGAAAACCTGATGATCGTCAGGCGCGAACGCTTGTGGCTTAGCTGCTGCCCGGCCTTCGACGCGAGGGTATCCTTTGTTGACCAGATGTTGGCAAGAAAGGAGTCGGTCATGTCGAAGAAGATCGTGGTGCCGTCCTATTTGGCGGCGATGGATCGAGCGGAGGCCGATCCTTCGGCGGCGCGCTTTTGGGTTGGCCTGGATGTCGGCTACAAGAATACGGCGGTCTGCGTTCTCGATTGTGACGGCGCGATTGTTCACCAGGTCTCGATGAAGAGCAGCGCCACCGAGATCGGACGTTATCTGCGCAAGAACTTCAAATCGCATGTGACGCTGATCGGCATTGAGAGCGGCGGGCTGACGCCGCATCTGACGACCAAGCTGCGTGCGCAGGGCTTCCAGGTTGTAGTGCTCGATGCGCGCCAGGTGCATCGCGTGTTGTCGGTCAAGCGGAACAAGACCGACACGAACGACGCACGCGGCATCGCCGAGATCACGCGGACGGGCCGGGAATATCTGACCGAGGTCTATGTCAAATCGAACCTGTGCTTCGAGATCAGGGCCTATCTCACCATGCGCGACCGCCTCGTAAAACAGCGACGCGAGACCGAGGCGATGATCCGCGGCCTGGTGCGGGTCTACGGCGGACGGATCGAGGGTGGGACCGAAACCGCGGCGAGCTATCGCAGCCGCGCCATCGACCAGATGTGCCTCATCGCCGACACTGAAGGCGTCGATCTGCGACCACGGGTCCTGCCGCTGCTCGATCTGTGCGAAGGCTTCTACGTCGAGGCCAACCGCATCGAGCGCGAGCTGGAACTGCTGGCCGCGTCGAACCCGGTCTGCAGGCGGTTCATGGAGATCCCCGGCGTCGGCACGATCACCGCCGTATCGTTCTACAGCGCGATCGAGGACCCGACGCGCTTCCGGCATGTCGACGATGTGGCCGCCTATCTGGGCCTGACCCCGCGCGTCTACCAGTCGGGCGAGAGCCTGACGCATGGCGGCATCAGCAAGATGGGCAACCAGCTCACCCGCACGCATCTGGTCGGCGCCGCGACCGTCATGCTGTCGAACACCCGGTCGTTCAGCACGCTCAAGGACTGGGGCCTCAAGCTCAGCAAGCGGATCGGCTTCAACAAGGCGAAGGTCGCGCTGGCACGGAAGCTGGCGATCATCATGTTCAGTCTGTGGCGTGACGGCACCCACTTCATGGCCAAGGCGGCCGACGTGCCGGCGCACCGGGCGCTGATGCAGAGCCGGCTGCCGGCCTGAGCGCGCAGGTTCACACCAGGTTCGCTCGCACAATGGCGGCGAAACAGTCCTCCCGGGAGGCGGAGGGATCGGAGACTTCGGGTCTAAAGGTGAGGTGGTGACAACCTCGTGACGCTTGTTGAAGCTCCACCCTTTGCTAGTGAATGCCCATACTGCGGCAGGCGATCGGCCCAACGGCCACGACAAACGCCCGACCGCGAAGAGACTGTTGCACTCCGGGATGGATGATGTGGACTTGCAATGATCGACGGAGAAGAAGATCATGACGTAGCAATATAAAGTCTGGATACCCTCTACCGTGGGGGCAGCAGCTAGAGA